>ERZ795031.1570-NODE-1570-length-23602-cov-7.313076_pt1 | contig 23602 bp, 22 predicted proteins | sample MGYA00375123_ERZ795031 | MGnify/ENA primary metagenome ERZ795031 (study PRJEB30166, sample SAMN05720159) | activated sludge metagenome | isolation source: anaerobic digester from wastewater treatment plant | place: USA | collected 2015-04-21 ...
ACCGGCACTTTTGAGTCATTGCTTCAGGCATCCCAGTTCGTGGAGATAATCGAGCAGCGCCAGGGCTTCAAGATCAGCTGCATAGAAGAGATCGCGTACCGCAAAGGGTTCATAGACAGAGAGCAACTGATCAGAAACGCTGAGTCAGTCAAAAAGAGCGGTTATGGAGAGTACCTGCTCAGCTTAGTCGATGAAAGCGATCCAAAATAGGAGGGCAAGTACAGTTATCGGAAAGCTACCCAGTTTCAAGTATGGCTTCTATACTTCTAATAACACACAATATTATCCGTCAAGAAAGAGGTAATCTCATGAGAATCGGCATTATATTATTCTTGCTCTTCGTGTTGTTAAACTATCTTCCAGCCCAAGCTACTTTTGATGATTCTGAGGCGATTGTATTGGATACAGTGGATCCAGTTGTTTCTCTGGTATCTCCCAACGGAGGCGAGACGCTTTATATCGGAGAAACCAACAGTATAATATGGAATGCTGATGACGATAACTTTCCGGAGTATCCCGTGAGCATCTATTACAGCGTGGACTCAGGGGTTAGCTACTCACCACTGGCAATGGATATTGCCAACTGTGGCTACCATTATTGGCTGATTCCCACTCAACCAAGCGTGAATGCCCTGATTAAAATTCAGGTGAAGGACAGCTTCGGTAATACAGCCCATGCACTTTCGGAAGACAGTTTCACCATTGCTTATTTGCCGCCCAGGACACCGCAGAACGTTATCGCGCAAGTGAGCGGGACATCCGATCTGATCATCAATTGGGACGCAGTAACTGAGACAATTCATGGTACCCCGATAACCCCGGATGGATATATCATCAGGTTTAGCAGGACACCCTATGACGGCAGTTCGTTCAACTTTTTGGGCAGCACCGACGGTACAAGCATCACTCATTACAACGTAGCAGCATTTGAGGGCCAGATGTTCTACCGGGTGAGCGCGTATTATAATCCAACGCCTAAAGAGGCAGCATTTTTGAAAATGATGAAGGAAAAAACCAAGAGTTGGAACATGGAGCGGAATTCACAGCAGCTTGAAAAACAAGGATGCAAAAAGTGAAATATCTTCATCTGATCATACTTCTGGTACTTAGCGTAGCTGCTCATGGCCAGGCCTTATTGCCGGTGGTTAGCAATGTTTCAGCATCCCAGAGAACAGATGGTAGCAAGATAGTGGATATTTATTATGATCTTACGGCGAGTGATCCGGTGTCCAGCACGGTTGCCCTGGTTGTTTCTGACAACAATGGCTCAAGTTTTGACCTTGTTCCCGATCCCGCCTTCTTGTCGGGAGACGTGGGGGAAGGCGTATCGCCCGGTACTGCCAGGCACATACAATGGTCAGCAGGAGAAGAAGGGCAGGTGTATTCAGGTTACGATTTCGTTTTCAGGGTTATAGCCACCAACCAGAACTCGCCGCAAGTTGAAGCGCCGCTTTTCAGCCTTGCGGAAGGGTTTTATCCCGCAACCCAAGTTTTGAGCATCACCTGTTCCACTACCGGGGCAAGCATATACTATAGCGTCGATGGGAGCATGCCTACCGAAGCGTCTATACCGTATGATGGGGAGATTGTCATAAATACGGACACCACCATCAAGGCCCGGGCTTTCATAGACGGCCTTGTCCCCAGCCAGGTGGTATCTGCCACCTACATTGTCTCTCTGGATGCGACCCAAGCTTACCTGGCCCGGGTTGAGAATGTTACCGGAGCTGAAGTCGTTGATATCTCCTCAGTTGACAATGACATCAGGTTTTTTCAGGGCTTAGAGGTGAATGGGCACCAGCTTCCCAACGGGGAATCGATCTGGGACAAAATATACTTTTACTGGCACAACAAGGCGGGCTGGTTGACCGAAACCCGCACAGGAACCAGATACTTGACCAGGGTTTTTGATATAAAGACCCGGACGGTCAATCCGGAGAATTACGATTATTATCAAACAGAGGATAACTTCCAGCCGATAGTGGACGCAAATGGCAACGCGATTTTTGACGACAATGCCCATTTCCTGGGAGCGGTGGAAGAGGGTAGGGACGTTGTGCGAAACACCTCGCATGTCAATATGTTTGCGGTCGTCATTCCTCTAAACGCGAACTATCCGACCACGAGATACTATTATAATCCCACAATCAACAATGACAACACATCCACCCGATGTCTGCTTGGTGTCAATATAACAACAGGTGTAAACAGAGTTGGGGGCAGACTTCTGGATACAACAGTTAACCAAGCTCTACGCTATGCCGCCGCGCCTGCGGGCAGGGTAATCGGGGAGAGTATCCTGATTTCCGGCTCTCTCAACTATGAAACCGGCCTTGCTAAACTATATGAAAATGGCGTGAATGTGGCAACGAATGAATCATATTATACAGGGATCCTGCCTGATACCAGGTCCTCTGGGGTAGCTATCGGCAACTCACCTGCTGGCAGCAGTTATCCAAGACCAGCAGGCGCTATGATCAACTGTATGCTGGTGATTCCACAAGAACTTTCCGAGGAACAAAGGGAGGCTATCCATGCATATCTTTTGGATAAATTCACTCCGGAAGTAATGAATCCTTACGGTGGAATAGATTTCAACCAAGCCAGCACCCTGAAAGCTGATTTTCATACTCATACCAATTACAGCGATGGAGCAATAACCCCTAAAAACAGGATCGACACCAAAGCAAGTTATGGATACAAAGTGCTGGCAATTACCGACCACGACACAATCGGTCCCAAGATAGGAACAAGCGTGACCATGCGGCCCCAACCTACATGGCCGTGGAACTCCATATACGGTAATTCACCGGAAATAGAACCGAGTCCTGAAACATCTGGCCAGATGATCGAATACTATCCCAGCTTGGATATGTTCGCGATCATTGGAAACGAATTTACCGGTTTTGTCGGAGACACGCCCTCCAACGTATCTCAACCCCAATACTGGGGTCTACATCATATTGTGTCATTGTGCAATCCCATGTGGACCCAGGAACAGATTGATCAGGGATATATCATGCCCTCCAGTTACACATACGGCAGTCTAGGTAGCAAAGTGAATGACACGGAATGGCGTATCTCAGAGCCTGGCAATCATGATGGTTTATTGATCCTGGCCCATCCACAGTACCATTGGCAGAAGTTCTGTGAAGGTTATTTGGGAGATCCTCCTTACCCGGGGATGCCTGAAGGCATCTTGCCGTCTTACGATGAAGTGGCGTATCCCAATTATCCTTATCCCAGTAGATGGTACGCTGATATTTTCACTGAAAACAGCCATGCCCTTGGCATTGAAGCTTTCAATATCAGGACCAATGGGATCATCAGAGATCACCGCCTCTATTGGGACCTGGTGCTGACCAAGACAATGCCGGAGAGACCTGTCTGGGGATTTGCCAATAGTGATGCCCACAATAATACTACTGATGTGGGTAAATTGATGAGCATGTTGTTTGTCAATCAAGAAAATCCAGAAGCTATTGTCCAAGCTTTGGTAGCCGGTAGTTTTTATGGGGTGTACGATCCTCAGGGCTCAACCCTGGCCAGGCATACATCCAACCCACCAGCTTTTCCCACCATCAACAGCATTACTTGTCAGGATAGTGTCATCTCCATCTCCTCAAACAACACCAGCTCGATAAACTGGATCAACAACCAGGCAGTGATCCACACGGGACCATCTTTTGATACGAGTAAATATGCTCACCTCAAATACATTCGGGCTGAGTTGACAGGCTCAGAAGGGAGTATGGCTTTTACTCAGCCTTTTGCTCTGAAAACACATTGACAGGCAAAAAAAAGCTCGGAATAAATGATATAGACAGACCATAATTGGCCAAATCCAGAGGAGTTGACATTATGTGCATAGTATGTGTAAACAAGATCGATAAAGAGCGAATGAAAGACAAATCGTTCCGCAAAGTGCTGGCGACTATCCTTGTTTTGGCTGTGTTGTCGGCCATGTTACTTGTATCTGCTTGCTGCAATAAGGAAGACAAGCTCGGAACCCTCAGCGGCAATGTGGTATTGATCAACGATACAGGTAACTCTCAACTTGATCCGATAGATTATGCGGGTGTCACCATATCCCTTTATAAGTTGGCAGAGCCTGATACCGCTGTAGTGAGGATCAATCAGCAACATCCCTATTTAGGTGTGATCGTCCAACAGGAAATGTACTTCGACCACAGGTACCAGCAACCCGTTTTAAGCGTAAGCAGCGAACCGGACGGAAGCTTCAAGTTGGTCAAGATTAATCCCGGCAGCTACAATCTGGTTGCCAAAAAGGACGGCTGGGGCTATGCCTACCTCTATGCACTGGATATATCGGAAGGAGCAAACACTCTCGGTAAAGATACTTGCAATGATAAAACTCCCAAAGGGTTAGCAAAAACCAAGAGCGATTCGGGAAAAGAAACCATTACCCTTTATCCCGAAAGACAGCTCTCCGGGTTTGGTACTTCGGATCTAGTTTTCCTAACCAGTCGTCATTATGTGGTGACCGACGATTTTGCCGTAATGCCCGGAACCCAAGTTAAATTCGAGCGCAACACCACTATTCGCATCAACCCTCACAAAGAGCTGGTTTTATACTCAAACTTGGAGTGCCCTGCTCCAGGAGGGGGCTTCTTCCGCATAATATCAAATGACAAAACGGCTGTTGCGGATACTTTAACACCTTTTCAAAGGATCAGGATTGCGGAGGCGGTCGGGCTTCAGCCCCAGGTTTTCAGGAACGCGATCATCCGGGACTCCTACAGCGGAGTGGTGTCAAACTCCTCTGGACTTACTGTCTCCCGCTGTTTCATCTCCTCGCGGCAAACAGCGGTGTCTATATACAACACCACCGACAACCAAATAGTGAATTGTGTGCTTTGCGATGGCAAGAATTCGAGCTTCGGCGCTGCCATGAACGATGGAAGTCCCTCCGCTATAATCCAAAACAATATTATCGTAAAAAACAGCTTGGGTATCTTCATCCGCAATAGCGTTGATGTTGAGGTATCGAATAATTATTTCACTAATTGCGGTATGGGTTTGCTCAATCAGATGGATGTAAACACCAGTGTAATGAACAATACCTTTAGTGACTGCACTGTCGGCATCAGAAACGCCAATCGGGCTATGATGTATGCATATAATAACGAGTTTCAAGTAATGTCTGGTATTTGTAACGAAAGAGACACCGGTACAAGTGCGACAGCTGGCATTACTCAGTTTCAGGCCAATAACAACAACTTCAGATGCGAAACGTGGAACGTCTATGCCGCCAAAATTCAAGGAATGCCGACATTCAGCCTCGACTGCACCAACAATTATTGGGAGACTGCAGATCAAGCAGCCATCAGACAGAAGATATTTGATTCGCAAAACTCCTCGAGCAATGCAACCGTGTTTTTCATACCCTACAGAAACGGAAAAGTATTGAATGCCGGAGTACAGCCATTATAATGGCCGGAGTTTTAGTGTGCCACTACTGCTGTTGCCCAGAGCAATTGCACTAACACAAATTGGCTGAACAAGGTAAAGCACCAATAATCAGGATTAGACACTCAATGACAGAAACATTGGTTACTTCGGAAAAGTTGGAGAAAGCCCATCAGATCTTATTCGACATGCTCTGCGAAATCGATTCCATACTTAAACAGACTAAGGTGCGCTACATATTGGGATTCGGTACTCTGCTTGGGGCGGTAAGGCATCAGGACTTCATACCTTGGGACGATGATGTGGACCTATTTGTATGCGATGAAGATTATAACGAGGCTTTGAAAATATTGACCGAAAAGCTGAATGTGGCAGACAGCAACTATTTGTTGCAATATGGGGATACGGATCCCAATTATTGGCGCACTTATGCAGTTATCAGGCACAGAGGTTCAAAGGTGTTGCTGGAAAGCAAGAAAAGCAGCAAGTTCAATTACCAGGGACTATGGGTATCCCTGCTAAGGGCACCGTTGATGAAAAGAAGGAATCTTAAGCTCTGGATGTTGATCAGGGAAGTGACAGGTTCCATAAACTATAACAGAAAGAATAAGAAGGGCTTGAATGTGTTCAAGTATTTCATTGGCTTTGCATTGTTACCCATGCTCAAGGCAGTATATGGAATCGTAGATATTGCTTCCAACGCTAAACTGAGGGTATTCCCCGGCTGGAAGGAAGTGGGCGGCTATTACTCAGATGAGGATGTCTTTCCTTTAGCGGAACAGGAGTTCAGAGGCAGGATGTTTCCTGTTCCCCGTAATTACGACCGGATTCTAACGGAATGGTATGGAGATTATTGGCAATTACCCCCTATAACAGACAGGCGCATACATCTCTATGATATTGAATACCTATGACCTCGAATAAACCAAATACAGTCAATGCCCAAACCATAGTTGGCATCATAGGCGGAAATGGTGTTGCGGCCACAAACAAGCTTTGCCAGTTGATCGAGGAAAGAGTCACCCTTGCCGGCGCCATACGTGATCAGCACCATCCGGAAATGATCATCTATCAGGCTACCCAGGCACCTTCCAGAAGCATGTATCTGGAAGGTCGGGGTCCCAGCTTTGTGCCGGATTACATCAGTATCGGGCGAATTCTGAGGGATGCTGGAGCTACGATCCTGGCCCTCTGCTGCAATACCTCGTATCATGTAATACATGAGATTGAAATTGGAGTCGGCCTGCCGTTTGTCAACCTCATCGAGTTGGTGGTCAGATCTGCCCGGGATTCGGGAGAGAATAATTTCGGTATGATGGTTACAGAGGGCAGCAGGAAATGCGGGATCTATGACCAGTATTTTGCTAAGCTTTTTCCTGCGGCCAGATTGATCTATCCCGACCGGGATTTTCAGGATGAGATCAACCGCGGTATCTGCAACGTAAAAAACTCCTGCAGATTCCTTCCTCCTAATCATCAGGACCGGCCTAGGAATATTTTTAAAAGAGTATATGAACACTTGCTTGACAATGGCTCTGGGATGGTCATAATGGGTTGCACCGATATCAGTGTTGATTTTTCCGCTGATCGGGCGCTTGACTCTCTCTCCCTTCTGGCAGACGCCATTGTGGCTGTCCATAATAAGGGATTATCCGCCACAACGGATAATTACAGCATTGCATTAGGAAACAAAGCTTGATGCAGGCGATCATACTGGCAGCAGGGGTTGGTAAAAGGCTGCAGCCTCTAACGAATGATATACCCAAAGCCTTGATCGAGGTTAATGGCAAGTCCTTGTTGGTAAACGCTTTGGATCATCTTTCCGGGAGAGATATTAATGAAATTGTGATCGTGGTGGGTGATAAAAAGGAAAAGATCATTGACGCTTTGGGTCAATCTTTCAAAGGCATGAGGATCACTTACGTTGATAATCCTATCTTTGACCGGACCAATAATGTCTATTCGCTCTGGCTTACCCGCGAGTACATCAGTCAGGACACCATCCTGCTGGAATGCGACCTCTATTACCAGCGTGAACTGATTGATACCATCATGGCGGGAACTGCGGAATGTAACATCTTGGCAAGTCCCTACGACAAAAGTACCATGAGCGGCACCATCATAGCTCCAGGATATAAAGGCCGTGCGCAGGCAATGATAATAAAACGGGACCAAAAACCCGAATTAGATTATTCCTGCATGATGAAAACAGTGAATATCTATAAATTCAGGAAAGAATTCATTCTGAACAAGTTCTTCCCTGCAATCGACCTGTATGTTCGAACCCAAGGAGACCAAAGCTATTATGAACTTGTTTTGGGCTCACTGATCTATTTTGGCAATGACGACATTCGTCTGATCCAGGTTGACTCCACAAGATGGTGTGAAATAGATGATCTGGATGACTTGAACAGGGCATGTAATATAGCCATAAACCATATCCGTGGAACAGGCTCGCTGGATTCTGAATCTTTGAGTTCTTAGGAAAGCCGAATTGGAGAAGACAGCAAACCCACAGATCAATCAGGGAGTGGTATTTTCTTATATCAACATTGGGGCACAGATAATTGTCTCCCTTTTGTACACGCCTTTCCTGATCAGGATGCTGGGGCAGAAGGAATATGGCCTGTTTCAGATCGCGTTTTCCGCGATAGGTCTGTTCTCCATTCTGGATTTGGGCTTGGGTAATGCCAATATTCGCTATACAGCCCTGTATCGGGCCTCGGGAGAGAAGCAGAAGGAAAGCCGGCTGCACGGCATGTTCTTCATCATCTATTCCCTGATCGGGATCATTGGTTTTAGCCTGGGCATGTGGTTCTGTTCCCAAGTGAGCTATATCTTTGGCAGTAACATGAGCTTGGATGAAGTCTCCAAGCTCAGGACCATGCTCACCTTTGTGGTGGCTTCACTCTCACTGTCATTTCCCCTGAGCGTTTTCGGGTTTATTATCCAGGGCTATGAACGTTTCGTCTTTTTCAAATTGTTGGCCCTGATCAGAATAGTGCTGGTACCCATTACAGCGGTTGCCCTGCTCTATGCCGGATACCGCTCCGTGGGGGTTATCGCGGTGATCTCGATCGTAAATGTAGTACTTCTGATCGTAAACACCGTTTATTGTTTTACTTTCCTCAGGGTTAAGCTTGCCTTCAGGAACTTGGACTGGGGGATACTCAAAGAGATCACGGCCTACTCGCTGTTTGTCTTTTTAGGTGTGCTGGCCTATCATGTGAACAACAGCTCCAATCAGTTCATTCTAGGAATAGTTGCCGGAGCCGAGCAAGTGTCTGTCTACGCCCTGGCCCACAACCTTGTGATCTATTTCATGATCCTTGCCAAGGCTATCTCCGGTGTTTTTTTGCCGGCTTTCACAAGGATACCCCTGGACGGTAACGAGATTGATCTTTACAATAAATATTTCATATCCATAGGCCGCCTGCAGTTTTATGTGCTGGCTTTGTTTTATCTGGGCTTTGTCTTTTTCGGCAGGAGCTTCATCGCCCTGTGGGCTGGCGAGGGCTTTGAGAATTCATATTATGTCTGCCTGATTCTGATATCTTCACTGAGTGTATATCTGATTCAGACAGCAGGCCAATCCTTACTGCAGGCCTTGAACAAACACCAGTTCAGTTCGGTGCTTTTTCTGGTATCAAGCCTCATCAGTATCGCCATTAGCTTTTGGCTTTCGGGATTTTGGGGCGCCATAGGCGCGGCTATATCCCTGGGAGTGACTTGGCTAATCGGATATGGATTGATAATGAACGCTTTTTATGGCCTGAAAATTGGTCTCAGGATGGTTGAGTTCTGGAAGCAGATAGTACGGATATTGCCGGCTTTGCTTCCGGCGACAATCCTTGGAGTAATTATAACAAACGTTGTCGATATCGATTCCTGGCTAAAACTGGGGGGGGGGATACTGATATTTTCGGTTGTATACATACTTAGCATGATCAGATTCAGTTTCAACAGCTTTGAAGCCAATCTGATTCCTGTCCCAATAAAAAATATCCTGCTCAAGCTCCGTATATACGGGTGAAATGAGCTTGTAAATAAACAAATCTAAGGAGAAACAATGGAAAAGTTCCTAGAACTGATGACTGAAGCCTTGGAACGGGATACCGGAACCGTCCAAGCGGATGATGTATTCCGTGAGTATCCCGAATGGGATTCCCTGGCCCATCTGACCGTGATTTCATTAATTGATGAGGAATACGGGATGGTGATTCCCCGGGATGAGTTTGGCAAGATGCAGACACTGGCTGAAGTGTATCAATACATTTCCAGCAATTCCCAGCAGTGATAGATCAATGTCATATCTGAATTACGAACAGGTGGGTATCCTGGGTCTGGCGGCAGCCGTTCCCAGGAATGTTTACCACAATCTGACCGATAACGACTATTTCAGTCTGGAAGACACGAAAGCCATCGTTGAGAAAATCGGAATCTATGAGCGCAGGATAGCCCCTGAGGGTATGTGTGCTTCAGACCTTTGTCGGGCGGCCGCTGAGAAACTGTTCGCAGATCTGGCCGTGGATAGGAACGAGATTGATGTTTTGATCTTCATTTCCCAAACTCCTGACTACCGAACACCTGGATCGGGCATAATCCTGCAGGACTGGCTGGGCCTGCCCAAGACATGCGCCGCTTATGACGTCAATCTGGGTTGTTCGGGGTTCATCTATGGGCTTAGTCTGGCCTTTGGATTTGCCAAGCAGGATGGGGTACGCAAGGTGTTGCTGCTCAATGGAGAAACCAGGTCCAAGGCATATTCCTTCAAGGATCGCAAGACCGGATTCCTTTTTGCCGACGCGGGATCTGCCTGCCTGGTTAGCAAAGGAACAGCATTTGGCGAGTCGCATTTTTTGTTGGAATCCTTCGGTTCCATGCATGATTACATCATGATTAAAGCCGGAGGATCAAGATGCCCTAGCAGTCTGAAGACGATAAAGGAACGAGCGTTTCCTGACGGCAGCATCCGCAGTGATGAACAAGGGGTGATGGATGGAAGCGGGGTCTTTGAATTTTCCATAACAGAAGTACCGCGCCAAGTGAGACAGATGTTGAAGATCACAAACAGGGAAATGGATAGTATCGATTTTGTGGTGTTGCATCAGGCAAACGCTTTCATGAACGACCACCTGATTCGAAAATTGAAGGCACCTGTGAGCAAAGCCCCTACATCACTTGAGAAGTTTGGCAACACTAGTTCTGTGTCGATACCCTTAACCATGGTCACCCAACTGGGTGAGGAACTTGGGGTTTCCAAGTCTCTGCTTCTGAGCGGTTTTGGTGTAGGCTTATCGGTTGCAACTGCCCAGTTTGATACGCCTGGAATGAAGATCAGCGATTTGGAGGAGATATGAGTTTAGACATGGAAGCTTTTAGCCTGCAGGGGAAAAACATCATCATCACTGGTGCTTCCTCTGGCATAGGCCGGGCATGCGCCATCCACTGTGCCAGATTTGGAGCAAATCTAGTATTGGTTGGACGTGACCGGGGCAGGCTGGAGGAAACGAAGGGCAAACTAAGCTCAGGGAAGCATTTGATCTTTGCAAAGGATGTAACCTTGTATGATAATATCAAGGATATTGTAGCCGAGTCTGTATCGAGTTTGGGCCCTCTGCATGGATTCATTCATTCTGCGGGCATATCTTACCACAAGCCCTTGCATTTGATGACTCCGAAGGATTTTGAAAGGACATACGCCGTCAATGTGATTGCGGCTTTTGAATTTGCCCGGCAGATCGCGGCTAGGGGAAATCACTATGCTGATGGATCCAGCTTTGTGTTCATAGCATCGGTGATGGCCTCGGTGGGGGTTGCGTTGAAAGTTGGCTATTGCAGCAGCAAAGGCGCTTTGGTGTCAGGAATGAAAGCCATAGCCTTGGAGCTGGCTAAAAAGAACATTCGTGTAAACACAGTGTCGCCGGGGATCATTGCCACTGAACTGGTGGATAAAAATTACCGGAAAGCACCCGGCGATGCTCTGGATTCAGTATTAAAGAATCAGGCTTTGGGGATGGGCATGCCGGAAAATGTGGCTCATAGCTGCATTTTCTTGCTATCATCGGCAGGCAATTTCATTACAGGCACCGACCTAACGGTTGATGGCGGGTACACCGCACAGTAAATGAGATAAGTATGGCAATTTTCACTTACAACAATATCAGCATCACCGGGATGAATGCCTGTGTACCCGCGAGGGTGGTTGACAACAGGTTTTATTCTGATTTCTTCACCGACGAGGATGTGGCCAAAGTGATTCAGATGACAGGGATCAGTCACAGAAGATGGGCAGACAGCAGCCTAGCCGCTTCTGATCTGGGCTATCATGCTGCGAAAGCACTGATGGATTCGATGGAGGTTAATCCGAATGAAGTTGATGGCTTGGTCTTCTGCAGCGTAACGCCCGACTATCGCATGCCAGCCACTTCATTCATCCTGCAAGACAGACTTGGTTTGGGAAGAAACACCGTATGCTTCGATTTGAACATGGGCTGCAGCGGATTTATCTATGCCCTTAACCTGGCTTATTCGATCCTGAGCAGTACAGACCTGAAGCGGATCATGCTAATCAATTCCCATATAATCATGAATGAAATTACGAAAAAAGACAGAGCGACATCCCTGCTGTTTGGAGACGGGGCAACGGTCACCATGATCGAGAAAAGTCCTGGATGCTCAGAGTACGACACATCCTATTTCAGCGCATATTCAGACGGCTCCGGCTATATGCATATAATCAAGCCAGGCGGAGCCTACAGGCATCCAACATCTGCCGACACTCTCCAGGAAAAAGTGCGGGAAGACGGGAGCATCAGGACAGACGAACAAGCCAGCATGGACGGTCCGGCCGTCTTCGATTTCACCATAACCGAAGTACCCAAGGATATTAGCAATATAATGACTTTGGCTGGCAAGGTTGTTGAAGATATTGACCACTTTGTGCTGCACCAGGCCAATCTTTTCATTATGAAGCATATAGGCAGAAAACTCAAGATCCCCATGGAAAAGATACCGGTATCTTTGGATAAATACGGAAACCTTAGCTCTGCGTCCCTGCCCCTGACCATTGTATCGGAACTTGCTGATTCACTGAGTGGCCAGAAGAAAACTCTGCTCTTAAGCGCCTTTGGGGTGGGGCTGTCCTGGGGCAGCGCGCTAATCACGCTGGATCACCCAATGATAGGACCGATAGTGGAAATATAGGAACAATTATGCAACAGGATCAATTCAGGCTGGATGGCAGAAACATAATAATCACCGGCGCTTCATCCGGGATAGGCAGGCAATGTGCCATCGAATGCAGCAGAAGGGGGGCGAAACTCGTTCTGCTGGCCCGCAACGAGATAAACCTGCAGAAGACGCTGGAGGAAATGAGCGGCAAAGGCCACAGGCTGGTACCGTTGGATTTGACCCGTTTGGATAAGTTCCAAGAGCAATTAACCCCAGTGATGGAATCACTTGGGGAGGTCCATGGCCTGGTACATTCAGCAGGTACCCATGTCACCGCTTCACTGGCGCGGATGAAGATGGAAAAACAGCAAGCCATGTTCGATCTAAACTATCATGCCGCGATGGAGATGTCCAAACTGGTAACCCAAAGGAAATACATTGCCGAGGCTGGCACCAGCTTGGTATTTGTTGCTGCGGTGCTTGCTATACGGGGTGGTTCGGCTGTGGCTGGGTACTCGGGATCGAAAGGAGCATTGATCTCAGCAGCCCGGTCGCTGGCAGTGGAGCTTGCGCCAAAAAAAGTCAGGGTGAATTGCGTTTCCCCCGGCTTTATCTTGACCGATCTGGTGCAAGACGTGTTTTCCCAGCTTGACAGGGAGCAGATCAACAGGAGAAAGGAAAAACACCTGCTTGGTTTTGGGAATCCCCAGGATGTGGCCAATGCCTGCGTTTACCTGCTGTCCGATGCCTCCCGTTGGGTAACCGGCATCAACCTCGTTGTTGACGGTGGGGTGAGCGTACGGTAGATTTCAATTGTGAGTTTTGGAGATAACAGTCTAACTAAATTCCGGATATAAGTCCACATGACACAAAGACAGAATATCGAGAGCCCCAACATATTCCAGAAGTGCCTGGACGAAAGTGACACGGATTTCATCGTTGAGCTGAGGAGCCGGGAAGACCTGAACGCGTTATCCCGGAACAGGATCAACAGGGATATCCACTTGAGATGGTACACTGACTATCTCAAACGTGATGATGATGTATACTGGGTAGACATTGAGAAGAGCAGTGGCAAGCGCATTGGTACGGGTGCCCTGTTCAACATAGACAAGATTTCCAGAAAAGCAGAGAGTGGGAGGTCTATATTGCTACCTGAGTTTAGATTTTATTCCATTGAAGTATTCTATCACCGATTCCTCTATGCCTTCAATGAGCTGAATCTAAACAAGGTTTACGCGAAGGTACGGGAAAGTGAGCAAAAGATACTAAGCATGAACTTGAAATTGGGCTACAAGCTTGATGGCCTGCTCCGGCAAGATTATTGGGATGGCGAGAGGTTCTACAGTTTTCATCTGTTATCCATCCTGCGGGAGGAGTTTTATGCCAATATCCCCAAGTATGAGGAGTACATGGCCAAAATCCAAAGACTTGCTGGGAAGATATAGCCAAGATGCTGTATTCGATAATAATACCGGTCTATAGATCCCAGTATACCTTGGAAGAGCTCTGCTCAAGGATCAAGGCGGTTTTCGCGGATCAGCCCGGGAGGGATTTTGAGATCATTCTGGTCAACGACTCATCCCCGGACGCGTCTTGGGAAGTAATGCGGAAACTGCATGAGGTAGACAACAGGATAAAGATCATCAACCTGGCCAGAAACTATGGCCAGCACTCTGCCATCTACTGTGGTTTGCAGTATTTTAGCGGCGACTATGTGATTCTGATGGATGACGATTTGCAGAATCCACCGGAGGAAATTCCCAAGCTGATCCAAGCCATGGAAGTGGATCCTGAAGTTGACGTGGTGTTTGGCAACTACAACGGCAAAAAACACAATTTCATCAGACGGGCAGGTTCGCAATTAATAGGTAGAGTGGGGGCATCCATCGCCAAGCGCGATTCCCGGATCAGGTTTACCAGCTTCAGGATCATAAAGGCCAAGGTGGCGCGGGACATGGCCTCAATCCAGGTTTACCAGCCCCGGATCGGAGGTCTGATCTTGCAGTGCACCAACAGGATCGGCAGCACGCCCGTGGAACACCATCCCCGGCAATACGGAAAGAGTGGCTATAGCTTCTCCAGGCTGTACAGGGATTTCCTGTCCATCATCATTGGCAGTTCGACTCTACCGCTGAAGCTCATCAGCAGCTTCGGGCTGATAGTGGCGACTCTTAGTATGCTATCGGCGCTGGTATTGGTTGTAAGGCACTTTTTCCGTGGTTCTTCAGTGGCTGGCTGGACATCCATGATGGTGGCAATAAGCTTCTTCTCGGGCTTCATCTTGTTTAGTTTGGGCATCATTGGGGAATATCTCATCCGCATACTGATGGAGGCTAAAAAGACCCCTGTTTACTTTGAAAGGGAGAAGTTTTTCTGATGAATGGGAACAAGCTGATGATCTTGGGAGCTGGCGTTTATCAGGTCCCACTCATCAGAAGCGCCCAAAAAATGGGTCTGAGCACCGTTGTGGTCAGTTATCCCGGGAATTATCGCGGTTTTGAGTACGCAGATGCGGTGGAATACATCGACATAACAGATATGAACCTTGTGTTAGATGCCGCCAGAAAGCACGGGATAAATGGCATCTGTACCTCGGGAAGCGACGTTGGGGTCAAAACAATTGGTTATGTGAACGACACTTTGGGGCTTTGCGGGTTAAGCTTTGCCGCTGCCCGGATAGCCAACAATAAGTATGAGATGAAAGAGAGGTTTTCCGCTCATAACGTAAGGGTCCCTCTTGGTTTTAGGGCTTACAGTGTGCCTGAGGCTCAGCAGGTTTTCTTCGAGCTGGACGAAAATTCTGTCTTCAAGACGGTTGATAGTTCCGGCAACCGCGGGATCATCCATGTTCGGGATCAAAACCGGATACCGGAAGCTTTTGCCGAATGTATGCGTCACACCAGGCTTGACTATATACTGGTGGAAGAATTCATGGATGGACAGGAAATTGGCGCGGAAGCCTTTATCCACAACGGAGAAGTCCTGTTTGTATTGCCTCATGGCAAAGTGCTTGTGGATACTGACGCGCCGGTGCCGATTGGCCAGTATGTTCCGGTTGACTTTTCCAAGGAAACGCTTGAGGATATAGAAACACAGGTTTGCCAGGGAATCAAGGCGCTTGGTTTGAACAACTGCGCTGTAAACGTTGACATCATGCTGCGGGATGGTAAAGCCTATATCATTGAAATAGGTGCCAGGGCCGGTGGAGGAGCTTGTCTTCCGGAGTCCGTGTCCCTCTACTACGGATTCGATCACTACGAAAACATAATCAACGCAGCCTTGGGAAACCCTGTTGAGCTTAGTTTTGGCATTCCCACCCCCAATGCCTGCCAGTTTCTTATCTCAAGGCAGGGTGGGGTAATGGGCCAAATGGAACCGGACATTTATACCTTTCCTGGTCTTGTGGATATCTCCTTTGATTATAAGCTAGGCGACGATCTTCCGGTTTTCCGCAACAAGACGGACAGGATTGGTCATGTGATCGTTCAGGCTTCAAGCTCCGCAACAGCCAGGCTATTGATCAAAGAGATTGTTAAGCGGGTTGAAGGCTGTATTGCCTTGGAATAGATTGAGAGAAGAACCACTATAACTATAAGCTTGTAAAAGTGAATATGATTTGTCGGTTTGTTTGGAACATCCATTTGCTGGCTAAGGGAAAAGGAAGAAGATAAGGGAGCAGTGTTTTTTTGATACCATTTAACAGATCATATACGACAGGGAAAGAACTGGAGTATATCCAGGAAGCCATCAACCGGGGCCACACTTGCGGAAACGGCTATTATACCAATAAGTGCCAGGAGTTTTTCCAGGAGCGGTACGGCTTTAAGAAGTGCCTGCTGACCACTTCCTGCACGGACGCGCTGGAGATGGCGGCCGTCCTCATCGACATCCAGCCTGGGGATGAGGTAATCATGCCTTCCTTCACTTTCGTTTCCACGGCCAACGCTTTCGTGCTGAGAGGGGCTAAGATCGTCTTTTGCGACAGCCGAGCTGATCATCCCGGCATGGACGAGGACCAGATAGAAGCGTTGATCACGCCCAAGACGAAAGCGATCGTGCCGGTGCATTATGCCGGAGTGGCTTGTGACATGGAAAGGATCATGGCTTTGGCGGATAAATATGGGTTGTTCGTGGTGGAGGACGCCGCCCAGGCGATAGACAGTTTCTACAAAGGCCGCCCCTTGGGTGGGATAGGCCATCTGGGTTGCTTTTCCTTCCACGAGACCAAGAACATAAGCTCCGGAGAGGGCGGGATGCTGGTCATTAATGATGAGCGTTTTGCCAAGCGGGCCGAAATAGTCTGGGAAAAAGGAACCAACCGCCAGGCTTTTTTCCGGGGCGAGATAGATAAATACGGCTGGGTGGACATAGGCTCATCGTTCCTGCCCTCAGACATGATCGCCGCCTTTCTCTTTGCCCAGCTCGAGCATCTGGACGAGATCCAAGCCGGGCGCTTGGAGATATGGAACAGGTATTATCAGATCCTGCTCCCAGTCCACTCAGCAAGTGGAATCAGGCTGCCGTTCATTCCCGATTACGCCACCAACAACGCGCATATGTTCTATATGGTCTTTGCAGGCGCTGATAATAAGGATGAGGCGTTACGCAAGCTAAAAAACAATGGAATTCATGCGGTTTTCCATTATCAAGGTCTGCACAATTCAGAGTATATGCGTGGACTATCACAAGGGATTTCCTGCCCACAAGCAGAAATATACTCAGAAATGCTGATCAGATTGCCCCTTTATAAGGGTTTGGATATGGGTCAGGCATTTTGTGATAAAATATGTATGTCGCTAACGGGAATAAAATGAACGCAAGGATAACATTAGGACACTGAATGAAAGACTCTTTCCACAATCCTGATAATGATAATAGCAAGCCCGGCAGGAAGATTGGTATCCTGATCATGCTGGTGGCCATGTTCACCGGCATTTTTTCTGTTTGTGCGTTCAACCGGGATGTGGTACTTGTGGACGCTTCAGAATACCATACCCTAGCCATAAACCTGCTGGAAGGCAATGGATACAGCTTGGATAGTCAGGCCCCTTATGAGCCAACATTTTACCGGGAACCGGGCTATGTGGCGTCGCTGTTGGTTCCGCTTGGCGCTTACAGTGTGTTCAATGATCTCGAGTATATTGAGCAGTCGCCGGACATTCATCAACGCTCAGTCGTGGTTGAATCGGTTGAATGGGTCAAATATTTTCAAGTGCTGGTGTTTGCTCTGATTTGCTTGCTGCAATATGCCACACTACGCTATGTTCTGAATCCGAAAACGGCGGCCATAATCGCCCTCGCAACAAGTTTGTTTCTGCCTTTGGCCATATACACGACCTATATGATGCGGGAATTGGTGCTCACATTGTTTATGATGGCGATGAATTTCTTTATCGTCAGGTATTACTTTGAACACAAGATAATAAACCTGGTTTTGGCTGGAGTGTTTGGAGGCCTTGCGGCGCTTTCACTACAAGTGATGGTATTCAGCGTTGTTTTCGTTTTGGCATTCATCGTTTATGCCAACCCTAGGAAGTTGAAGGCCATTCTGCTCGGTTGGATTGTCTTTCTGGCATCAGTTCTGTTGACTTTAACCCCTTGGGTGTTAAGAACATATTCATATTATCCGGATATTCGGGTAGCACACAACATCGGAACCAACCTAACTTATGATAAGATGAAGTATATCAATAGCCTCAGAGCGTTGAGAAGGCATGGGATCATCACCCAGAGCGAACTGACGGCTATTGAATACCAGACCTATGATAACGGGCTCAAGGGATTCGAGGATACGTTCAGCGGCAAATATGATGCAATGGCGGACTCCAACTATACCCTGATTGCCTCTCGCGGTTTAAAGAAAGGATCTGTTTTCACGCGCTTGAAGCAGTATGGTAAGAAGTATGGCAGGCATGTTTTCACTTCCGGATATCTACTGAGTTTCGTAAGGCGGCCAATGGTTGCAAAGAGCCTGAAGATCATTTTGTACATCTTGTCGTTTATCATGGGATTCGCATATCTCGCAGGAATTATATCACATACAAAGAAGCTGCTGCCAGTGCTGACCGTTTATTTATTTATGTTTGCTTCCATAGTCACCCTATCGGGCAGAAGGCTATTGCCAATCTATCCTTATTTCGTAACTTTTACCGTATTGGGAGCCATGTGGATCAGGGAAAAAATGATCTCATGGTTGAGCTTGTGGAGGCTTAGGCGAGCGGCACGCTATAATTGAAACCAGCTGCAAGAAATAGAAGCTGCAAAAGATGATGAGAGCTTGAGTGAAAACTGGGAAAACATTAAGCGGCCTATTCTGGAACGGTGCGGAGAGCTTCTTTCTGCAGTTGATCCAGCTTGGCGTTTCCATGGTGTTGGCTCGCATGCTCACGGCGGTTGATTTTGGGCTTATCGCCCTGATGTCGGTATTCATAACAGTAGCAGACACCATTGCCCAAGGCGGATTCCGGGCCACCATCATCATGCGTCCCAACCTGAAGGACATAGACTACTCTACCGCATTCATCTACAACCTGGCAGTGGCAGTGTTGCTATATCTGGGGCTGTTCTTTTCCGCCCCGTTGATAGCGAGCTTCTATAAAGAACCCAAGCTGATCAAACTTGTGAGAGTGCTGAGTTTGGTGAATATCATCCATGCCGGCTACTTTGTGCAGGATGCCCTGCTCCAAAAACAAATGCAGTTCAAGATATTGGCCAAGCGTAACATCACAGCATCTTTCATTTCCGGGCTTGTATCAATCACATTGGCATACTTGGGTTTCGGGGTTTGGAGCTTGGTGGCCCTAACCATTTCGCGCGCCTTGGTCATCAACGTATATCTCTGGCTCACGAGGGTCTGGAAAATCAGCCTGAAATTCTCGTTTGATTCCTTTAAAAAGAACTTCAGTTTTGGATCTCGAATGATGCTGACCAACATCACGGGGGTGCTGTTTAACAATCTCAATAATCTTTTGATTGGAAAATACTACTCCAAAGCGGACTTGGGCTACTATTACCAAGCTTTGAAGCTGAAAAATGTACCCATCAATTCGGCCTCTGGAATCATCACCAAGACTGCTTCCCCCCTGATAGCCAAGTATCAGGATGATTTTGAGGAACTGCACAGAACCTATTTTCACATCATGCGGATCATGGCGGTCACCATAGTTCCCTTGGTTGTACTCCTTTTTGTTCTGGGACAGGACTTAATCGTATTATTGTTTAGCAGTAGATGGCTGGATTCTGTGCCGATATTCCGTATAATCATCATTGGCGGGATTTTCCTGCCCTTTATCATCATCAACGGGCTCTCTCCAGCGGTTATGGGCGACAGCAAGTTTTACTTCAGGTATGATTCTCTCTTGAAGGTGCTGTTGCTGCTGGTAACTTTGGTGGCCTTGCGTTTTGGTCTGTACGTTTTCATCGCCAGCCAAACAGTGTTTTCCGCGCTCCAGATGGTTTTGAACTCCCTTGTCGCCAGAAAGTATTACAAGGTGGGCTTGAGAGCGCAGTTGAAGGTTTACCTGCCCTATTTCATATATAGCTCCGTGGCCGGTTTCATATCCTACTTGCTGATCTGGTTTTCTGGTTTGGTGCCCATCCTGCAGATAACCTTGGGAAGCCTTTTGTTCATGGTAGTTTTCGCTGTCGAGATTTATTTACTTGAGCGGAAAACGTTTGATGACTTGATGCGGCTGATAAGGCTACAATTGGGCAAGCTGCACCCCAAAGGCGCCGCATAGTGCCGCCGAGAATCCTGTTAATATTGCTGCAGATACACTCAGATGGAATCGCAGCACGGCATAAGCAATATATGTTACCCAGCTTTTTTATGTAACCAAGGGTCGTGCCATCGCTCCTGCTTCTCCCTTATATACTTCCGGTTGCGATGCCGTGGTCTCCCTCCGCATTTTGCGGGGCATTGCCACCATATCATCACCATATATAGCTAAGGAACAAACCATGAGCATCCTTGAGTCATGCGAATTGTTACGAACGAGATTTGTTTTTTCAGCTTGGGCTGGGGACTTGCTTGGAGTTTTCGCCAGCGCAAGCCCAATCAACGAAAAGAGCCAGCACTACAATAATGCCAAGCAATTTGATTGCTTCTGTTATTGTTGATTTGTGTTGGCTGTGGACTGTTAAAAATGAAAGCCAAACTTAAAGTTCTTCTACCCGGTTTCACCGGCAATATGGACGATGTGGTGATCTATTACAACGCAAAGCTGAACAAATACATTGCCAGGCGCAAGGTAATGCCAAGCTTTGTTCCCTCCAACAGGGACATGAAAGAAATCTTCGCTCTTGCCAGGCGGATCAAGCTATCAGAGGGCTATCACGCGGATTGTGATGAATACATCCGCAGGTTCAACCAGAAGAACCGCAGGCAGGGACGGGCTCTCAGCACCTGGCCAAATGTTTTCCTCAAGCTGATGCGGGCGCAAAAGAAAGCCAATCCCCGCCTGGACTACAATGTGCTCACCAGAGAGGACATCGTGGCGCAAGGGCTTCCCTGCAGAAGCATAGCCACTGCCGTGGATGCCGGATGGTTGGAGCAAGTACCAGGATATCAAGAATTGGACAAACCGATATGACAAAAAAGAAAGCAATAATCACGGGCATTACAGGCCAGGATGGAGCCTATTTGGCGGAATACCTGCTCAAAAAGGGCTACAAGGTTATCGGACTAAAGCGCCGATCTTCCCTTTTCAACACCGCGAGGATAGACCACCTGTTTGAAAATGACGACAGGGCTAATCCCAATTTCTCCTATGCCTATATGGACCTCACCGATTCTTCCAATATTATCAGGCTGGTTAAGGATTTTGAACCGGACGAGATCTATAACCTGGCGGCACAATCCCACGTAAAAGTAAGTTTCGACACTCCGGAATACACGGCAAACGCGGATGGGATAGGAACCCTGAGGTTGCTGGAAGCCATCCGGATCTGTGGGCTGGAAAAGAAGACCAGGTTTTACCAAGCTTCCACCTCTGAGCTTTTCGGAAAGGTGCAGGAAATACCCCAAACTGAAAAAACGCCTTTCTATCCCCGCTCGCCCTACGCCGTGGCCAAGCTTTATGCCTACTGGATCGTGGTAAACTATCGCGAAGCCTATGGCCTACATGCCTCCAACGGTATCCTCTTTAACCACGAATCCCCACTGCGGGGCGAAACTTTCGTGACCCGCAAGATCACCCGGGCAATTGCCAATATCGCGCTTGGCCACCAAAAAAAGCTGTATCTGGGCAATATAAACGCCAAGCGGGACTGGGGCCATGCCAAAGATTTCGTGAAAGCCATGTGGATGATGCTGCAACAGGAGGAGCCTGATGACTATGTGATAGCTACCGGGACCACCACTTCCGTGCGGGATTTTATCCTAAAATGCTTCGCTTATGTGGGGGTGGAGATAACCTTCCGTGGAGAGGGTGTGGATGAGATCGGCTCTGTGGGCGCTATCGATGAAAGCAGATTCACACGCACCTTTGGCTTTGCTCCCCGGCACCTTGGTGAAGGCACGGACATCATTCATATCGATCCATACTATTACCGTCCCACCGAAGTGGAACTCCTGGTTGGCGACGCCTCCAAAGCCAAAGCAAGGCTGGGCTGGAAACCGGAACATGATTTGGATATGTTGATTCGCGACATGATGAAGAGCGATATTAAATTGATGCAAAAAAATGACTATCTGAAAAAGGGCGGGTTTGACCTTACGCCCAGTGTGGAAGATGTATTATAGGTGACAACAAAGTGACAAGGTGACAAGGTGACCAAACTACCCTGTTACCCTGTCACTATGAGGAGAACAATGTCCTATAAAGACCTAAGCATAGAACACTCCAAGGTAATTCCAGATCTTATCATCTTCAGGCCATCGATGAGCTGGGACCTCCGGGGCAACATCTATACTTCTTACAACGAAGAGATTTACAGGGAGCACCTGCCCGGCGGCATCAACTTTATCCACGATAAATTCGCGCTATCCAAGCATAATGTGCTGCGCGGTCTGCATGGGGACACCAAAACCTGGAAACTGGTCTCCTGCGTATATGGCGAACTCTATGAAGTGGTGGTGGATATGCGGCCCGAATCACCCACTTACAAAAAGTGGGAAGCCTTCACTCTAAACAGCGAGGATTACTGCCAGGTGTTGATCCCGCCCCGTTTCGTAAATGGCTATTATGTAGTCAGCGACCAGGCGGTTTTTCATTACAAGCTGGCTTATACCGGAGACTATATCGATGCCGGCGAGCAGATTACCATCCGCTGGGATGATACGGAGCTGGGAATTGACTGGCCATGTGAGGATCCGATATTGCAGGCGAGAGATATGTTAAAGTGACAAGGTGACAGGGTGACAGGGTGGTAAGGACGCATAAAGATCTGGAAGTTTGGAAGAACAGTATAAAGCTAGTCACAGATGTCTATAAGATAAGTGAGGGCTTTCCAAAATGTGAAGTATTTGGATTAATGTCCCAAATCCGCAGAGCAGCGGTATCGATACCATCGAATATTGCAGAAGGCGCTGCCAGATCGCATGACAAGGAATTTATACAATTCTTGTATATCTCGATAGGAAGTCTATCAGAAGTGGAAACACAACTGATCATTGCTCAAAACATTGGTTATATAGACTCAGAAGAATTCAATAGGATCAACGGTCAAATGAATCTTATCCGCAGTCAAATACTGGGACTCATCAATCACATTAATACTAAAAAGCTATGATTTCAACTCCACTACCACTATGACCTTGTTCCCCTGTCACTTTGTCACCTTGTCGCTTTGTTCCCCTGTCACCTTATCACCCAAACACTGAAGGATAAACAATGATCAACAAAACAAACCACAATCTCGCCATAAACGGCGGCACACCCGTAAGTAAAGAGCCGATAATCATTCATAAGCCCTATCTAGCTGCCGCGGATAGACAGGCACTCTTGAACGCCTTCGACTCCACCTTCATCTCCGGGGACGGTCCAGCCTGCCGGGA
>ERZ795031.1591-NODE-1591-length-23342-cov-5.247949_pt1 | contig 23342 bp, 19 predicted proteins | sample MGYA00375123_ERZ795031 | MGnify/ENA primary metagenome ERZ795031 (study PRJEB30166, sample SAMN05720159) | activated sludge metagenome | isolation source: anaerobic digester from wastewater treatment plant | place: USA | collected 2015-04-21 ...
CACTCTCAACGCCACCGCCCTGGCCGAGCACTGGCCGGCCGTGGCGGAGCTGATCGCGGAGATCCTGCTCGAACCGCGCTGGGATGAGACCGAGTTCGCCCGTCTGCGTCAGGAGACCCTGGAAGAGATTCAGCGCAGCCAATCCAGCCCTGCCGCCATCGCCAACCAGGTCTTCAGCCAACTCCTCTACGGCGAAGGACACCCCCTCGCCCTGCCGGTCTCCGGAAACAGGTCAAGTGTCGCCGCCCTGACCCTCGCCGATCTGCAGGGCTATTACACGCGCGCCTTCACCCCCCGGCTGGCCCATCTGTCAATCGCGGGGGATATCACCCCCAGCCAGGCCCGCAAGAGCCTGCGCAGCCTGGAAAAATACTGGCAGGGCGGCGATGTCGATATGCCCAGGCCTGCCCTGTTGGCAGGGCCGCCCCAGGCGAAGCTCTATTTCGTCGATTTCCCGGGCGCAAAGCAGTCCGAGGTGCGCGCCGGTCACCTCGCCCTTCCGGTGCGCGATCCTGAATTCTTCCCCGCAACAGTGATGAACTACAAGCTCGGGGGCTCCTTCAACGGAATTCTCAATCTGATCCTGCGCGAGGAGAAGGGCTACACCTACGGCGCGCGCTCCCGTTTCAACGGCGGCGAGACCGGCGGCACCTTTGTCGCCTCGACCAGCGTCCAGTCCGATGCAACGCGCGAAACCCTGGCCATCATCACCGAAGAGATCCGGCGCTACCGACGTGCAGTCGAGGACGAGGATCTGGTATTCAGCAGGAACGCCCTGCTCAAGGCCAATGCGCGCAGCTATGAAACCCTGCGCGCCCTGGTCGGTCTCCTTGATCAGATCGCCCTCTACAACCTGCCGGACGATTTCGTCGAACAGCAGGAGGCCTTCATCCGCAATCTGACCAGGGCGGAACACCTGAGACTGGCGCAAAGGCATCTGCGCCCCGAGGAGATGACCCTTCTGGTGGTGGGGGATGCGAAGAGCAGGCTCGAGTCTCTGAGCGATTTGGGATACGGGGTTCCGGTCCTGCTCGACAAGGAGGGTAAAAGGATTGACTGAGAGGTAAAAAAAGAGCTGCCCTGACCGGCAGCTCTTTTTTTTAATCCGCATTCAGCAGAATGTCAGAAGAGATGGGGGATGAAGCGGAAACGCACGCGGGATTTGTAGCTCAGGTAACCGGTGTCCTGTCCGAGCAGCTTCTCTTCCGCCAGGGCGCGGTAGATCTGCCCCGCCGTTATAAGCACTGTCTTGAGGATGTTCCCCGGGCTCGGGTTGCCGAGAAGGAAGGCGGCGAGGAAAACGAGTTCAGCGGCGTAGAGGGGGTGGCGGACGAGCCGGTAGGCCCCTCCGGTCTTGACAGAACGATTGGCCGGTACGACACCGAAGCTCCTGCCCAGGCTGGCCAGGGCGTAAACCACGGCGATGAGGGCAAGAGACTGCAGCACAAGGGAGGGGATTTGCAGCCGGGGTGCCGTATCGACCGCCGGCCGCAGGGAGAATGAGAGCAGGACCGTCGACAGGGCCACCAGCCAGTCGAGTCCACTGCGGGAGAGGGCAGCACTGGCCCGGCGTGAGAAGAAGAGATAAACCAGCAGGCTGTTGTAGCAAAAGAGGCCAAGCCCTGTCGGGTTCGCGCCCCCAAACCAGTGGTGAAGGGAAGAGATGACCAACCCCAGCCAGAACAGAGCGAGAAAGAAATTGGCGGGACCGTGCAGGAGCTGCTGCCAGGCTCCGGCGCTGGCGTGCGGGTGGGCATCTACGATCAGTTCGAGGCGGTCGCCGGGCTGAAGAGGGGGAGCACTCCCGCCCTCCCCGTCCCACTCCAGGACCTCCGTCGCGCCGGCGACCCTGGGGATGACGCGGCCGGGCGCCAGCCTCTCCTCGACGCGCAGCACCCCGCCGGCTTGATCGAGAAAGGCGATGCCGAGGGGGCGGTCCATGGACAGGGTATGAATCCCGCTGCAGCGGCGGATGAGCAACGCCTTGGGCTCCGCCTCCTCCGCCAGGGCGAGGAAGCCGAGCAGGCGCTGGCTCCAGCTCTCCGCTGCAAAGAGACGGCATGGCCAGTTCCCTCCGCAGGGATGGATCACAATTGGCACGGCTCACCGGTTGGCATGTTTTTCTCTCACTTTTGCCCTGACCTCTCAGCGGCGGATATCATGGCCCGGACATGCCTGCGAAGGTCTTGAGGATGCTGATGATGCCCGGCCCGAGGATGACGATGAAGAGGGCCGGGAAGATGAAGAGGATTAGCGGGAAGAGCATCTTGATGCCGGCCTTGGCGGCCTGTTCTTCGGCGGACTGGCGCAGCCTGGTGCGCAGGGAATCAGCCTGAGCGCGCAGGGTATCAGCCAGGCTGGTGCCCAGCTTGTCGGCCAGGACCAGGGCGCCGACCAGAATGCGCAGGTTCTCGACCCGGTTGCGCGTGCTGAGATTACGCAGGGCCTTCTCGCGTGAGAGACCGGTGCGCATCTCCTGGGTGACCAGAAGCAGCTCCTGGCTCAGAATCGGAGCGCGCATGCCCAACTCCTGGGCGACGCGCAGCAGAGCAGCATTGAGCCCGAGTCCGGCCTCCATACAGATCACCAGCAGATCGAGAGCGTCGGCGAGGCTCTCGCCGATCTGCTGACGCCGCCGGGAGATGCGATGGCGTAAAAGATAATCCGGAAAGCGGAACCCGATCAAAAGGGTCAGCATCAGCAGGACCGGAGCGAGCATGGGCTGGTTGATGTGACGGTAAGCAAAGAGATAAAAGCAGACCGCAAAGAGGAAGAGGCTGCAAATGCGCAGGCCCATGAGTATGACAGGGCCATACTCGTGATGCAGGCCCGCCTGGATGAGCATCTCCCTGCTGCGCGAGACCGCCTTCTCGTTGCTGCCTCCGAGGCGCCCCAGGCTGATGAGTAGCTTTTCAAGACCAGCCGGAAGCTCGGTCTGCTTAAGGGCATCATGGATCGTGATCTCCTCCTGGACCGGAGTATGCGCCTCGGCCAGGCTGCGCACGCGGCGGGTGGTGGGATCCAGCCTGGCGCGGGCCAGTAGCAGGATGAGCAGGATGAGGAAAAAGACCGTGATAAATACCGCCGCCAGGGCGAGATAGAGTCGCATGCCCCCCCCTATTGATATCGGATGGCGATGAGTCTGCGAATAACCAGAAAGCCGACCACCTGGAGGACAAAACCGATGGTGAGCAGGGTCCGGCCGAAGCGCTCCGAGAGCATCGGTTCGAGATAGGTCGGATTGATCACCTGCAGGGCGAGCAAGGCAACCAGGGGAAGGCTGCCGAGCACCCACAGGGTCATCCGGCCCTGGGCGGTGTAGGTGCGGATCTGCCCCATCAGCTTGAAGCGCTCCCGGATGGTGTAGCTGATTTTCTCGAGTATCTCAGCCAGATTGCCGCCGGTCTCGCGCTGGAGCAGGACGGCGGTCACGAAGAGTTTGAGATCGAGGCTGTTGACCCGCTGGGTGAGATTGACGAGGGCGTCCCGCAGGGGCAAGCCCAGGTTGTTCTCCTCGAAGGTTTTTCGGAATTCAATGCAAACGGGCTCCGGTGCCTCGATGGCGACCATCTGCAGGGCCTTGGTGAGGGCGTGTCCTGCCCGCAGCGAGGCGGTCATCATATCCAGGGTATCGGGAAAAGCGCGGATAAAGGCGCGCAGCCGGCGGGTGCGCAGGACCAGGATATAAAGCAGAGGCAGGGCAGCAGCCCCCAGGGTTACCACCACGCGCAGCAGCACTCCCGGAGCGCCGGAGGAGAGCAGGAGGCCGCATGCTCCCAATGCCGCGCTCGTGAGCAGAACCATGCCGACATTATATTTGCTGCCCGCCTGTTCGAGCAGGAGGCGCAGCCGGGCCGGAAAATCGAGCCCTGACAGAAGGCGATTGAAGAGCGAGATATCGCTCAACCGCTCATCGCGCAGGACAAAGGGCATACGGGCGGGATTGATCCCGGCCTCGACGGCATAGGCGGCCAGCCGGCGGTCGATCTTGCGCTTGCTCCCCGCCTTGCGCTCATAGACCACCAGAAGAAGGGCGAGCACAAAGAAGAGGAAGAAAAGAAACAGGGCGCTCATCAGCAGGATCATGGGGCGGATTCCTCCTCCATCGGCAGTTCGAAGCGCGGTTCAAACATCTCATCCGGCATTCTGATCCCCGCGGTCTCGATCTGCTCAATGAACTTGGGACGGATGCCGGTGGTGCGGAAGGTCCCGACCACCTGGCCATCCTCACGGATGCCGAGCTTTTCGAAGAGGAAAATGTCCTGCAGGGAGATGGTCTCCCCCTCCATGCCGACGATCTCGACGACCTTGACCACCTTGCGGGAGCCGTCGCTGAGGCGGGAGATCTGGACGATGATGTGGATCGCCGAGCTGATCTGTTCGCGCATGGCGCGGTCGCCGAGATTGGCGCTTGCCATCAGCACCATGGTTTCGAGGCGGCGCAGGGCGTCTCTCGGCGAGTTGGCATGCAGGGTGGTCAGCGAGCCGTCGTGGCCGGTGTTCATGGCCTGGAGCATATCCAGGGCCTCCGCGCCGCGCACCTCGCCGACGATGATGCGGTCCGGCCGCATGCGCAGGGCGTTGCGCACCAGATCGCGCTGCACGATGGCTCCGCGCCCCTCGATGTTGGCGGCGCGGGTCTCAAGGCGGACGGTGTGCCGTTGCTGCAGCTGCAGCTCCGCGGCATCCTCGACGGTGATGATGCGCTCCCCGCTGGGGATGAAGCCCGAGAGGATGTTGAGCAGGGTGGTCTTGCCCGAACCGGTGCCGCCACTGACGAGGATGTTGAGGCGGGCGCGCACGGCGGCGGCGAGCAGCTCGGCAATGGCGGGGGTGAGGCTGCGCAGCCGCAGCAGATCATCCATGGCCAGCCGCTGCAGACCGAACTTGCGGATGGAGAGGATCGGACCGTCGATGGCCAGCGGGGGGATGATGGCATTTACGCGCGAGCCATCCGGCAGGCGGGCGTCCACCATGGGACTCGATTCATCCACCCGCCGCCCTACCTTGGAGACGATGCGTTCGATGATGTTGAGCAGATGGACGTCATCCTTGAATCGGGTGTTGGTGGTCTCCAGCTTGCCGAAGCGTTCGACGTAGACCTGGCTGCAGGTGTTGACCAGAATGTCGGAAATGGTCGGATCGTGCAGGAGGGGCTCGAGCGGACCCAAACCGAAGGTCTCGTTGAGGATCTCTTCTGTCAATCCCTCGCGATTGAGTTCGAAGGATACCTCCTCGTCGGCGCTGAGCAGGCTCTCTATGACCTCACGCACCAGGGTGCGCAGGGTCTCCTGGGGGATGGTATCCAGCTTGGCAAGGTCGAGCTTTTCGACCAGGCGGCGGTGGATGCGTTCCTTAAATTCATGGTAGGCGTGCTGGCTCTGCAGGTCACTGGAGACTGCGGCAACTTTGCATACCTGTGCGGACGGGGCGGGCTTCGCCGGCCGAGCCCCGTTGCCTCCTTCCTCACCGGCTTTGAGCCGTTGCAACAGGCTCACGGTTCACTCCTTTCGTCCAGTCAGGCGCCTGAGCAGCCCCCTGCTGTTTCTGGGCGCTGCGGTGTTTTTTGCCCGCCCCTCCGCCTGGATATGGTTTAAAAGTTCGGCCATCTGCAGGCTGAAAGGATGGCGGGGCCGGCTGAGAATGATGGGCTCGCCGACATTGATGCTTTCGAGCAGGGCGCCGTTCTCCTGCAGCGGCAGGCGGCAGCAAATGGATCGTCCGATCGACCCCTCAATGCTCTGCAATTCATCGCTGATGCGCTGGGGATAGCGGTTGAGGACCACGGCGATCTTTTCTTCGGCATATCCCATACGGCGGAAGAGGGCGAGGGTGCGTTTGAGATTATAGACTGTTGAGAGGTCGAGTTGAGCGATGGTCAGGATCAGATCCGCCTCATCCAGGACGCGGATGGTGACTTCGTCGAAATGGTCGTCGCAATCGATGATAATGAGATCATATTCCGGGCGCAGCAGTTCGAGGAGGCGCCCCAGACCGGCAGCGGTAATTTTCTCCGCCTCTTCCATGCTCTCCGGGCCGGCGATGAAGTGCAGACCGCTGCCGTGGCCGGGGAGGATAGCGTCGAGGCGTGAAACCTCGAGGGTGGCGAGGTTTTCGAGCAGTTCGAGCAGGGAGATGCGGGGTTTGATATCGAGAAAAAGGGCGGCATTGCCGAGCTGGAGTTTGCTGTCGATGAGCAGCACCCTGCGGCCATTATTCTTCGCCGCGGCGACGGCAAGATTTACCGCCAGGGTGGTTGTGCCCATTCCCCCCTTGACACCGAAGCAGCAGACGGTTCTGGCCCGGGCGGGCCTGTCCCTGCCGCTGTCGACGCCCGGCTTGACCGACTTTAAGGCGCGGCTTATCTCCTCATCATCGGCATCGGGAAGCAGAAATTCACCTGCCCCGCAGCGCATGGCGCGGACGATCAGTTCAGGCCGGGCCTGGCCTGCCGTACAGAAAAAGCGGATCCGCGGAAAGAGCGCACTCCATCGCGCCAGGTAGTCCAGCCCCTCCTCCCCGGTGCCGAGGTCGAGGAGGGCAATATCCGGCTGCAACCTGGTGAGCAGAGCCTCTCCCTGCAGCCACTCCCCGCACTGCCCGATCAGGCGCCCCCCCTCCTGTTTCTGCAGGGCATCAAAGACGGTATCGGGATCGTTCTCGCTGATGTAGATCCATGAGAATTCTTTTGCCATAGCGCCCGTTTCTGCCAATCATTCCACCAGGTGTACGCCGTAGAGGTAGGTGTTGCCGTTGCCCCAGATACCGTGGGTCAGCATTTCGATAAAGCGGCCGTAGAGAGCCTTGCCCTGCATCCCCTCGATAAAAAAGACCCCCAGGCCGGTCACTGTAACGGTGTTGCGGCCCGGATCCGGGGGGTAGCGCTCGTCATAGAAAGGGACGATGCAGATACGCGGACTCGAAAAACCGGGATAGCTGGAGCCCTGCACGGAGTTGGTATTATTGTCCCAATAGGCGCCGGAATCCCAACGCAGCAGAGCCTCCACCCCGTGTTTGGTCGGGCCCACCATGTTGCCCGGCTCCACCTGGATGATATCGCCGATTTCGACAATGCCGTCGCAACCGCTCTCAATATTCTCACTATAGGCGGCACCGCCCACCTCCGGGGTGCCGCGGTTGACCGGCGGAAAATCGACCGGATAAAAGAAGCCCGGATTGGTGCCGGGAGCGTCCAGGGAACCGGCCTTGAGCAGGGCATATTCTCCGACGCGATAATTCAGATCGGGGACAGCAAAGGGCCTGAGGTGGTCGGTGCCGATGATCGAGCCCAACTCCGCAGTCGCTGTAGCCGAGATCGTCACCCGCGGGATGCCCAAAGCGGACGCGAAAAAGAGGGGCAGCTGGCGGGAGGATGTGACCCGGATCCGGCTAGAGTTGGGAAAGCTGATATCCCCGGCGCCGACCGCCACCGGCTGGTTGATGCAGCGGTTGCGGCCGGCGAAATCCATCGCCTGCTGGATGGCCAGGTTCTGGCTGGTCATCAGGCCGGCGGCCCCGGCCAGCGCAGAGGCATCCACCCCAGCCTGCAGCTGATTGCGCGCGGTGAAGAGATAGCCCGCGTCAATCGCCAGCGCGGCCATACCCATCACCGCCAGCATCGAGACCGCAGCCAGGACTAGAATGGCCCCCCGCGTCTGACGCACAAGACGAATCGCAACCTTGGCCGTCATCATGGCTTGATTCCTTCATCAGGCATCTCAGCGCTTCCGGTGGTGATCCGGGGCGAGACCAGGATCATCAGCTCACTCTCTTTCTTTTTAAAACTCTCACTGCTGAAGAGGCGGCCCAGCAGCGGCACAGCGCCCAGCAGGGGCACCCGGGAGAGGGTTCGCGCCTCTTCATCAGCCAAAAGACCGCCGATGACGAGGTAGTGGTTTTCTTTCAGGTCCACATTGGTCTCGGCCTTGCGCGTGGCCAGGGCGGGGATCTTGAAGCCGGACAGGGTGATGCCGTTGTCAAAATCGAGGCTGCTCACCTCGGCGGCCACCTTGAGGTTGATCATGCTCGAATCCATGACATGGGGAGTGAATTTGAGCTTGATCCCGAACTCCTTGAACTGAATGGTCACCGTCTGCATCCCCACCGAGCCAGAGACGATGGGGATCGGGAATTCACCGCCGGCGAGAAAGCTGGCCTCCGCCCCCTCGCGGGCACTGAGATTGGGTCTGGCCAGGATGGTGATGAGATTTTTTTCCTGCAGGGCCTTGATCATCACGGTCAGATTGCGTGTGGGCACCGCGAAAAGGAGATCGACCGCCTCATTGAGCCCAAGGGGGTCGTTCACAGAGGCCGCCTGCCCGGCGAAACTGCCGACATCGATGCGCTCGTCACCGGCCTTATGATCCTTGAGCAGAAAATCGAGGCCGAGCTCCCGCAAGGCGATGCGGTTGACCTCAACAAAACGAACCTGCAGCATCACCTGATGGAGGGCCATCGGCCGGCGCACCAGCACGCGCCTCTGCTCGTAGCGCCCCTGCTCATCCCAGACAATCAGGCTGGTGGAGCCCTCCGACTTGCCGATCAGCACCAGCTGTGAGGCCGAGATGACATTGGCATCGGCCACCTCCGGATCGGCGATCGAGACCTTGGCAATGCCCCGGCTGTACTCCATGACCTGGGAGTGGCCGGGTTCCAGGATGAGCATGTCGGATTCCGCCGCAGCCCCGGTTAAAAATCCAAGGAGAAGGGCGATCGCTCCCCAATGCCAGATCCTTGACGATACCAGGATGCGTTTCTTCCTCACCATTCTGCAGAACTCCTTTCCGATCCAGCGGAATCTCACTTCAGGGGTTTCTTCTCCGTCGCCTTGCCCTCTTCCAGCACCACCTCTGATCGGGTGCTGGAGCGATAGACCTCTATGACCTGTTTGGGCGGCGCCATGGCTGGCTCCTCGCGGACGGCGGGCGCAGCGGCCGCCCTGCGCACGGCTGCGGCGGGTGTGGTGGGCCGCTCATCCTTGTTGATCAGCTCCTTCAGGCTCACCCCCTCCGTCACCGCGGTCTGCTGATCGGCGGTATTGCGGAGAACCAGCTGCAGCTTGCCCTCTGTGCTGGCCAGAGCGAGCTTTTCGGCCTGGGCCGGGTTGACCAGCAGGGTGACCGACTTGACCGTAATCGGATCATCATCCTTGGGGCTGACGGTCTGGTCGACGGCAAGGACCTCGATATTCTCGAGGATGGTGGATGTTTTCGACTCCTCCTTGTCGAGGGTGGCTGAAACCGTGGCGAGGACATCGACGCGCGCATGCGGGAGAATGAAGCCGCTGACGCCGCTGACGATGTTGACCGCGACGGTCATGGCACGCATGCCGGGGGGGATAACCGCCGAAACACCACCGCTGGAGCCCGGCGGGGCCAGGCGTGAGGCAAGGAGGGCCTCGCCGGCGAAGATTTCGGATTTGACAATGCGCCCGGCGAGTTCGGAAGGTTGGGTGAAGCTGCCCTCTGGCGCGAGCGCGGCCGGGAAAAGCCTGGCCTCAAGAAGGCTCTCCTCCAGTTTTGAGCCGGCAGGCAGGTCGATTTTGGCGATCACGACCGGCCGCATCGCGGCATGGTTCTGCTCGAGTGTTTGTTTCTGGTTTTGCAGATAGGAGTAAGCCCCCAGGGTCGCCAGCAGGGCAGTGACCATCGCCAGGGGGATGATGAACTTGAGCTTGAGCAGAAACATCGCGCGATCTCCGGTTTAGCCTTCCCAGTGCATGGTGGTGGTGCGGCTGAGCGGAATGGGGCCGATCAAGCCGGGAATGATGGCGTTGGTCAGGGGAACGTAGGTGCCGCTGACGGTGACGGTCACTTCATTGGAGCCGCCGGGGCCGCTGACCGAGATCGAGAGGCCGGTGAGGGTGACCCCGCCGAGCAGTCTGAGCGCTGCGGCGCGGCTGCGGCCGACGTCCGGGGCTGTGACAGCTGCTACGCGTGCTCCCTCGCGCGCCGCTCCTGTCATGGTATTCATAGTCTCCCAGATCCGCCCGAATTCGATGATGCCGAAGAGGAGCAGTAGGAAAATGGGGATGACCAGGGCGAATTCGACCAGGGACTGCCCCTCCTGACGGCGGACAAAAGAAATCATGGGGAGATTCCTCGTACTACAGTCCAAAGTGTCCCCGCGGCGATGGCAATGCCGTAGGGCAGCCTGATTTCACGTAAAGGCAGGGGGTGGCCCGAGGGATCGCGGAGCGATCTGGCCCGATGCCATGCCATGGCGCAGAGCGCGATGATACCGCCGGCGGCGACAGCGGAAAAAAGCGCCGCCAACGCAGCCGGCATCGCCAGAAGGGCCCCGGCCGCAGCCATGAGTTTGACATCTCCAGCCCCCATACCGCCCAGAAGGTAGACCAGGCCGAAGATGAGCAGCGCGCACGCGGCCCCGCCCAGGGAGGCTGTGAAACCCTGCACGCCGTGGCTGAAGGTATGGAACAGGAGGCCCGACGCCAGGGCGGGCAGGGTGAGCCAGTTCGGAATCCGGCGGCTGCGCCAATCCCAGACGGCCGCCAACACGACCAGCAAAATGACCACGGCGATGTGCGCTTTCACAACAATACTGCCTTTTCAGTTGCATAGCAGGGAGATGGGGACCGGGTGCTCGCGCATCCGTTAGTCTTCTGCTGTCGAAGAGCGCCGGGATCAAAGGGGACACGGCTGAAGCCGGCTGCTGATCCCGCAACCTCAAGCTTCATTTACGGTGTTGGATGACCGACGCCGGTCCCCCCCGAAGGACGGTTGTAATAAAAATGGCGGTGTTAGAGCGCGCCGATGATTTGTTGAAAGATACCGGAGATGCTGACACCCAGTGCGCCCAGTACAGCGACAGCAGCGATGGCGATCAGGAAGAGAATCAGGGCGTATTCGGCCAGGGTCTGTCCCTCTTCTCTGACGAAAAGGGAGCGGAAGATGTTGATGAGGATCTGCATTTTATGCTCCTGGAATTAGTGTCCGGTTGATTAAGGTCAACAATAGTACGCTCTTCAGGCTGGCTGCGGTTTCCTCCTTTCTGGTCAAAATGGGATGGTCCATCGCCCCCCGGACAAGACAGGGTCAGGCCGGTTATGGAAAAACGGCGAGGATCTGGTTGAAAAAAGCGACGAGCTGCCCGCCGAATAAGGCCACGACTGCAGCCGCAGCCACCATAATCAACAGCAGGATCAGCGCATATTCAGCGATCGTCTGCCCCCCCTCATCATCCCCGAACTCATATAAAAGATGGATTGACGCACGCATTATCGTCCCCCGCTGAGAACAGAAACAATAATGATGCAGATGTGAAAAACCCCGGGAAATAATAAAAAAGACGTTCTGAGAAGGGCATGGTGCGGTGCCATTCTGACAGAACGTCTACCCCCCCAGTGTAAAGAATATAAAGAGAGGAACCGGCCAAATCTGCATGTGCGAATGAAGCCGCTTTGTTACGGCTGATTCATCAGAAAGGACTCTCCGGGGAGGAGAGTGGCCTTTCCAGAGCCATCCGGGCCCTTGGGCCGCTGATGCCTGCACGTTCCCCCTGTGCCGGTCCCCCTCTTTGTAAATGTGAAATGGCCATTCGGCCATCTCTTCATTTCAGAGAACAGCATCGTAGGAATTTGAATAGACAGCGTGTGCCGGTTGGAATGGAAGAGCGGAAAACCCCTGGAGTACCGAAAGACCGTCTCAAGGCTGCCTGGCCATGATCAAGAACGATTCTCATCTTCTCGAGCCGGTTCGAGTGCCTCCGCTCAGGGATGAGCGGACCCCACCTGCGCCAAAGACTGGCGCCAACTACCACTATTCATAGTATAATCAATGGACATATCAATGTCAACAACTTTTTTATGTTTTTTTACGAAAATGCGCTATTATTATACACACCACGCACCTTTCTCATGGGTAATGTGGCTCTTGTGTCCCATAAGAGTGCAGATCCGCCTGCTCAGAAACAGCTCATGCCGCTGTGACGAAATCACAAAGCGAAACCAAAAATTCGCTTGCATCCTTGCTTTAAAAGTGTAAATTACTGCGCTGAATTTCATCAAACAAGAGGGATTATGATCAAAATCAAGGCTCTGCGCGGATTCAGGCCGCGCGATGACATCGCCGCCCGGGTTGCTGCGCCTCCCTACGATGTCATCTCCTCCGAGGAGGCGCACGAGATGGCCAAAAACAATCCTTTTTCCTTCCTCCATGTTAACAAACCCGAAATCGATCTTCCTCCATCCACCGATCTCTACTCCGATCAGGTCTATGCCAAGGGAGCGGAGAATCTGCGCCGTTTCATCGCCGAGGGCCTCCTCCGGCAGGACCCTGCCCCCTCCATTTACGTCTACCAGCAGCAATGGCAGGGGCGTGCCCAGACAGGCTACTTTTGTCTGGCCTCGGTCGACGATTACGATGCCGGCCGCATCCGTAAACACGAACTGACACGGGCGAGCAAGGAAAAGGACCGCACCACCCTCATGGACCGCCAGAACGCCCAGATCGGCCCGGTTTTTCTTATGTACGAGGCCGAACCGATGCTGGATGGCTGTCTTGCCGAGACCATCACCACCTCCCCCCTGATCGACTTTGACACCCCGGAGGGTGTCCGCCATCTTCTCTGGCGCATCGAAGACACTGCCCGCATCGCCCGAATTGAGCGCGGTTTCGCAGGCCTCGAAAAGCTCTATGTGGCCGACGGCCATCACCGCTCCGCAGCCGCCAGCAACCTCTGCCGCGAACGGCGTGCAGCCAACCCGAACCACACCGGCGAAGAACCCTACAACTATTTCCTCGCCGTGATCTTTCCCCACACCCATCTGAGAATTCTGCCCTACAACCGCGTCGTCACCGACCTCAACAGTCTCACACCCTCTGAATTCCTGGCCGCTATCGAGGCCAAATTTACTGTCACGCCAGCCGGACCGGCTGCTCCCGAGGTGCCCCTGCATGCCATGGGGATGTACCTCGAAGGCCTCTGGTATTTGATTGCGCCCAGGCCTGGGACCTGGGACAGCAGCGACGCCATCGAGGACCTGGATGTCAACATCCTCATGAAGAACCTGCTCGTGCCGCTGCTCGCTATCGGCGATCCGCGCACCGACCAGCGCATCGACTTTATCGGCGGTATCCGCGGAGCTGAGGAGCTGGTCAGGCTGGTCGATTCCGGCCGCTTCAAGGTCGCCTTCGCCATGCACCCGACCTCGATCGAGCAACTCATGGCCGTGGCCGATGCGGGCAAGATCATGCCGCCCAAATCCACCTGGTTCGAGCCCAAGCTGCGCAGTGGCCTGGTCATTCACCTGCTGGATTAAACCAGACAAGAGGAGCTGATGATGAAAATCGTCTTATGTGACAAATTCGACGCCACCCTGCCCGGCCGTCTCGCCCCCTACGGCGAGGTGAGTGATGACAAGAATCTCATTCCCGAGGCCGATGTCGTGCTGATCCGCAGCAAAACCAAATGCACCCGGGAGTTCATCGACGGCGCCCCTAACCTCAAACTGATCATCCGCGGCGGGGTCGGCATGGACAACGTCGACAAGGCCTATGCCAAAACCAAAAGCATCAAGGCCTACAACACCCCCAACGCCTCCAGCATCGCGGTCGCGGAACTCGCCTTTGCCCTCATGATCGCCATGCCCAACAAACTGATCACGGCCCACAATACCACCGCCGCCGGGCAGTTTCTCAAGAGCGAACTCAAGAGGACCGAACTGCTCAATAAAACCCTGGGCATCATCGGCTGCGGCCGCATCGGGCTGGAGTTGGCCAAACGCGCCCGCGCCTTTGGCATGACCGTCTATGCCTACGACGTCGTCCCGCTCCGGAGCGAGCATATCCATGGCCAGAAATCGCTTGAGGAGCTGCTCCCCCTCTGCGATTATTTTTCCCTCCACCTGCCGCTGACTCCCGAGACCACCGCCATGATCAACAAGGAGCGCATCGCCCTGATGAAGCGGGGCGCCTATCTTGTCAACACCGGCCGCGGCAAGACCGTGGTGGAGGCGGACATCGTCGAGGCCCTGCAGAGTGGACAGCTTGCCGGTTACGGCACCGACGTCTTTTTCGCCGAACCGCCGGAGGGTTCCCCCCTGCTCAACGCCCCCAATGTCGTCCTGACGCCCCATCTGGGCGCCTCGACCGCGGAGAACCTGCTCCGCATCGCCGATGAGGTGGTGGCCCTGATGGATAAATTTGCCAAAGGTCAACTGGACTGATAGAGGTTCAACCAAAAGGAGTCAAATATGGGACGCATCTATAATTTCAATCCGGGGCCCAGCACCCTGCCCCTTGCCGCTCTTGAGAAGGCCCAGGCGGAGTTCACCGACTACAAGGGCTCGGGCATGTCAGTCCTCGAGATCTCGCACCGCTCCAAGGATTTTGAGGCGATCCTCGCCGACACCCAGAACCTGCTCAAGGAGATGCTCGGCATTCCCGATAATTACAGCATCCTCTTTCTCGGCGGCGGCGCCAGTCTGCAGTTTGCGATGCTGGCGATGAATTTCATCCCGGCCGGCGGCTCTGCCGACTATGTCGTCACCGGCGAATGGGCCAAACGGGCGCTCAAGGAGGCCAATATCGTCGCCAAAGGCCGCGTGGCCGCCTCCTCTGAGGAGAGGAACTTTTCCTACCTGCCCAGGGCGGAGAGTTGGGATCTCGATCCCGCTGCCGCTTTTGTCCACGTCACCTCGAACAACACCATCTTCGGCACCCAGTACCGCACCTTCCCGGCGCTCAAGGACAAATTTCTCATCTGCGACATGTCTTCGGACATTCTCTCACACCGCATCGACGTCTCCCAATTTGCGATGATCTATGCAGGCGCGCAGAAAAACCTTGGCCCGGCCGGCGTCACCCTGGTGATTCTCCGCAATGACCTTGCTGCTACTGCGCGGGAAGGACTGCCGACCATGCTCTCCTATGCCACCCACATCAAGAACAACTCGCTCTATAATACCCCGCCCTGCTTTCCAATTTACATCATGCAGCTCACCCTGCAGTGGGTGAAGGAAATCGGCGGCTTGGCCGCGATCGAAAAAATCAACCGTGACAAGGCCGAGCTGCTCTACAGCACCATTGACGAGAGCGGCGGATATTACCGCGGTACGGTCGAGCCTGAATCACGCTCCTGGATGAACGTGACCATCCGCATGGTCAGCGAGGAACTGGAAGCGGCCTTCATCGCCGAGGCCAAGGCCCAGGGCCTGGGCGGACTCAAGGGCCATCGTTCAGTGGGCGGCATCCGCGCCTCGATGTACAACGCCATGCCCCTGGCCGGCATCGAAAAGCTGACCGCCTTCATGAAGGCCTTCAAAGCCAGCCATTAGGCCGCGAATGATCTAAAAAAAAAGGCGCTGAGATGCTCAGCGCCTTTTTTGTTGACCTAAAGCCCGCTCAGGGCAATATAGTAAGGCTCGATTTGACAGTCGTGACCTGCGGAATGGTCATGGTGGCGGGGCCGGTGATGGAGATGGTCGAGTTCTGGTCCGCGCTGCTCTCGGCAGAGACGAGAATCCCCTGGGGCTGGGAGAAATAAATCACCCCCTCCTGGTTCCCCTCACCCTCAAGGGCGATATCGGCCCCCATCTGGCTGCCGCGACCGCTCATCGCGATAGTGCCCTTGAAGGCTATCTTGAGGCAGGGAAGGCCGGCGCGCTCCTCGGTGCCGAGGAGGGTGTAGGTGGTGTTGGGGGTGATGGCGATATTGATACCGCCCTGCAAAAGGGAATCCGGTTCACTCTCGCTCCAGCTCCCACCGACCGCGACCGCATCCTGCGGCAGTTTGACCTGAATGCGCTTGAAGAGGACGCCGGGTTCGACCCCGAGCTGCTGCATGAGCATATCCATCCCTGCAACAGTGTCGACCATGGTGGAGGAGAGCACCTTGCCTGTCTCTGTCTGGACAACTTCCGCACGCTTGTTAAGAAGTGCGGTCATGACCAGGGTGGTGTCCATCTGGAAATTCTTGATTTTGGCCTTAAGGGCCGGAAAGGAGATCCAGCAGGTATAGTCGCCATTTTCCGCCCTGGATTGGGGCTGGATGGTGAATTGGGCCTCCTGTCCCATCTCGGTGACGACCTCGCGCCCGCCAATATCCTGGGTGACGACGGTGTTCGAGGTGACGGCATAGTTGTAGGCCTTGCCTGTCTCATAGTTATAACGCAGGGTGGTCCCGTTTTGAGCGAAAGCGAGAACAGCGCTGCAGAGCACAACGGCCAGCACAATCTTTTTCATCCATTCCTCCTGTTGCTTATTTTACCGGCTTGGCCGGCGGGGTAAATAACGGTTTCTCTTCTCGATCAGCGATCAGCCAGGCGACGCGGCTGCACAGCTCCGCGACCCGGGCCATCTTGGTGATATCGCACTTGTCCGACTCATCACTCACCTTGTGGTAGTCGGCGTGCAGTCCGGAATGGAAAAAGAGCACCGGAATCTGTTTGCGCGCAAAGGGGGCGTGGTCGCTGCTGCCCCGCATGGCCCCCTCCCTGCTCAGATCGAGCAGGAATCCGATCCTGCTGTTCGCCTTGTGCAGGGCTTTTTCGAGCTCATGACTGGAGAGATGCCCGGTGATGGTGAGGGAATCGGGATGGTTGCGGCCTATCATGTCCATATTGAGCATGGCGGCCGTGGCAGGGAGCGGGAAGAGAGGCTCCTTGACATATTGATTCGATCCGAAAAGCCCCTTCTCCTCGCCTGCGAAGGTTATGAAAAGGATGGAGCGTCCGGGTCTCTTGCCGGCTGCGGTGAGCGCCCTGGCGGCGGCCAGAACTCCGACAGTGCCCGAAGCGTTGTCGTCAGCGCCGTTGTAGATGCTGTCCTGACCGGCGGTGCCACTCTTGCTGCAACCGATATGATCATAATGGGCCCCGATGATGACCACCTCCTCTTTGAGGCGGGGGTCCCTCCCCTCGAGCAGGCCGACCACATTGCAGGCATGCTGGACGGAGTGGCGCGTCGAGGTCCGGATATCCGCTCGGCAGCCAGCCAGAATGCGGGAATGCGGGGCCATCGCGCTGTCGATCGCCGCCTGTTCGGCCCGGAGGGCGTCAATGCTGCCGAAAAGCTGGACCATCGCCTCCTCGCCGACCTGAATGGCGGGGATCTTTTCAGCCTCCATTCCGCCCACTGTCACCGGGACCGCGTCCGGAGGGAAGCCCTTGTAGAGATTAGGCCAGGGAAAGCCGCGCGGCATCAGCAGGCGGTTGTGGAGGGGATCGGTCGCCAGCAGAATGCCGGCGGCCCCGTGTGCGATGGCATTCCTGATCTTTTCATCGACCCGGGTGAGGCTGACCTCCTTGTGGATCCAGAAAGGGCTGGCGGGATCGTTCTGGCGCGGCCCTCGCTTGAGGACGAAGACGATCTTGCCCCTGGCATCGATGTGGGCATAGTCATCGTATCCGGATTCCGGATCGGTGATGCCGTAGCCGGCAAAGAGGATCTCACCGCTGCAGTTTTTGTCAGCGGTCATCTCGAAGGGCATGAACTCCTTCTTGATGAGGTAATCGCGCAGCTGACCGTCGATGCCGGTAATGCGGCAGCTGTTGGTATCCCCGAGGAAGATCTTGTGCAGGCTGAATTCATGAAAATAGCTGCCGTCCACCGGGGTGAGGCCGCACATCTGAAAAGAGCGGGCGATGAAAGCCGCCGCGGTGTCGAGGCCGGCTCCGGGGGTATTGCGCCCGAGCAGTTTGTCGGCAGCGAGAAAATCGAGCTGTACTCGCATCTCCTCAGCCCGGATTGAGGCTGCTGCCCTTGAGGGCAGATCGCCCGCTGCGCCTGTAGATAGAGCCCCCAGTGCCAGTACAAGCAAAAAAACCAGCCAACCGTTTTTATCCATCCCGTCGATTCCGTTCCTGATACTGCGAGAACTCCGAAGTATTGCTCACTAAAACTTTAATATACAAATCCCTCTTGGCAATTGCAAGCCTCTTGCTCGGAAAGGGTGCCCCCCGAAATCTGGCTCCCACCTGCCACCTTGTGCCGCGCACCCCCCGCAAGCTGGTTCCCCATCCTCCACTGAGACCAGCGAAATTCTTGTCATTCTCACTGTAATTAGCTATATTGAGTGAGCAAAATCCGACTAATCATACGCAGGCCCGGCCGGGATGTTACAGCCGCCGGGCGCTGTCTTCCCCTAACCCTGACCGGAAAATGATGGCTCCAACCATAATGCCGCCCACCGGGAAACCACTGCGCTTCATTCTCCACTACCTGGAACAGCACAAGGGGACTCTGATGCTGGGTCTGCTGCTCACCCTGCTGACCAGTGGCTTCCAGCTGGCCTCACCCATGGTACTGCGCTATGCCATCGAGTATGCGGAATGGCGTCTGGGCAGCGCCGGCGCCGCGCTGCCGGCCTGGATCCTCGCTCTCACCGAGGGCCATACCCCCTTGCTCATCCTCGGCCTCTTTGCCCTTGCCATGGTTGTGATTAGCCTTTTCCAGGGCATCTTCCGCTACCATCTGCGCATGCAGCTGATCGGCATGTCGCGGCGGGTCGAATATGCCCTCCGCAACGACTATCTCGCCCATCTCCAGCGCCTCTCGGCGGGCTTTTTCCAGCGCCACAAGACCGGGGATCTCATGGCCCGGGCGACCAACGACATGGAGGCGGTGCGCTCCATGGTGGGCCCCGGGATCATGTACTTCGCCACCACCTTCGTCACCGCCATCATCTCGATCGCGCTGATGGCCACCCTCTCCTGGCGGACGACCCTCTGGGCTCTGCTCCTCATGCCCTTGGTGGCCATCATCGTCGGCCGCCAGGTGGGACAAATCGAAAAACTCTTCGACCGCATCCAGGAGCAGTTTTCCACCCTCACAGCCAAGGTGCAGGAGAACATCTCCGGCATCCGGGTGGTCAAATCCTACGTCCAGGAGGGGCATGAGATCGATGATTTCCGCGCCATCAGCCGCGAATATATCCGCCGCAACCTCAAGCTGGTCCTGGTGCGTTCCGGGATGTGGTCGAGCATCGATTTTCTCCTCGGACTGACCACCCTGGCGGCCCTCTTCGCCGGCGGGCGGGAGGTCATGGCCAGCCGACTCAGCATCGGCGGCCTGGTCGCCTTTCTCTCCTACCTCGCCATGCTGGCCTGGCCGATGATCGCCGTAGGCTGGACTCTCAACATGTGGAAAGAGGGGCTCGCCTCCACCGAGCGCATCCTGGCGATCTTCAGGGAAAAGCCGGAGGTCGCGGATGGTCCCGAAACCGACTATAGTATCACGGAGCTGCAGGGCGAGATCGAGTTCCGCGGCCTCTCCTTCGCCTATTCCGAGGGGGCGCCGCAGGTCCTGAAGGAGATCTCCCTGCACATCCCCGCGGGCACAACGGTCGCCATCGTCGGCGCCACCGGATCGGGTAAATCCACCCTGGTCAATCTCATCCCCAGGCTCTACCAGGCCGGAAAGGAGGGCCTCCTGCTGGATGGCCATCCCATCGAGACCATCCCCCTCGATCTGCTCCGCCGCAGTATCGGCATGGTGCCGCAGGAGACCTTTCTCTTTTCGGAGACCCTGCAGGAGAACATCGCCTTCGGGGAGGAGGAGATTCGCATGGCGGAGGTCGAAGAGGCGGCCGAGACCTCACAGATCCGCAGCGACTTTGACCAGTTCCCTGAGGGCTTTACCACCATGGTCGGGGAGCGCGGCATCACCCTCTCCGGCGGGCAGAAACAGCGCACGGCCATCTCACGCGCCATCATCCGCCGTCCCAAAATTCTCATCCTCGACGATGCCCTCTCCGCCGTCGATACCTACACCGAGGAGGAGGTGCTGAAACGGCTGCGGCGCATCATGGCCGAGCGGACCACAATCCTGGTCTCGCACCGCATCTCGACCGTACGGGACGCCGATCTGATCGTGGTTCTGCGCGAGGGGAGGATTATCGAACAGGGCCAGCATGACGAACTTTTAGCGCGCAAGGGCGCCTACTGGCAGCTGTACCAGCGCCAGATGCTGGAAGAGTCGCTGGCCGAGATCAACTGAGGTGCTCCGTGACACTGCATGAAGAAGAGGTGATCGGCAAGGCCTACGACAGCCGTCTGATGCGGCGGCTGCTCGCCTATCTCCATCCCTACCGCTGGATGGTGGTGCTCGCCGTCCTGATCTTGCTCCTCGGCTCGTTTGCGGAACTGCTCCTCCCCTACCTGACCAAGGTAGCCATCGACCGCTACATCGCCAACAAGGAGCTGGCCGGCCTGGCCCGTCTGGCGCTCCTCTATTTCACCGTGCTGCTGGTGCAAATGAGCTTCATCTTTTTCCAGACCTATCTGACCCAAAAGATCGGCCAAAAGGTGATGTACGACATGCGCAACCAGATCTTCGCGCACCTGCAGCGCCTCCCCCTCTCCTTCTTTGACAAGAATCCGGTCGGCCGGTTGGTGACCCGCGCCACCAACGACGTCGAGACCCTTAACAGCATGCTTTCCAGCGGGGTTGTCACCATCTTCGGCGACATCTTTGTGCTGGTGGGCATCATCGCCATGATGCTGATCTTCAACTGGCAGCTGGCGCTGCTCTCTTTCACGGTGCTGCCCCTGATCTTCGCCGCCAGCTTCTGGTTTCGCGTCCATGTGCGCGAATCCTTCCGCAAGGTGAGGCTGCGCATTGCGCGCATCAACAGCTATCTCCAGGAGAACATCATGGGGATGTCGACGGTGCAGATCTTCAACCGCGAGAAGAAGAACTTTCGCCGTTTCGATGAGCTCAACAACGACTACCTGCAGGCCTATCTCGAAACCATCTACTATTATTCGGTCTTTCACCCCCTGGTCGAATTGATCAGCGCCCTCGCTCTTGCCATTATCCTCTGGTACGGGGGCATCAGGGTGATCAGCGGGGCGTTGACCATCGGCGTGGTGGTCGCTTTTGTCCAGTATGCCGAGCGTTTTTTCCAGCCCATCCGCGATCTCTCGGAGAAATACAATCTCATGCAGGCCGCCATGGCTTCAAGCGAGCGCATTTTCAAGCTGCTGGATGAACCGGAGCAGCGCCTGCTGCCGGAGAATCCGGCCGAGATGCCTCCCCCCTGCGGCGAGATCGAATTCCGCGATGTCTCTTTTGGCTACAACGAAAACGATCACGTCCTGCGCAATGTGAGTTTCAAAATCAACTGCGGCGAAAAGGTGGCCATCGTCGGCGCCACCGGTGCGGGCAAAACCACCCTGATCAACCTGATCTCGCGGCTCTATGAGCCCACCTCCGGCCGGATCCTGCTCAACCGTATCGATACGGCCCTCTACCCCCTCGACAATCTGCGCCGGCGCGTGCGCATGGTGCTCCAGGATGTCTTTATCTTTTCCGGGACGGTCGAGTACAACATCCGCCTCGGCGACCAGTCGATCCCGATGGAGCGGGTCATTCAGGCCGCGAAAGATGTGCGCGCGCATGAGTTCATCGAAAAGCTGCCGCAGGGCTATCAGACCGAACTCAGCGAGCGCGGCAGCAACCTTTCAGTGGGCCAGAAGCAGCTCCTCTCCTTCGCCCGCGCCCTGGTCTTCGATCCTGAGGTGCTGATCATGGACGAGGCCACCTCCTCGGTCGACACCGAGACTGAAATTCTCCTTCGGGAGGCGACAACCCGCCTCATGGCCGGCCGTACCTCGGTCATCATCGCCCACCGCCTTTCTACCATCCAGAATGTGGACTGGATCCTCGTGCTGCACAAGGGCGAGATGCGCGAGATGGGCACCCACAACGAGCTTCTCGCCAAAAAGGGGATCTATTATCGCCTCTATGAGCTGCAGTATCAGAATTAGTCGGGCCAGTCTGCTGCCGGTGCTGCTCCTGCCGCTGCGGCTCGCCTTCTGCGCCCCCGCCGGCGCCGACGAATTCGGGCCACAGTGGCAGCCCCGCGTGGCGCTCACGCGTTCGCCCCATCCCCGGCGCGCCGTCGACTGGTCACGCGAGACCGTCTACCTCGTGCTCATCGACCGCTTTTACAACGGCGATCCGGCCAATGACACCGGAAACAATCCCGCCAGTTGCCTCCCTTACGACCCTGCGCGTCCGGAACCGCAAGCCCTGAAGCACTACCAGGGAGGCGACCTGCAAGGGGTGATCGACAAGCTCGACTATCTGGATGATCTCGGCGTCTCAACCATCTGGCTCTCGCCGGTCTTCGACAACAGCGACCACGATTTTAACGGCTGGTGGCCCTATCACGGTTATCACCCGGTCGATTTTTTCCGGGTGGACGAGCATTTCGGTGATATGGCCACCCTCAAGCGCCTGATCGATCTCGCCCACCACTGCGGCATGAAGGTCCTGCTCGATATGATCTTCAACCATGTCGCACCGGACCATCCCTGGGTCGTCGATGCAGACCTCTGGGAGGGGGCCGGCTACAAAAACTGGTTCCATCCTCACAGCGGCGTGGACGGTTCCACCAGCATCGAGGATTGGCAGGATCAGCAGCAGCTCGAGGAACGAGAACTCAACGGGCTGCCTGACCTGGCCCAGGAGAATCCCCATGTCTATAATTTTCTTCTCGACATGGCCAAATTCTGGATTGTCGAGAGCGGCTGCGACGGCTTCCGCCTTGATGCGGTCAAGCACATCCCCCCCGCCTTCTGGTCGAGGATCTGCCGGGATCTGCACGACTTTGCCGGTGAAGATTTTCTTCTTCTCGGCGAGGTTTTCGCCGGCGAAACCCCCTATGTAGCCGGCTACCAGGATCTGGGTTTCAACGCCCTCTTCGATATCCCGCTCTATTACACCCTCAACCGCGTCTTCGCCCAGGGGGGCACACCGCCGCTGCTGACCCGCCAGACCGCGCTCAACCGCCAATGGTACCGCACCATTCTTCTCTCCCCGGTCATCGACAATCACGATGTCGCCCGCTTCAGCTACTGGGCGGGCGACCATGCCGCCGCCAAGATGCGTTCAGCCTTGACCTATACCCTGGTCCAGCCCGGCCTGCCCATGCTCTATTACGGCAACGAGGTCGCCCTGGAGGGGGCCGCCGCGACCAACGAGCAGACCGGCGCCGGACAGGATTATCTCAACCGCCTGCCCATGCCCTGGGATCGGCTGGTGGACTCGAGCCGGGATCTGGTGGAACATACCCGCCGCCTCCTGCATCTGCGCAAACAACTGCCCGCCCTGGCCGGAGCAGGGCTGACCGAGATCTATCAGGATTACGGCATCTATGCCTTTATCAAGCACAGGGGCAGGGAGGCCGTTCTGGTTGTGCTCTCCAACTCCGGCGAGTCTGAAGAAACGGCCATCCCCCTGCCCAAAGGCCTCTTCACCCGCTGTACGCGCTGGGAGGACCAGCTCTCCGGCCTGCGCCTCAAGGCCCGCAGAGACACCCTCCACCTCTCCCTGCCGCCGCGGGCAAACCACCTCTTCCGCATCAAAGGCCGATGGCAT
>ERZ795031.1595-NODE-1595-length-23296-cov-6.865798_pt1 | contig 23296 bp, 18 predicted proteins | sample MGYA00375123_ERZ795031 | MGnify/ENA primary metagenome ERZ795031 (study PRJEB30166, sample SAMN05720159) | activated sludge metagenome | isolation source: anaerobic digester from wastewater treatment plant | place: USA | collected 2015-04-21 ...
TTTTCACCGGTTATACGCTCGAGCCATTTCAACATGGCCAGCATGGTGAACATCGAAATCAGGCAGGCTCCTACAAAAACGCTCCAAGTCATCCAAATTGGTATGTTCTTGTACATCAATGCACCAAGAAAAAGCAACTGATTTCCCAATGCTGTAGCAGCCAGCCATCCTCCTTGCATGATTCCCTGATATTTTGGTGGCGCCACTTTTGAAACAAAAGAAATTCCCAATGGACTGATAAACAGTTCGGCAACCGTTAAAATAAAATAAGTTCCCAATAGCAGTAATGGAGTAACGCGTTCTGCATCAGGCAGTCCACCACGTAGTGTAATTTCTTCTTTTGATGGCAAACCCAGCGAACCCAGCGTCATTACCACGTAAGCCAATGCTGCTATACCCATACCAATGGCAATTTTTCGCGGAGTAGATGGCTCTTTGCCTTTACTGCGCAAATATCCAAATAATGCCATAACCAGAGGAGTGAGAAATACCACAAAAAACGGGTTGATAGATTGAAAAATTTCCGCTCCCTGCAAGGTAGTAAATCCAAGATTAACGGAAACCTTACTTAAGTCGGTGTAATCTTTGGCAAAGAATGTCAAGGTTAAACCATTTTGATGGAAGGAGAACCAGAAGAAAATTACCACTGCAAAAACGGCTAATAAAGCATACAAACGCTGTTTAATTTCTTTAGTATCAATTTCATTCCCATTTTCATCCAAAGTTTCTGCTGCTGTTGATGACAAATTACGAGGTTGTGGAAAGAATTTTTTGTTGGCTACAAAAATAATTAAAGAAACAAGCATGGCGCCAATGGCAACCATAAACGCATAATGAAAGCCTGTGGTAAACAAATTCAGATACTGACCGGCAAAAGCAGTCATGTCTGAGCCTGTGTAACCGGCATTGATGGCCAATTCGCGCATTCGCTGGGCTGCTTCTGGTGTAATAACACCATTCATCTGATCATGACACAAGGCGGGAAGATCGGGATTATAGGCAAAACCATGAGAATTTAACCACCAATTTCTGACGCCAATGGCAGCAAATGGAGCAAAAATGGCGCCAACATTAATGAACATATAAAACAACGAAAAACCCGAATCGCGCATTTTTTCGTATTTCGGATCATCATACATTTGCCCTATCAATGCCTGTAAATTTCCTTTAAAAAGCCCATTGCCAAAAGCTATTACCAGTAATCCCAAACAGGTTAATCCCAAAAAAAGATTATATTTACCTGCAGGAACAGGCGTAGGCGTTGGAAAAGCTACAAGAAAATATCCGATGGACATGAATATCAAACCCCATAAGATAGTTCCCTTGTACTTTCTGGTTTTATCGGCTATCAATCCCCCAACAAATGCCAAAATATAAATGGAAAAATAAAAAACGGAATAGATCAAGCCCGCTTTTGTTTCATCCAATCCGTATTTTGCCATCAAAAACAACGACAAAATAGCCATCATGGTATAAAATCCGAAACGCTCACCCATATTGGCAAGGGAAGCTGCAATAAGTCCTTTGGGATGATTTTTAAACATAAATTTGATTTGCTTTTTAGTGGAACAATCAGAAAAAATAATTTATAAAAATACAAAAATGAAGAATTTATTTATTTCTATGCTTATCTTGAACGAAAAAATTAAATTATTTTAACTAATTATTCTCTTATGAAACAATTCTTTTATCAAAAAAAGAATCTTTTCTCAAAAATGAAAGAATTTGCTGGAGCATTTCTTCATCTGTTCCACTCACAACAAAAGCTGCTTTACGATAAAAAGGTTCCCGCTCCGATAAATTTTTGCGAATAAAATTCAACAATTCTTCTCCCTGGCGCTGAGCCAGCAAAGGACGTTTATTTTTGTGTGAAAGTTCGAGCCGTTCCTGTAATTCTTCAGGACTCAAATTCAAATAAACTGTTAATCCGCAAGCATTCATTTGTTCCATATTATCGTAAAAGCAGGGTGCTCCCCCACCCGTTGCGACCACTACATTACGTTCGGTAGCTATTTTCTCTAAACATTCTCTCTCCAATTGCCGAAATTTTTCTTCTCCAAGTTCGGAGAAAATCTGTGAAACCGACTGTTGCATCTTTTCTTCTATCACATGGTCCATGTCAAGGAACTTATATTCCAACCGTTCAGCCAGTTGCTCACCAATAGTGGTTTTACCGGCTCCCATGTAACCGATTAAAAAAATCCGCTCTTCTTTATTAATTTGCATTTTTAAATTCTTCTATTATTTCTTTCTCCCGCAAAGTTAAACGTTTACCTTTAACCAACCTAACATTGAGAAATTATTCCGTAAAAACGCTTAAAATATTTCATCAAAGATTTAACAAAAAACCCTGCGAGAAAAGAATTTTCACAGGGTTAAATACTATAAAATGAAAAATAAAATACCCTTTTGCTTCTACTCAACAGCAGCAGCCGGTTTTATAGGCGTTTTTAATTTAAAAGTAGTTACATTACTTCCATAAACGTCATCAAATTGTGCATCGGAAACCAATGAAAATTGAAGTATTTCATCTTTACTGGCACTCTTAGCAGCAAAACGAAACGGAAAATATATGGCACTATACCCACTCTGAAACACAAATTTCCCTTGTTCATAATCAGAATTGGTATTTGAAAAAATAGAATCAAGACTTGCAACCGGTGGGAATAAAAGATCTCCTGCGCTGTCGATACTATTGATCAAATGAAATGAAACCAGATTATTTGTATAGGCGTTTAATCCTAGTTGAAAAAATACAGTGTCGCCCACTTGAATGCTATCCAAAAGATAAACACCCGACTCACCTGTGGTTTTTATGTTTAACGTATCACCATTTTGTGTGCAGGGAAAAGCTATAAATTGAATAGCAGGAGTGTAATTGGATTCTCCATCAAAATCGCAGCCGGTCAATAAAACAGCTGCCATGAATAAAAAAAGAAAAAACTGTTTTTTCATAATATTTTGAAATTTGAAGTGAATAAAATGAAGCAACAAAAAACATACCAATCAAAATCTATTCCATCAAATTCAACTTTGTCGGGGTGACAAGACTCGAACCTGCGACCTCTACGTCCCGAACGTAGCGCGCTACCAACTGCGCCACACCCCGCCTTGATTATTCGGCTGCAAATTTACATCATTTTTTGATATTTCGAGCATGGAAATAAGCTAAAATTATTTACCGCTAAAATGAAAATGAATTTTAACTATTCATTATATTATTGTAAATTAGTTATTTAACAATTTTTTGAAACTCCGAATTAGGAGAATAAGCATTGAAATAACTACCTTTGTGAAAAATAATTAAATTCATGTTTAAAGAAGCTATTCAAAATTATCTGCAACAACACAACTACATGAGTTTTCATCCGAAAGCCGTTTTTTTCGATATGGATGGAGTACTTATCAATTCCATGAAGAACCATTCCAGAGCATGGATGCAAGCCATGAAAGAATCAAATCTTCCGTTCACCGAAGAAGATGCTTACATGCACGAAGGTTGCATTGGCACTACCACAATCAACGATACTTTTCTGAAACATCTAAACAGAGAAGCCACCGAAGAAGAACAGAAAAAGATTTATTCTGCTAAATCGAGCATCTTCGAATCGCTCGAACCCATCGAAAAAATGCCTTTTGCCTACGAATTGCTTAAAAAGCTAAAATCAGAGGAAATGAAAATTTATGTTGTTACCGGCTCGGGACAACCTAAATTAATTAACAGTTTGAATACGCTTTTCCCAGAAATTTTCACCAAAGAAACTATGATTACGGGTTTCGACGTAAAAGAAGGTAAACCTTCACCGGAACCCTATCTGCTGGCGCTGAAAAGATCCGGTTTTCAGCCATGGGAAACAGTAGTTGTAGAAAATGCACCTATGGGAATATTATCCGCTTCAAAAGCCGGTTTGTTTACTTTAGCTGTTAACACAGGCCCATTTGACGATGATTTCCTGTACAGCTATGGAGCAGATTTGGTACTCGACAGTATGGAGCATTTGTACAATGAATGGGATAATTTCCGTAAATCGTGGTTTTAAAATGAAAAGAACAAGTTCAAAAGTTTTCTTTTTCCCAGTTTTTCTATCCCTGATTTTATTCTTTTCTCCCTCAATAATTATTGCACAAAAAACGGATTCCGTCTCTTTTCATCCTCAAATAGAAGGAACCATCAGGGCAAAATATGAGTATAATACCAGTTTAGACGCATCCCGTTTTCAGGTTCGCAATGCCCGTTTCAGCGTTAACGGAAATTTTAATTCCATAGTTTCCTACAAAACGGAAATCGATCTTTCCGATGAAGGTCAAACCAAAATGTTGGATGCATATATTCGTCTGCAACCTCAAAACTGGTGGACATTTACATTGGGACAGCAAAAAATTCCCTTCAGCACCGATAATCTTCGTTCTCCACATTTGCTGTATTTTGCCAACCGATCCTTCATTGGAAAACAGCTTACTGCCCTCAGAGACGTTGGTGCAACGTTGGGTATATTCAATAAAAAAAATCTGCCTTTAGAACTTTATACCGGAATCTACAATGGTGAAGGTCTATACAATCAGGAAGAATGGAAAACTTCTTTCAGTTTCGTTTTCCGATCTGTAATTCATCCTACTGAAAATATACATCTGTCTTTCAACTATAATTCCATTCAACCTGAAGATAAAAGAATGAATCTGTACGATATCGGAGGATATATCGATGCAAACAACTGGCATTTTGAAACCGAGTTTTTTTATAAAACCTATGCTGACAATTTTTTCACACCGACAAAAGGATTTTTTATCTTTTCTGATTATGATATTCACCTTGCAAATCAAAAAACTGTTAAAATTATTCGCCCTCTTCTCCGATACGATTTCATGACCGACAACAACAAAGGTTATAAGTCGGTAAATGGCATTTATGAAACAGATGATATTGCCAGATCAAGAATTACAGGGGGAATTACTTTGTGTATGGACAAGCCTTTTTTAAACGATATTCGGATAAATTATGAAAAATATTTTTATGAAAAAGGAATTGAAAACAAGGACGATAAATTTGTTATAGAATTTGTTGTTCGTTTTTAATAAAAAAATATTAAATTTGCGATACGTTTTCATTTCCTCCAAAAAACGATAATTACGAAGAAAATCAATTATGCAAGTAATTAAATATCCAGCCTTAGAAACGTGGTCAACCCTTCTCTCTCGCCCTGCTTTGGATAGCCAAAGTTTATTCGAAAAAGTTGGAAGCATTCTTTCCGACGTAAAGCATCATGGAGATAAAGCAGTAAAAAAATATACTTTTCAGTTCGACAAGGTTCAAATAGATCAACTCGAAGTAACTCGCGAAGAAATTGAAGATGCATCTCTGCAAATACCAAAGGACTTAAAGGAAGCCATTGAAATGTGCAGGCGAAATATCTGGAAATTTCATTCTGCGCAACAGCATGATTTACCCCAAATTCAGACCACTCCCGGAGTTATTTGCTGGCAAAAAGCCATACCCATAGAAAAAGTGGGATTGTATGTTCCCGGAGGAACAGCTCCTTTGTTTTCAACTGTTTTAATGTTGGGTGTACCGGCTCAAATTGCTGAATGCAAGGAAATTATTCTTTGCACGCCACCCGATAAAGAAGGAAAAATTCATCCTGCCATACTCTATGCCGCAAAAGTTGCAGGCATTCACCGAATTTTCAAAATTGGCGGAACGCAAGCTATTGGAGCTATGGCTTACGGAACCGAAACCGTTCCGAAAGTATATAAAATTTTTGGGCCGGGCAACCAATATGTAACAGCTGCCAAACAACTGATAGCCATGGATGGTGTAGCTATTGACCTTCCTGCTGGCCCTTCGGAAGTTATGGTGATAGCAGATGAAAGTGCTCACCCCAAATTTTTGGCTGCCGATTTGCTTTCCCAAGCCGAACACAGTGCAGACAGCCAATCGATATTGATAACTGTTGATGAGAATCTTGTTGAATCCGTTCTCGTAGAAATTGAAGAACAACTCAACCGTATTCCAAAAAAAGAAATTGCTCAAAAAGCTTTGGAAAATGGTAAAATTATTCTACTGAAATCATTGGAAGAAGCAGTAGCTATGGCAAACGAATATGCACCGGAACATCTGATTATTTCTACCCGTTACAGTTTGGGAGTAGCTTCCAATATTACCAATGCCGGCTCGATATTTCTCGGACATTTTACACCCGAAAGCGCTGGAGATTATGCATCGGGAACCAATCACACCTTGCCCACCAATGGTTATGCAAAAGCTTACAATGGAGTAAATCTGGACAGTTTTATGCGTAAAGTTACTTTTCAACAAATTTCACGTGAAGGGCTTTCCAATTTGAGTAATGCCATTATTCTGATGGCCGAAAATGAAGGGCTTTATGCCCACAGTAATGCCGTCAAAGTACGTTTGGACGAAGAAGAATCAGATGAAAAAATTGAAAATCAGCGTCGTTAACATAACATAAAACATATTTTACATTTCAACAGTAAATTTAGGATCTATAATGCAAATAATAAAAGCATAATATAATGAACATCAAAGAATTAATAAGAGAGAACATTCGTAATATGCAGCCATACTCATGCGCTCGCAACGAATTTCAGGGCGATGCTTCCGTATATCTGGATGCCAATGAAAATCCGTATAACTCTCCTTTCAATCGCTACCCCGACCCGCTTCAAACGGAATTGAAGAAAGAAATTTCCAAGATTAAAAAAATACCCGCTGAAAATATCTTCTTGGGCAATGGTAGCGATGAAGCCATTGACCTGTTATACAGAGCATTTTGTGATCCTCAAGTCAACAATGTGGTAGGAATTGAACCAAGCTACGGAATGTACAAGGTTTGCGCCGAAATGAACAATGTAGAATATCGAAAAGTTCTGCTTAACGAAAACTTTGATATGGAAGCTTACAAATTGATGGATGCCACCAATGAAAACACGAAAATAATTTGGCTTTGCTCTCCAAACAACCCTACCGGTAACAGCCTCAGTTTTCCCGAAATCAATAAACTTTTATCTTGGTACAGAGGTATAGTAGTAATTGACGAAGCTTACATTGATTTCTCAACAAAAAAAAGTTTTCTCAATTACCTGACACTTTTCCCTCAACTGGTCGTTTTGCAAACCATGTCAAAGGCTTGGGGAAATGCAGGAATACGTTTAGGAATGGCATTTGCTGATCCGGAAATTATTCGTACACTGAATAAAATCAAATATCCTTATAACATCAGCTATCTTACCCAGCAACATGCCATGCAAACTCTACAAAATCCCGAACAGGTAAAAAAATGGGTTGAATTTATTCTTGAGGAAAAAGAAAAGCTCATAAAAGAACTTCAAAAATTAAAACTGGTAGAAAAAATTTATCCTTCTGATGCCAATTTCCTTCTGATTAAGGTTGAAGATGCTGATGCCATCTATCAATTCCTTATTCAAAACGGAGTAGTAGTTCGTAACCGTAGCCGCATGCCAATGTGCGACAACTGCTTGCGCGTAACTGTAGGAACTCCTGAAGAAAACAAAGCTTTAATTGATATGTTGAAGAAATTTCACGTATGAAGTAGGCACCTCTTTTCAAAAAAAGCGCTCGAAAGAAATTCTTTCAAGCGCTTTTTTTGTAGCGGGAACGAGAGTTGAACTCGTGACCTCCGGGTTATGAATCCGACGCTCTAACCAACTGAGCTATCCCGCCTTTTTATTTTTTGCGGTGCAAAGATAGCTTTTTTTAATATTTCTGACAACCCTTTGTATCAAAAAATCGAAATTTCATTTTATAAAACTACTAAGTTCAAGATAGAAGTACGAATTTAGCAGAGATTTTTGCTTGGTTTTTAAAAAACAAGCAAAAATCGGCTCATCTGCAAAAACATGTGTTTAAGCAAAGATATTTGTCAATCTAAAGAGAAAGAATTTAATATCGACAACTCCTCTCAAAAAAAGCTCTAAAGGATTTAACCCAGAATCAGTAATAGGAAAAAAGTTATAATTTTTCAGGAAACTCTAATGCGTAGCAATAGAAAAAAAAGAGTCACGAAATTTGATATAGAACTTTTGCCATGTATGCATATCTGAAAAAATCGACAGATTGATACTCAAAATCGATTTAAATAAAAAAAGGGAGCATGATTTACGGGACTATGGAATAGTTCTTTCCACTTTGTCTTTCCTTTTAAATAAGCTAATGCGTAATCTGGGTTTAAAATAAAGTTATTTCTCTACATGATTAAGAAAATAGGACTTATAACGAAAAAATAAAAAAAGCTCACCTTCATGTCGATGAGCTTTTAACCTTCAAAAAAACATGTTATCATGCAAGCATTCCAAGTAAAATACCAGCTGCCATAGCTGAACCTATCAATCCTGCCGCATTTGGAGCCACGGCATGCGACAACAAATGATTGGTATTATCATACGACAATCCAACTTCATGAGCTACTCTTGCTGCACCCGGAATTGCTGCTACGCCGGCCGAACCAATTAACGGATTAATTTTACTCTCTTTTTTCAGAAATAAATTCATAAACTTCGCAAGCAAAACTCCTCCAGACGAAGCAACAACAAATGCTATCGCACCAATTACAAAAATTTTAAGAGTGTTTGCAGTCAGGATAATGTCGGCTTGAGCTGAAGCGCCAATCATCAATCCCATCAAAATAAGCGCCGTGTTAAACAGAGCAGTACGCGCCGTTTCAGCCATGTGTTCGGTAACACTTGATTCTTTCAAAAGATTCCCCAGAAATAGCATTCCAAGCAATGGCAAGGCATTTGGTGAAATAAAAGTGGTAAGCAACAACCCAACAATAGGAAAAATAATCTTTTCAAGTCTGCTTACCTGACGGGGTTGCTTCATTTTTATCTTTTTCTCGTTGTCGGTAGTGAGCAATTTCATAACCGGTTTCTGAAGAAAAGGCAACAAAGCAATGAAAGCGTAAGCCGAAAGTGCTATTGGACTAACTAATTCGGGCGACAAATGCGAAGAAAGGAAAATAGATGTCGGCACATCTCCAGCGCCAATCATGCTCATAGCGCCGGATTGTACTGGAGAGAAGCCCCAATGATAAGCTCCAAGTATCGTTACAAAAATGCCCAACTGACCGGCAGCTCCCAATAGCAATAATTTTGGATTGGAAATCAAAACCGAAAAATCGGTTATTGCTCCAATTCCCAAAAAAATCAATGCAGGCAGCCAACCATGCTGAATTCCGCCATACAAAATATTCAATACCGAACCATTCTCAAAAATTCCAATTTGAAAACCACTTACCAAAGGAATGTTCCCAACCAAAATTCCAAAACCAACTGGCAGTAACCATACGGGTTGCCACTTTTTGGCTATTCCCAAATAAATGAACAACAAACCGATCAGAATCATAATCAAATAATTCGGATTCAGGTTTGCAAAACCTGTGTTGAACCAGAATTTTTGAAAACTATTCACATTAAAATCTCCTCCTTCGGCACCCTGTGCAAAAATCTGCACCGGAAAAAATACACTCACTAAAATGATGATAAAAACCATTTTAAATTTAAAATTTTTCATACGTATTTAGTTTAAGTTTTTTTATAAAAATCTTACAGCATTGATAATGAAGCATTTAAGTTTATTCTATTCGGTAAAATTACTCAATTTCAAACAAAACTTCATCCTGCATAACTGTTTTCCCAGCAGGAGCACAAACTCTTACGATTTTACCATCACGTTCAGCCAAAATATTGTTTTCCATCTTCATTGACTCCATTACCAACAACACATCACCTTCCTTGAAAGTATCGCCTTCTCTAACATTCAATTTGACAATATTTCCCGGCAAAGGTGATTTGACTACGTTTGAACTTGGTTTGTTGCTGGGTGGAACAGGATTGAATTTTTCGGCTACATTCATGTTACTGGGTGTCAAAGGCACTTCTTTATGAACAATAACGGGAGTTTTGGTAACTTTCACTTCCTGATTAAGCTTTACCGTATAAGGTGTACCGTTGACTTCTATTTTTGCAATATTTCCTTCAACAGATTTAATATTAACCTGGTAATCGTTTCCATTAATATTGAAATCAAATTTTTTCATTATCTGTGTAAATTATTAAGTCCATAAATTTTTGAATTCCAAGGCGAATAACGACGCTCAATTCTTTTAATAGTAAGTACATTGCTTTCTTCATCATGCGCGCTATCGAGGTAAAGATGCAACGCCATAGCTATTGCTGCAATTTCTTCTGCCGGTATATTTTTGTTATCCGCAATTTCTTCTGAGACGAGAACTTTTGATTTTGAATTCTTTTTCACAAACGACTGAATCATATGAATCAAAATAACCAATACAATTAACGAGACAACAACAATAATCCCTGCAACAGAACCGGAAAAAAGCTCATTCCATGAGCTAATAAATAATATTTTCATCATCGTCATAATGGAATATTACAATGTTTTTTTAAGGGGTTTACCACTTTTTTGGTTTGCAGTGTTTCAAAAGCACGAATAATTCTGAAACGTGTATTGCGTGGCTCAATCACGTCATCGATATAACCATAAGAAGCAGCCTGATAAGGATTGGTAAATTTTTCGTTGTATTCGGCCACTTTTTGGGCTATATATTTTGCCTTTTCTTCAGGATCAGAAATAGCTGCAATATTTTTCCCTTCGAGAATTTCTATGGCTCCTGAAGCCCCCATTACGGCTATTTCGGCTGTAGGCCATGCATAATTGAAATCGCCACGTAATTGTTTGCAACTCATCACATCATGCGCACCTCCATAAGATTTACGAATGGTAACTGTAACTTTTGGGACAGTAGCTTCTCCGTAAGCAAACATTAATTTTGCTCCGTGAATGATAATACCGGAATATTCCTGACCGGAACCCGGTAAAAAGCCCGGAACATCAACCAAAGTTAAAAGCGGAATATTGAAAGCATCGCAGAATCTGACAAATCGAGCTGCCTTGCGCGAGGCATCGCAATCCAACACACCGGCAAGGAAATTTGGCTGATTGGCAATAATACCTACCGACGCACCATTTAAACGAGCAAAACCTACGATGATATTTCTGGCATAGTACTGATGAACTTCCAAAAATTCGTCGTTATCTACCAGAGAATGAATAATTTCCTTCATGTCGTAAGGTAAATTTGGGTTATCAGGAACAATCGTATTCAAACGATCATCCTGACGGTCAATTGGATCAGTACATTCAACCAAAGGCGGTTCTTCGAGATTATTTTGAGGTAAATAAGACAAAAGTTTACGAATCATCAATAAACCTTCCTCTTCATTTTGCACCTTAAAATGTGAAACACCCGATTTTGAAGCATGAACATTGGCGCCACCAAGATCTTCGGTAGAAATATCTTCTCCTGTAACTGATTTCACAACTTTAGGACCAGTTACAAACATATAACTGTTTTGTTCAGTCATTACGATAAAATCGGTCAAGGCTGGAGAATAAACTGCACCTCCCGCACAAGGTCCAAAAATGGCAGAAATTTGAGGAATAAGACCTGATGAGAGAATATTTCTTTCAAAAATTTCGGCATAACCAGCCAAAGAAGTTACACCTTCCTGAATACGTGCACCTCCCGAATCATTAATTCCAATAATGGGTGCACCCATTTTCATTGCCATATCCATGACTTTACAAATTTTCTGAGCCATAGTTTCGGACAAAGAGCCTCCAAAAACCGTAAAATCCTGAGCGAAAACATAAACCGTACGACCATCAATGGTTCCATGACCTGTTACAACACCATCGCCAAGATATTTTTCGTTTTCCATTCCGAAATTGGTACATCGATGGGTTACAAACATATCCAATTCTTCAAAACTGCCATCGTCCAACAACATTTCTATTCTTTCGCGAGCCGTATATTTTCCTTTTTTGTGTTGGGAGGCTATTCTTTTTTCCCCACCTCCAAGCTTGGCTTGCGAACGCAAATTTACCAACTGCTCTAATCTTTCCTGATTATTCATATTTTTATTCAATATTTCAATGTTTTTTATTTCTTAAATAATTATCTGAAATAATAAACCAATCATTACAGATTCGGATTTTCACACAATTCTGTCAAAACCCCAAAAGTAGATTTAGGATGAAGAAAAGCAATATTCAACCCTTCTGCTCCTTTGCGTGGTTGTTTGTCAATCAACATTACCCCATTTTCGGATGCTTCGTTCAGTGCCTCCTGAACATTGTCAACAGCAAAAGCAACATGATGAACACCTTCTCCTTTTTTTTCAATAAACTTTCCTACAGGACCTTCTGGATCAGTTGATTCCAATAATTCAATTTTAGTTTCTCCAACTTTAAAAAATGCAGTTTTAACCTTTTGATCCACTACTTCTTCCACTGCATAACACTTTACTCCCATCACATTTTCAAAAAAAGGAATAGCGGTATCCAAACTTTTCACAGCTATACCGATGTGTTCAATTTTTTTTGGTTTCATAAATTACTATGTATATAATTAAATAAATTTATTGATAATCAGCACATTAAAATAACAGAGTATTTTTTTAAGGTATTAAATTACTGAAATTTTTCACTATTTCAATCTTACTGCAAAGTTAAGAATATAATTGTTTATTATCGAAAAAAAATGACTTCAAAATGAATATTTTTTTAATCCAATTTGTGGGATTCTGAAGAGGAAACAAGCAATTTTTTATTTAGTTTATACGTTTATCAAGAACACCATTTTTTTTGAGTCAAAAAATGTTCTGATTTTTGTATTAAAATTTTTTACTAAATTGGCTTTTTCCAGTTTTTCTCTATCTTTGCGTGCTCGAAATAAAAATTTTGAATTTACTTTTCTTTTCCCCCGATAAAAAATCAAGCAGCAATTTTTTAACCGATTGCTCTGATTTGAGCTTAACTAAATGAAATATTTATAAATAAGATTCGTATTTAAAAAATTAATAATAGAAATTACAAATATTGAAGCTATTTTATTGCAAAGAATTATTTCAACAATTATTTAAATCAGAATGCTATGAGTATTAAAATTCGTTTAACCGTAATGAATTTTCTCCAATTTGCCATTTGGGGAGCTTATCTAACTTCGATGTCCCGTTATCTTGGCCCGGCAGGTCTCGGCGGAAGTATCGGCTTATTTTATTCCGTTCAAGGTATTGTTTCCCTTTTCATGCCGGCTCTTTTGGGCATCATAGCCGACCGTTGGGTTCAAGCGCAAAAATTGTTGGGAATTTCTCACTGTTTAGCTGCTCTATTTATGGCTGCTGCAGGTATTTACGGACTTCAGGCAGGAACAAATGTCTCCTTTTCCATTTTTTTTACCCTTTACACATTAAGTGTTGCATTTTACATGCCCACAATTGCTTTGTCCAATTCGGTAGCATACAATATATTAACACAATATGGCTATGATACGGTTAAATCTTTCCCGCCCATTCGGGTTTTTGGCACTATTGGATTTATCTGTTCAATGTGGATAACCGATTTGTTGGGATTTCAAACTTCTTCGATGCAATTTGTTTTTAGTGCTTGTTTGGGAATTGTGCTCGGAATTTATGCCTTTTCATTACCACAATGCAAAACGAATGACGTTGAAAAGAAGACGATGGTTGAAGCTTTAGGACTAAATGCTTTCCGACTTTTCAAACAAAAAAAGATGGCAATTTTTTTCATTTTTTCAATGTTACTGGGCGTTTCCCTTCAAATCACCAATGGATTTGCAAATCCTTTTATTGCTTCCTTTGAAGCATCTCCAGAATTTGTTCACACATTTGGCGTTCAGCATTCCAACATGTTGATTTCACTTTCTCAAATTTCCGAGACACTTTGTATTTTGCTGATTCCTTTTTTTCTAAAAAGATTTGGAATTAAAACCGTGATGCTAATGTCTATGTTTGCATGGGTATTCCGATTTGGACTTTTTGGCGTTGGTAATCCGGGAAGTGGCGTTTGGCTTTTAATTCTTTCAATGATTGTTTACGGAATTGCATTTGATTTTTTCAACATATCCGGCTCTCTGTTTGTGGATAAGGAAACCGATCCTTCTATTCGTTCCAGCGCTCAGGGACTTTTTATGCTGATGACAAACGGAATTGGCGCTACCGTTGGAACTTTGAGCGCTCAATGGGTAGTCAATCGGTTTTGCTCTTGGCAAAATGTTATGGTGGGGACGGAAACAAAATCTTTGCTGATTGGCGACTGGACAAGTGTTTGGTTTATTTTTGCAGGTTATGCTTTGATAGTGGGAATTTTGTTTGCTATTCTCTTCAAATACAAACACAACTACAATGAAGTTACCGAAACAATAAGATAATTGATTTTCCAACTATTAACTATGCAACGAAAAAGGCAACTGTGGGTTAAACCCGCAATTGCCTTTTTTAAATATATACTATTTTACGTTTTTAAAGTTCCCAAGCTAATGCGCTGGCTCCCAAAACGGCTGCATCCGATTCTTTCAGTTCGGAAAACAGAATTTTGATTTTGCCTTTCCACATTTTGAGAAGATTTTTTTCCATATTTTCAACAATCGGATTTAAAATAAATTCTCCTGCTTTTGATAAGCCTCCAAAAAGAATAATAGCTTCAGGAGAACTGAAAGCAACAAAATCGGCAAATGCTTCTCCTAAAATTTTTCCGGTAAAATTAAAAATGTCTATTGCCACCTGATCTCCTTCCTTCGCAGCATCATAAACATCTTTGGATGTAATATCGGAAAGAGGAATGTTACGTAAAATACTTTCCTGATTGGTAGTTTCAAGAATCTCACGTGCCGTACGTGCCACACCGGTAGCCGAAGAATAGGCTTCCAAACAACCATTTTTTCCACAGCCACATAAACGGCCATTGCGTATGGCTGTTGTATGTCCCAGCTCACCCGCAAATCCATCATGACCGTAAACCAGTTTTCCATCAATTACAATTCCACTTCCAACGCCAGTACCCAAGGTAATCATAATAAAATCTTTCATTCCCCGAGCAATGCCATAAGTCATTTCTCCAATGGCTGCTGCATTGGCATCATTGGTCAATGCCACAGGAACACCAAATTTATCCGAAAGCAATTTTGCAAAAGGAATAACTCCTTTCCATGGCAAATTGGGAGCATATTCAATAGTGCCCGAATAGTAATTTCCATTGGGAGCTCCCACGCCAATTCCCCTGATTTGATCTATGCCACCGTCGGCATCAATCAGTTTCATTAATTCATGATAAATATCATTTACATAAAGGTTGACATCATCATGAACCGCAGTCTTGATGGCACTTTTAGAAATCACATTCCCCCGAACGTCAACAATACCAAAAACGGTATTGGTTCCGCCCATATCTATTCCAATTACATAAGGTTTTTCCATAATACGATAATTTTATAAGATTTATTCCACTTCTACAGGAATGTTTTTGTTTACATTTTTAGAACCAATCAAAGCATAGAACAAAATATACAGCAAACCAACCAAAATTACAATGTAACTTGCCTGATAAGTAGAAATGTCGGCAATCCAATTTTGAAGAAGAGGTAAAATTCCTCCACCTACAACCATCATCATAAATATTCCTGAAGCAGCAGCCGTATATTTTCCGAGTCCTTCCACTGCAAGATTGAAAATGCTACCCCACATAATAGAAGTACACAAACCGCAAAGAACAAGGAATAAAGCTATGAGCGGTACTTGCACCATACTGAATGAGGAGCCGGTAAATACGGGCATTAAAGTTGTGATATTTTTTGGTAATAAAACAGCAAGTAATACCAATATAATTCCAACTATAGAAACGAATGTCAACATGGTTTTACTGGAAACTTTTCCACCGACCAAACTACCAAGAAAACGTCCTATAAGCATAAGGAACCAGTAAGTTCCTGCAACAAAACCGGCAATGGCTGCAGCTTTTTGCGGATCCAACGAAGCTCCTTTATCAGAAATATCGGCAAGGAAAAAATTAAGTGTTCCTGGAATACCAACTTCGACTCCCACATAAATAAAGATAGCAATGGATCCTAACACAAAATGACGGAAATTCCAGGGAGAATGTTCGTATTTGATTTCAGATCTTTTCTTTCTGTTTTCATCAGGATCTTCAATAGGAATAAACAACAGAATAAGAAAAGCAGCTGCAAAAACTCCTAAAGCGATATACAACACAGGATTTACACTGTTAATGGTAACTTCACCGGATAAAACACGCTCTTTAGTAATATCGCCAATCAAAGCTCCTACAAACATGGGCGTTATGGTTGCTGCCAAAGAATTGAATGTTGCTCCGATTTGAATCAACTGATTTCCTTTGTTGCCACCACCTCCAAGTAAATTCAACATTGGATTGACAACTGTGTTAAGCATACAAACTGAAAAGCCGGCAATAAATGCACCCAGCAAATAAACAAAGAAATTGGCCGGAAGGGAGAAAATTTCAGCTCCAACGCCAATTATCCCGGAAAGATATTGCGTCAGTACACCAAAAAAACCTACCGCAATAGCTACGAGAGCCGTTTTTTTATAACCGATTTTTGAAAGCAATTTACCGGCAGGAATACCCATAAACAAATAAGCCAAAAAGTTCATCATATTTCCCAGCATGCCAAGGAAATTGGAACCTTCAAAGGCTGGCTGATTTTTCCAAATTACCCCGATCGGCGCAGCAAGATTAGTAACAAACGAAATCATTGCAAACAGGAAAAACATGGTGATAATGGCCACCAGATTTCCATTTTTTTTCTCTGTACTCATATTGTTTTAGAATTAATAAAGTTAATTGAAATAAAAATGTTTTTTGAATGAATTTATATTGACCGACAAAAATACCATTTTTTTGTCAGTTACTTTTAACAGTATAAACAAAAAAGCTTGATACAAAAAATGTTTTACAACATATATTTAGTCAATAATGACAGTCTGATTTTTAAAATATTATTGAATTACAAATTTTTAAATAAAAAGCTACTCATTGTTCTGTACAAATACCTACGGGTTTGTTTTCCCAAAATGCTATGATTTTTGTCTGTAAAAAGCTGCATGTTATACTGTTTATCGGCTTCTTCCAGTCGTTTTACATACATCATAGTATTTTGTGTATGCACATTGTCATCGGCAGTTCCGTGAATAATCAGCAATTCTCCTTTTAACTTGTCGGCTTTCATCAAAGGCGAAGAAAGATCATATCCTTTAAAATTTTCCTGAGGACGACGCATGTATCTTTCGGTATAAGCTGCATTGTAAAATCTCCAGTCGGTAACAGGAGCCACAGCAATTCCGGCCTTAAATATATTTTCATCCATACTCATGGCCATTAACGTAAGAAAACCGCCGTAACTCCAGCCCCAAATACCTATTCTGCTTTGATCAATATAACTTTGTTTACTAAAAAATCGGGCAGCCTCTGTTTGATCTTTGGCTTCGAGAACTCCTAACTGTTCATAAGTACATTTTCTGAATTCTACTCCGCGAGCTCCTGTTCCACGTCCATCAACACAAGCCACAACCATATTTTTTTCAGCCAAATAATATTCCCAGTCCACATCCCATTTGTCCAAAACCATTTGCGAATTAGGACCACTGTACTGAATCAATAATAAAGGATATTTTTTATTCGGATCAAAATTGAGCGGTTTCAATATCCATCCGTTTAACGAAATATTTTCAGAAGTTGTAAAACTGAATAATTCCTTTTTAGGCAAATGAAGGGAATTCCAAGTTTGCAACATGTTGTCGGAATTTTGCATTTCACGAATTACACTGCCATTGTTGGCATATAAAGTAAGCTTATCAGGCCTTTGAAGACTTGAAAAATTATCGGCAAAGTAACTAAAGGTAGAATTAAATATTGCGCTGTGATAACCTTTTTCATTGGTAAGTTTCTTTTTAACGCCTTTCAGGCTGACAGAATAAATATCTCTTTGCATAGGCGATGTTTCTGCCGACTGATAATAGAGCACTTGGTTCTTTTCATCAAAACCATAAACTTGTGTTACATCATAATTACCTTTCGTCAATTGTTTGTCGAGCGAACCATTAATTCTGTACCGGTAAACATGACGAAAGCCATCTTTTTCACTCATAAAAATAAAATATTGGTTGTCGGACAAAAATTGGCAAGCATCAATATTTTGATAATCAATATAATATTTGTCGTCTTCCTGTAATATCAGTGTTGATAGAGTAGATTTTGGATTAGCAAGAAACATTTTCAACTGATTTTGATTTCGATTCAATACAAAAATAGCCAATTGATCAAGTGAATGAGTCCATTTTATACGCGGAATATAAAAATCATCTCCCAAATTATCTAACTGAACAGTTCTAATCGCTTTGGTACGTTCATCGAAAACGCAAACACTCACTTTGGAAATATTCTGTCCTGCTTTAGGATATTTAAAAGTAACAAGTGAAGGATAAAGCGTCAATTCGTCGGACGAATTTTGATTTTCATATAACTGAAATGAAAATTGAGGAACTTCAGTCTCATCAAATTTCACAAAAGCCAGTAATTTACTGTCGGGACTCCAAACAAAATAACGGGTTGCCTCAAATTCTTCTTCATACAGCCAGTCTGGCAAGCCATTTATAATTTTTCCCGGTTCACCATCTTTAGTTATGGCCGATTCGGTATTAAAATCGAGTTTCTTTAAATAAAGGTTGTTGTTTCTTCCAAAAGCAATATATCGACTATCGGGCGAAAAAAGCGGGACTTCCTGCGAACCGTTTTCGGAAAGAGGCTCAATTTCATTCCTTTTAATATCGTACACATAATAATCTGCCGTAAAAGAACGCCTATATCTTTTTTTAACATTATTGTAAACCAGCAACTTAGCTTCATTCGGACTGAATTCATAACCGTTGATTTCCTTGAAAGGTACATTTTTTAAACGATGGATACTGAATATTGTGTCAACCAACTGCCCGGTTTTATAATTGTATTTAATTACTGCATTATTTTTTAGCAATGTAAAATTTTCTCCATCGTTCATCGAACGGGGAACCATAATATTATTAACATTAAACTTCCCATCAACAATGTCATCAAGCAAGTCGGCAAAAGAAAGTTGCACAACTGCTGCCAAAACTATAGCTAAAAAAATACGTTTCATAAAAAATTTTTATTGTTAAATTATCAATTACTTATTTTTTTCTTGTAAATTCACACAAAAATAGCGTAATTCATCAGCTTTAAAAACTTTGGGTCAATTTTTTTGAATGGTTTAACATTAAAAAGGAAAGTTCACCAACAATACAGAACAATATAAAATACATTATATAATGAACGATGACCACACAACAAACCATGAACTGAATGCCGACAAAACAGGTATTTGTCTGAGTGGTGGCGGCGCTTTAGGCTTTGCCCATATTGGCGTTTTAAAGGCACTCGAAGAAAATGGGATTTCTCCTGGACAAATTGCAGGCTCAAGCATGGGAGCAATTGTTGGAACTCTTTATGCAGCAGGATTCACACCGTCCGAAATGTTACAAATGATTAGAGAAGACAAATTGTACAAAATAACCAAATTAATGTCTATTCATCCCATGTCGTTAAAATCTGGACTTTCCACCCACGAAATGTTACGGGAACTGATAAAGGAACTTATCCCACACAACAGCTTTGAATTATTAAAGAAAAAAATGTATGTCTGCGTCAGCAATTTGAATAAGGCTGAATGGGAAATAGTAGAAAGCGGAAAAGAACTGGATAAATGGGTAGCTGCTTCGGCAAGTATTCCAGGTGTATTTGAAGCCATTCAGGAAAAAAAAGAATATTATATTGATGGCGGATTATTGAACAACATGCCGGCACAAGCACTCAAACAAAATTGCGAAGTCATCATCGGTGTGGATGTCATTCCTCACCTGAACGACATTCAATTAAAAAAACCGGTGGATACACTGACTTATTCCATCCGCATCATACAACACAAGAATGCTCAGAAAGGAAGAAAACTTTGCCAATTTTTGATTGAGCCCAAAGCTATACAAAAATTCCACGAATTCAGTTTTGACGCCTATCAGCAAATTTATGAAGAAGGTTACAAATGCACCTGTTCGTTTATAGAAAATAATCCGTCAATCAAAAATGTAATTTAGCATACCTTGTAAAAAAAACTGCCTTCGAATTTTAACATCCAAAAGGCAGTTTTCTGTTTGTAATTTTTTAAAAATGTCCAATTACGAAATTTTTTCTATTTCTTCTTGAAGATTCAATTCCATCCCTTTTTTATCGATAAATTTATACTGCAGGAAACCCAATTCCTGTGAAGCTCTGACGTTACATCCCCGCCCGTATTTCATTTTCCATTTGTGTTTCAAAGGAATCACTCCTTTGGAAATATAGGCTTCAACGTAAGGATGTACATAGAGAGTAAATTCTTTAACTTTTAATGTATTGACCAAATAATCTATTTTGCTTTCCAATTGGTCAGTAAATAAAATAGAAGGTTTTATTTTCCCTGTTCCAAAACAAGTAGGACAAGCTTCCTCAATATCGATATGCGTATCGGGACGAACACGTTGACGCGTTATCTGCATCAGTCCGAACTTGCTGAGAGGTAAAATATTGTGTTTGGCTCTGTCGTTAGCCATCATCTCTTTCATTCGGTCGTACACTTTCTGACGATTGTCAGGTTCGTGCAAATCAATGAAATCTACCACAATAATTCCGCCCATATCGCGCAAACGTAACTGTCGAGCTATTTCGTCGGCAGCAGCCAGGTTAACATCCAGAGCGTTAGCTTCCTGTCCGTTTCCTGTTTTTGCCCGATTACCGCTGTTCACATCAATCACGTGTAAAGCTTCCGTATGTTCTATAATCAGATAAGCTCCATTTTTAAATGAAACGGTTTTACCAAAAGATGATTTTATTTGCTTGGTAATACCGAAATGATCAAATATCGGAGTTTCATCTTTATAAAGCTTTACGATATTTTTTTGTTCCGGAGCAATCCATTCAATGTAGTCCTGCACTTCTGCAAATACATTGGGATCGTTCACATAAATGTTTTTAAAACTCGGGTTAAATAAATCCCTGATAATTCCTACAGTACGACCCAATTCTTCCGAAATAAGTGTAACTCCCTTTGCCTGTTGAAGTTTGGCAACGGCTTCATCCCAGCGTTTTACGAGCACATTGAGTTCATTAATCAGTTCGGCAACTTTTTTATCTTCAGCCACCGTACGAACGATGACGCCGAAACCTTTAGGTTTAATGCTCTGAATAAGCTGTTTGAGCCTGACACGCTCATTCTCCGACTTAATTTTCTGAGAAATGAGGACCTTGTCGTTAAAGGGAATCAACACCAAAAAACGTCCGGCTAATGAAACTTCGGCTGTCAACCGCGGTCCTTTGGTAGAGATGGGTTCTTTGGCCACCTGCACCAGAATTTGTTGACCGGGTTTGAGCAGGTCATTGATAGAACCTGTTTTTTCAATTTCCGGAAGCATTTTAATTTTTTGCATTGATGGCGCTTTTTTTGGATCGCTGAGCGCCTGCAATGTAAACTGAGAAAGGGTATTGAAATTTGGACCTAAATCAAGATAATGAATAAAAGCATCTTTTTCGTAACCGACATCAACAAAGGCTGCATTTAAACCTGGCATGATTTTTTTTACTTTTCCTAAGTAAATATTCCCGACAGCGAATTGTTCTTCTCGTGTTTCTTGGGTAAGTTCAACCAGACGTTTATCTTCGAGCAGCGCAATAGAAATTTCCGATGGTTTTACATCAACTACTAATTCGCTATTCACTTTTTTATTGATTTTGGTTATTCGATAACAAAAAAACAAACTTAAAGCTCCAATGAATTGCTTTAAAGTTTGTTTCCTTGGACTTTAATCGTTTTAAAGACCCTTCGACCTATTTTTTCTTGTGTCTATTCTTTCTTAATCTTTTTTTACGCTTGTGCGTAGACATCTTATGTCTTTTTCTTTTTTTACCGCTTGGCATTTTTTTTAAATTTAAAATTTTGATTTTGAAACGAAACGAAATGATTTATTTCACTACAGACATAAATTTCTTTGCCGGCTTGAAAGAAGGAATGTTGTGAGGTGGAATAATAATGGTGGTGTTTTTGGAAATGTTTCGGGCAGTTTTCTGTGCTCTTGTTTTTACCACAAAACTACCAAAACCTCTTAAATATACATTCTCATTTTTAGAAAGAGAATCTTTTATAGCATCCATAAAAGCTTCAACAGATACCAAAACAGTAGCTTTATCGATCCCTGTTTTTTTGGCAATTTCGTTAACAATTTCTGCTTTTGTCATTTTTGTTAATATTTTAAATATGTTAATTAATAAGAAAACTATTTGATGTTTTGAAATTGGAATGCAAATATATTGCTTTTATTCTGATTAAAAAACATTTGCGCTATTTTTTTTGGCTAAAATTCAATTTTTTAATGTCTCACTAAAATTTAAAAGGACAATTCACCTGCCAACTTACATTAAACTCTTTTTATTTCATAGAAATATCAAGTTGCTTATTATCAAAAAAATATCAACTCTGATTCAAATAAGTTTCTTTTTCTGGAATGTTTATATAGAAAATAGTTTTTCCCAACTCAAAAATACTGCTAAAGAAAAAAGTGGAATAATTCATCAATTAACAGATAATCGAACACTTGTAACAGTAAAATAATTTTTTTGGTGTAAATTTGCGCCGATAAACTTTTTGTTTCAAAGCGATAAAAAACTTTCTCTCATGGACGTAAAAATAGAATCGAGCTGGAAAGAGGTGCTTCAACCGGAATTTGAAAAAGAGTACTTCAAACAGCTTACCGAATTTGTACGAAAGGAATATAAAACAAAAAAAATTTTTCCGCCAGGTTCTCTTATTTTTAATGCTTTCGACTTGTGTCCATATAATAAAGTGAAAGTGGTCATCATCGGACAGGATCCTTATCATGGTCCCGGTCAGGCAAACGGTTTGTGCTTTTCGGTAAACGATGGCGTGGATTTTCCTCCCTCGCTGGTCAATATTTATAAGGAAATAGAAAACGAATATGCCAAACAAATGCCGAAAAATGGAGATTTAAGTTCTTGGGCAAAACAGGGCGTGCTGTTGCTTAATGCCATTCTCACTGTGCAGGCACATATGCCCTGTTCTCATCAGGGAAAAGGCTGGGAAACGTTCACCGACGCAGTAATTCGGATTCTGGCAGAAAAAAAAGAACATTTGGTATTTTTGCTTTGGGGAAGTTATGCCCAACAAAAAGGACTGTATATCGACACCAATAAACATTTGGTGCTGAAATCGCCCCATCCTTCTCCTCTTTCTGCTTATCGAGGTTTTATTGGAAATCGACATTTTCAACTTGCCAACCAATACTT
>ERZ795031.1597-NODE-1597-length-23278-cov-5.089911_pt1 | contig 23278 bp, 16 predicted proteins | sample MGYA00375123_ERZ795031 | MGnify/ENA primary metagenome ERZ795031 (study PRJEB30166, sample SAMN05720159) | activated sludge metagenome | isolation source: anaerobic digester from wastewater treatment plant | place: USA | collected 2015-04-21 ...
CGTTCCGCCATTATTGACAGGCTGATCGGTCCTTATTGAATGACCATGATGATGAGCTGTGATTACTTTCCCGCCATCAAATGTTATTTCCATTATTAATAATGTTTAAATTGAATATTGCTTTAACACTTTCAGACTTATTTCTTCAGGATTGTTTTAAGCACTTTCTCTTTTTCAAGCTTTTTGGTACAGAAGAACCAGTCGTAACATGTCATATCTTCCTTGCCTTCCATGCGCGATTTTGCAACGCCGCATGATCCTGCAGTCGGCACGATGACATCATCACCAGGTCTCCAGTCGGCAGGCAATGCAACAGAGAATGCATCAGCTGTCTGCAGACCGATAAGTACCCTGTAGAGTTCGTCAAAGTTGCGACCCATGCTCAGTGGGTAATAAATTATTGTACGGATAATGCCTTTCGGGTCGATGAAGAATACTGCTCTTACAGCTTTTGTCGAACTCTCACCTGGCTGAAGCATGCCGTATTTTTTTGCTACTTCCATTGTAATGTCCTCGATAAGCGGGAAATTGACTTCTACATTCTTCATACCCTTGTATTCAATTTTTTCTTTAATTGTACGAAGCCATGCTATATGGCTGTAGAGTCCATCAACTGATAATCCTACCAGTTTGCAGTTAGCTTCATTGAATTGCTTTTCCATTGACGCAAATGTCATGAATTCTGATGTGCAAACCGGTGTAAAATCAGCAGGGTGACTGAACAATATTACCCAGCTTCCTTTGTAATCACCGGGAAAATTAATATCGCCCTGTGTTGTTACAGCTTTGAATTCAGGTGCTTTTTCGCCGATAAGCGGCATTGAATATGTCTTTGTTTCTTCCATGATGAAAAGATATTAGTTATTAATAATTAATAGAATAGTACTTATTAAGTTTTATCATTTGTGAATTCCCCAATTATTTGGAGTTGGAGATCTTTCATTTTGAAATTAGGAAACTTCTTGTTTTTAAAATAATTATCAAGGAGCTTACGGAGTTCTGAGTCATAGTAATCGTCGATGCGCTCCGAATTAAGGGAATAAAGATGATAGTGCTTTTCCTTAACTGCATCATACCTCATTATACCATTGTTCGTATTCATTTTCTCTATGATGCCTGAAGCGGCAAATTTATCAAGGATCTTGTAAATCGTACCGATAGACATATTGGGATAGGTGTCTTTGATCTGGTTTGCTATTTCTTCTGCTGTCGGGTGAGTATCAACATTCATTATTAATTCCAGAACCGCTGTTCTTTGGGGAGTTACTTTCAGGTTATGTTTTTCAAGTATCCGAATAATGTTTTCGTTTTCCATTTTGGATAAATTATTTATAAATGAGTTATTAATCTAATTGAATGTTGAATAGGATTTTTTGCCATGAATTCATTGTCATATCTGCTGTAAAGATAATAATTATTATCAGACATATATTATTTTTTAATAATAAAAATTAAAAATAAATTATCTTCATTAGACTAAAGAACTCCGAAAATAGTTTTAATTATATAGTATCAAAACCCATAAAATAAAAATATACGAGTCGGGTTCACAATTCCGGAAATATACTGAGCAGATAATTTTCAGGATCCTATATTGAAGAGATAAAAAAATCCTCCTGCGAATCATTCACAGGAGGATTTTTAATTCAGATTTCTTTCAGAAAATTTATTACTTCTTCTTCCAGAGTTTTTCTATGTCTTCCAGAGTTTTGCCTTTTGTTTCAGGTACAAATTTCCAAACGAATAATGCTGCAAGTATGCCCATTATTCCATATATCCAGTATGAAAATCCATGATTAAACAGTTCGGTCAGTCTCTGGTTGTCGTTCAGTATCGGGAAAGTTGTTGATACGAGCCAGTTTGCAAGCCATTGTGCTGAAACTGCTATTGACATGGCACCGCGGATGCTGTTCGGGAAGATCTCTGAAAGCAGAACCCATGTGACAGGTCCCCAGCTCATGGCAAAGAATGCCACATAAGTGAGCATTAATATGAGGGCGAAGACACCTTCATTATGAGTTGAGAAGGAGAATCCCAGACCGATCATGCTAACTGCCATACCCAATGCTCCGATTATCATAAGAGGTTTTCTTCCGAATTTATCGACTGTAAGGATTGCAACAACCGTAAATGTGAGATTAACAGTACCAACAAAGATTGTCTGTAGCAGCGATGCGTTTGTTGAGGCCCCCATGTTCCTGAAAATATTACCGGCATAGTAGAGGACCACATTAATACCTACAAATTGCTGGAATACGGAAAGCATTATTCCAATGAAGATTACGAAAAATCCGTATGACAACCAGGGAGCGTTTTTTTCAACTAGAGTTTCCTTTATCTCCTGAAGAATGCCCGGAGACCTATCGGTCCCGGAAATTTTATCAAGCAGTTTAAGAGCTTTATCTTCTTTTCCTTTCATAACAAGGAACCTGGGAGTTTCCGGAACGAACAGAAGAAGAATAAGGAAGAGAGCTGCAGGAATTGCCCCTGAGAAGAACATCCAGCGCCAGCCTTCATTTATGAGCCATTCGTGGCTTCCCTGTCGGGCTATGAAATAATTTACAAAATAAATTACCTGCATTCCGAAGATAATAGCGAACTGGTTGAAAGAAACAAGTTTGCCCCTGCTTTCTGCGGGTGCTATTTCAGCAATGTACATTGGTGAGATCATTGAAGCGATACCTACTCCTATACCTCCGACTATCCTCCAGAAGAAGAATGAAAAAACAGGGAGAGTTCCGAACAGGTTGAGAGCTTCAGGTTTCCACGCACCGATGGCCGAGAGCAGGAATGCTACTGCAGCAACAATAAGTCCGTTTCTTCGTCCTAAGGATTTCGATATGAAACCTGCAAGAGCACCCCCAATTATACAACCAATTAATGCACATGCAACGATGAATCCTTTCAGTATATCAGCTGTGGCCCGTAGTTCAGCCGGATCAGTCGGGATTGCTTTTTTGAGGAAGCTGACCATCCAGATTATTACAAGCAGCATCAACACTCCTACAGTTATAGTCCCTTTCTTGGCACCCAATAGTTTCACTATCTGAGCGGATATAATAATTACAATAATAAATATCGAGATCGAAAGCAGTATTCTGTACTCACTGATAAGTCGCACAGCATAGGAATAATTTTCCGGATCAAGCATCTTTGTAATAAAGAGCTCAACAAGAGATTGTTCCGCTCCATTTACTACAGCAGTGTCATAACCAAATAACAGGCCGCCTAATGTGGCAACCAGGGTCAGGGCAATAATGTAAACAGGATTACCTTTTTTAGCGTAAGTTCCTGCGGTCTTGGCAGACTTGGTTTCAGGTGTCATAGTTTCTGTTATTATTTATAATGTACAAATATATTAAAAATCAAATACCATCTAAATTTCTGCAAAATATGAACTAGCTATGCATGTACAAGAGCATTTTGATGCTGTATCTGTGAAAAACAGGAGATGAAAGACATGAAAATATCCCCATTTATTGCCGGTTGATTGTCGGCCCGGAGGGAATCGAACCCTCGACCCCATGATTAAGAGTCACGTGCTCTGCCAGCTGAGCTACGGGCCGTTTATTGAAATGGCAAATTTAATATTTTGTACAGATTATTATTAAGAATACGGAAAATTTGTGAAATAAAATCACAATCTGATCCTGATACCTCCGAATATTGTTGCCCCTGGCATAAAATAATGTTTGTTAGTCTCAGTGTAATTCAGTTGTAACTGCTGGATCACTGTTGAGATGAGCAAAGAACAGAAAACTTAATCGGTTAAAGATTAAATTGTTACGGAAAGATTTTTTTGATATATCCATTCGGAAGGGAAGCCCTGATCCCTTTTTATTTGGTTCCGGCGGCATTGAATTGACATAAAGTATCAAATTAAAAGTGACAGACTTTTCTTTTAATTAATTTGGAAAGTTTGGATATGAATTTTACTTTTACGCCCGAAATTTCAATAACAAATGGACGATTATCCGGCGAATATATTAAACTAAGCTCTGGAGCAGAAAGGGACCGGATCCTTATGACCACCCGGCTCTGCATCAGAAGCAGAAAGGAGGTGGCGATGACTTTACTTACAACATTTTATTTAAGCAGAATAATTGGCAAAGAAGTTTTTGGCACTGATGGCGATGTAATCGGTACCATTAAGGATATTCTTATTGGTGCAGCTCCTTCCGGACTGAACGAACCGGAACAACAGATGGTGACAGGAGTAAAACTGAAGATCAGGAAAAACACAAAGATCTATTCTTTCAGGACTTTTCGCGTAGTAAAGGCAAGAGAAATGCTTAATGTAACGTGTTCAGGCCTGGAAGAACTGGAGAAGGAATTTATTGAGAACGGACTTTTGCTTGTTGAAAACATACTCGACAAGCAGATTGTCGATCTGAACGGACGTAAACTGGTAAGGGTTAATGATGTACGACTTGCAACAATTCCTACCGGGACTTATGCCGTTGCTGTTGATGTCGGGATTGACGGACTTCTGCGCAGGATAGGGATCTCAAATCCAATAAAGAAAATTCTGTCTGTTTTTAATGTGAACATCCCCACCAAATACATTCTTTGGGATGATGTTCAGGCCATTGACTTCTCCAATCAGAACATAAAGCTTTCGAAGAGTTATGCGAAGCTGCATACTCTTCATCCCTCCGATCTTGCAGATATACTGGAAGATCTTGGAAAAAAATCGAGCACATCGCTCTTCTCTGCCCTCGACGAGGAAAAAGCTGCTGATGTTCTTGAAGAACTCGAACCCAGTGCCCAGGTACACATTATTGAAAGTTTACCCGTTGATAAGGTGGCTGATGTGCTTGAGAAAATGCCGGCAGATGAAGTTGCTGATATACTTGATGAACTTGAGGAGGAAAAAGCAGAGCTTCTCCTGAGGGAAATGGAGGCTGAATCATCACAGGAGGTGCGGGAACTTCTTGAATATGACGACAATCTTGTCGGAAGTATCATGACAACTGATTATCTCTCTTTCACCGGAATCAAAACAATTGAAGAGGTTCTCAACGAACTCAGGATAAAAAAACCGGAAGCATACGAGCTATATAACATGTTTGTTACAGAGGATGATGATAAGCTTATCGGAACTTTTACATTGCGTGATCTTGTTATATCGGAACCAGAGAAAACACTTTATGAAATAATGAAGTCGGAACCCATTTCTCTGTTTGATGACCAGAAAGCGAGTGTTATTGCTGAGATAGTATCGAAGTACGACTTACTGGCAGTACCTGTTGTTGATGAAAATGAACAGCTTCAGGGAATGGTTGTTGTTGATGATGTTGTTGATGATCTTATAAGTGAGCGGAAAACAAGGAAAAGGTAATTATTTGACGAGATGGAATTGGTAAGGCTAAAAAGGCGTAATTTTTTCAGAAGGCTGGGAATCTTCCTTATGATTCTGGGGCCGGGAATAATAACGGGAAGTGTCGATAATGATGCCGGCGGGATAACGACTTACTCGATTGCCGGTGCTCTGTATGGCTACGGATTGATATGGACACTGATTCCCTCCTTTATAGTACTTGTTGTTGTTCAGGAAATGAATGCGAGAATGGGAGTAGTAACGGGGAAAGGTCTTGCTGATCTAATCAGGGAGAACGCCGGGATAAAGATTACCTTTTTCATTTTTATTGGCCTGCTGTTAACGGGTATCGGTAATACTACAACTGAGTTTGCCGGAGTGGCAGGCAGTATGGAGGTGTTCGGGGTTACAAAATATATATCGGTGCCTGTTGTCGCTGTAATGGTCTGGCTGCTTGTTGTGAAGGGCACATATAAGATAGCCGAACGTATTTTTCTGATTTTCAGCATGTCACTGCTTACATATATTGTTTCCGCAATTATGGGAAAACCCGACTGGGGAGAGATTGGTTCGGCGGTTATAAACCCAAAACTGGAGATAAGTAAAGGCAGTATGACAATGATTGTAGCTCTCGTTGGCACAACAATAGCTCCCTGGATGCAGTTCTACTTGCAGTCGACTGTAATTGAAAAGGGGCTGAAAATGAAACATTATAAATACACTGTTGTCGATCTTGTCGTCGGCTGTGTTATTGCCGTCGTTGTTGCTTTCTTCATAATGGTTGCCTGCGGATCGACTTTATATCCAAACGGCATAGTTATTAATGAAGCCAAGGATGCAGCAATGGCACTCAGGCCTCTTGCCGGGAATTTTGCATCTTATGTTTTTGCATTCGGGCTTTTCATTGCATCAATATTTTCTGCTACAATACTTCCTCTTGCAACTGCATATTTTGTTTGCGAAGCTTTTGGCTTTGAGACAGGCATGGATAAGAAATGGGATGAAGCAAGGGAGTTTTACGTACTTTATACTGGCATCCTGATAATTTCTGTTGTGATAATTCTGATCCCAAATGCTCCTTTGATACCGATATCTCTCTGGTCGCAGGTAATTAACGGCATACTCCTTCCGGTTGTCCTTATAAGCATGATGATACTCATAAACAAAAAGAAAATAATGGGCAATTATGTTAATGGAAGGATTACAAATATTATCGGCTGGGGCGCTGTAATAATCCTTATAACCTTGTCATTGGCGCTTCTGATCCTTTCGCTGATAAATTAATGGAATGACTGTTGCCTCTGCATCGTCAGACTTGTAATAATTGTCAGATAATAATATTTATTTTCATAAATTAGAGGCCTTGTCATTTGCTGACACAGATGATATTTGTTTTACCGAATAAATTTCCGTGAGCATTGGAGCAGAAAGGTTACTTTGATTCGTTCAGTTACAATACACCTGTAAAGGAACATTTGAATCTTTGGGAAAGATTTCGCCTTGATAACAGGCTGTATTTCATTTATAAATATGCTATAATCATATTCCGGACAAGGAAAGAAGCCAGGCAGGGCATATATGACAGAAAGGCATGGGCTGATTCATCATTTTACATATTCAGATTCATCGAAAAGGCAGGGGGGAAATTCCATATCTCTGGCATGGAGAATATTGCAAAGGAGGAAAGTCCTGTAGTTTTCATAGCCAACCATATGAGTACTCTTGAGACAATGATACTGCCGGGAATAATTGCTCCCCACAGGGAAGTTACTTTTGTTGTCAAGGAAAGCCTTGTAAGGCATCCCTTGTTCTGTGATGTGATGAAATCGAGAGACCCGATAGTTGTAGGCAGGAGTGATCCCCGGAAGGACTTTGAAGTGGTAATGAGCGGCGGCCAGGAACTGTTATCAAAGGGAATATCGGTAATTATTTTTCCGCAGAGCACAAGGAGTCTTATATTCAAACCGGAAGAGTTCAATTCTCTTGGAGTCAAACTGGCTAAGAAAGCCGGAGTGAAGGTTGTCCCCATTGCATTAAAGACTGATTTTTGGGGTAATGGTAAGATAATAAAGGAGTTGGGGCCAATAGACCATAAAAAAGAGATCTATTTCAGGTTCGGCGACCCGATAAATATTAAGGGTACCGGAAAAGAGGAAAACCGGGAAATAATTGAGTTCATAAAGGCTTCTCTGAAAGAATGGGAAATATCTGAAAAATAAATAGTGTATTTTTTACATTTAACTAAAATATTTCATAGATTTGATCGGGGTATCCCTTGATCTGAAGTTACTTATCTCTTACGGGACACCTTATAAGATTCTGTATGTTATTTAATAAATGATTATTAATTACTTATAACTATTAAAATGGCAACATTAGATTGGATTGTTCTTGGTATTTTCTTTCTGGGGTTGATCGGAATAATAATCTGGGTTATACATCAGAAAGATAAAGATACTACTGACTATTTTCTTGCCGGCAAGAATGCCGGATGGGTCTCAATAGGATCATCAATTTTTGCTTCGAACATCGGATCAGAACATCTTGTCGGACTGGCCGGTGCGGGTTTTGTTAGCGGGATGGCAATGGCGCATTGGGAGATACAGGCCTGGCTCATTCTTTTACTTGGATGGGTATTTGTACCTTTTTACGACAGGATCAAGATTTATACAATGCCTGAGCTGCTTGAAAAACGCTTTTCACCGGAATCCAGAACTATTCTTTCGGTAATCTCCCTTGTCAGCTATGTTCTTACAAAAGTTGCAGTAACAGTCTATGCTGGTGGGGTCGTTTTTGACCAGGTATTTAATATCGAGTCAGTTGTAATTTTTGGCAGGGAAATAGATTTTTTCTGGGTTAGTGCAATAGGTCTTGTTGTTATAACAGGCTTATACACAGTGCTCGGAGGGATGAAAGCCGTAATGTACACATCTGTACTGCAGACTCCGGTATTGCTTTTCGGTTCGATTGTAATTCTGATTGTCGGACTTGCAAAGGTAGGAGGTTGGGCTGAAATAGAAAATGCCATGGGAGACAATCTCAGGCTTATAAGGCCGGCATCCGATCCTGATTTCCCATGGACCGGCGTACTTCTGGGTTCTGCAATTATTGGTTTCTGGTACTGGTGTACAGATCAGTTTATTGTTCAAAGGGTACTGTCAGGAAGCAATCAGAAACAGTCACGAAGAGGGACTATACTTGCAGGTTATTTCAAATTACTTCCGGTATTCATTTTCCTGATTCCGGGAATGATAGCATTTACCCTTAACCAGAAAGGACTTTTGGCGGTCAGCAGCAGCGATTCGGCTTTTGCAGCAATGGTGGCAACTCTTCTGCCAAAAGGTGTCACAGGGATAGTGGTTTGCGGACTTCTTGCGGCTCTTATGAGCTCACTTGCCTCATTATTCAATTCTTCTGCTATGTTGTTCACGGAAGATTTTTACAAAAAGATGCGACCCAACCAGACTCCCCTGCATTACCTTAATGTGGGACGTATGGCAACAGCTGCGGTTGTTATTCTGGGAGTTTTATGGATCCCTGTTATGCTTGGTCTGGGTAAAGTATTGTATGAATACCTTCAGGGGGTTCAGGGAATGTTGGCCCCGGCTATTGCCTCAGTATTCCTCCTTGGAGTGTTCTGGAAAAGAATGACATCTAAAGCTGCTTTCTGGGGAATGATATCAGGGTTCACACTTGGAATGTTCCGTCTGGCGCTTAATATTATTTATGGATTGGGTGGAAAAATAGGAGCGCTGGTCAAATCAGTTCTTTATATAGATACAGAGAGTGCGAGAGTGGAAAATATTCAGGATCTGTCATCTGTTGCAGATAAGATACAGAAATCCTTTCCTCCTGATATTGCTGCATCACTCATTGAAAAAATAAACCAGGCCAAGGCTTCACTTGCTACTTTGACTATGGAAGGAAAAACTCATGCCTCGGAACTGATTGCGCAGGTAAAAGATGGTGTGCATCAGCACTTTCTTGACACCGGAGGAATATTCTATAAAATAGCATCTATAAACATTTATGAATACACAGTGCTTCTTTTCTTTTTCAGCATTATTACAATGGTACTGATAAGTTTGTTTACAAAAGCTCCGACACCTGAACAACTTAAATATACTTATGCAGCAGCAACACCGGAAGATAAGAAACTGACAAGGGAAAGCTGGAATAAATGGGATGTTATTCATACAATAATAATTCTCGGAATAATTGTTGCCTTTTATATTTATTTCTGGTAAAATTTAATCTAAATAATATGGATAAAAATAAAAACAAAGAAGTCTGGTTTGTAACAGGAAGCCAGCATCTGTACGGGCCCGAAACACTGAAACAGGTTGAGGATGACTCCCGTAAAATCACAGCATTTCTGGATGAATCGCCTAAGGTGTCACAGAAAGTTATTTTCAAGCCTGTTCTTACAACTCCCGAATCAATATTTGAACTGTGTTCAGAAGCTAATAATGCAAGGAATTGTATAGGCTTAATAACCTGGATGCATACATTCTCCCCTGCCAAGATGTGGATAAAGGGATTATCAGTGCTGAATAAGCCATTCCTGCATTTCCATACTCAGCTCAATAGGGACATTCCATGGGATTCAATTGATATGGATTTCATGAATCTTAACCAGTCTGCTCATGGTGACCGTGAATTTGGGTTCATAGGATCCAGGATGAGGTTAAACAGGAAGGTAGTTGTCGGTCATTATCTTGATCCCGAGGCCATTGATCGTATTGCCGTATGGGTAAGAGCTGCCACTGCCTATGATGATGCCCGCATCATGAAGGTTGCACGTTTCGGGGATAATATGCGTGACGTTGCTGTTACAGAAGGCAATAAGGTGAGCGCTCAGATAGCAATGGGATATTCCGTTTATGGATATGGAATAGGCGATCTTGTAAAAGTTGTCAATGGTATTCCTGACAGTACTGTGTCTAAGATTGTTGAAGAGTACAGATCGGAATACAATATGACCAAGGACGTAGAAAATTCTGAAACGCTGAAAGAGGCTGCAAGGATTGAAGCCGGAATGGAGTCATTTCTTAAAGATGGTAATTTCAAGGCTTTTACAACAACATTTGAAGATCTTCATGGGCTTAAGCAACTGCCGGGTATCGCGGTTCAGCGACTTATGTCAAAAGGCTATGGTTTCGGTGCTGAAGGTGACTGGAAAACAGCAGCTCTTGTGCGTTCAATGAAAGTCATGTCTGACGGATTGAAAGGTGGAACCTCATTCATGGAGGATTATACTTATCATTTCGATCCAAAGGGTATGAGGGCTCTCGGAGCTCACATGCTTGAGGTATGTCCGTCCATTACATCAGAGAAACCCAATTTGGAAATTCACCAGCTTTCAATAGGCGGCAAGGCTGATCCTGCAAGATTAGTCTTCAAGGCTGATCCCGGGAAAGGAATTAATGCAACAGTAATCGACCTTGGAAACAGATACAGGATGATAGTTAATGAGGTGAAAGTTTTTGAATGTCCTGATATGCCTAAGCTTCCGGTAGCAAGTGCGTTATGGGAGCCGATGCCTGATCTGAAAACTGGAGCTGCTGCATGGATACTTGCAGGAGGGGCTCATCACACAGGGTTCAGCACGGCTATAGATAAGGAATATCTTGAAGACTTTGCAGGAATGCTGGGTATTGAATTTGTTCTTATCGGTGAGCAATGTAATCTTGACAGTTTCAGAAAGGAACTGAAATGGAATGAATTATATTATCATATTGCCAAAGGGATCATATGATGTAGATTGATCGAAGAGCTCGAATCAGATTAAGATATCCTGAGTAATGCAACTTTATTCCAAACATAGCAAACATCTTGTTGCTGTTGATTGTATTATATTTGGTTATGATCTGATTGAGAAAGATATTAAACTATTGCTGGTAAGAAGGAATTTCGAACCGGCAAAAGGCAAATGGTCACTTGCAGGAGGCTTTGTCAAGCCTGATGAAAGCCTTGATGAAGCAGCCTGCAGAGTCCTTTGCAATCTTACAGGCCTTCAGGATATCTACATGAAGCAATTATATTCATACGGAGATCCTGAGAGAGATCCGGGAGCAAGGGTCATCTCCGTTGCATACTATGCCCTGATAAAGATCAAGGATATTGATAAGGAACTCGCAGTTTCCAGCGAAGCGCACTGGCAATCACTTCACAAGGTTCCCAAACTAATCTTTGATCATTCTTCAATGGTTGAGAGGGCACTTAAGGATCTGGCAGTGCAAGCCAGGATCAAACCCGTCGGGTTTGAACTTCTCCCTTCAAAATTCACCCTTGTCCAGTTACTCGATCTGTACAGCGCTATTTATAGAAAACAGATCGATAAAAGAAATTTCAGAAAGAAGATACTGTCGATGGATATCCTTGAAAAACTCGACGAGAAAGAGAAAGAAACATCAAAAAAGGGAGCGTATTATTACAGGTTCATAAAATCAAGATATAATAAGTTCATAAAGAACGGTTCTTATTTTAATCTTGATGTAGGATAGAGTTTTTAAGTTCTTTTAAATAAGACCAGATCCGGATGGAATAAACATTTCTTGTCTGGATTATTTAAAGTTTCGGGAATCTGAATTGCAGATATTTATGCTAAATACAAAGATAAAATGAAAAGACCGGATTCTTTCTTGTTTATTGCAGCGCTTTCCGCATTGTGTTTTTTTTATTCTTGTTCCAACAACTTTAAAAGTGAAAAAAAAGCTCCCAATGTTGCATTGCTGGCCGATGTAACTTCTTTAACCCGGGGAGCTTCCGGCTTTGCGACCGGTTTGAATGACGGGCAGATCCCGGATAGCATCACCGGAGATCTGCGCGGGCAGATAAATAACTTAAACAGGTCGGGCAGACCACGGCAATTATCCGTTCAAAGGTTTGAATATAACTGGGTTAAGCCTGTAACTATTAACGGTACGGCTCTGTTTTTATATGATTATGAAGGAGCTATCAGACTGCCTGAGGCATACAGGTTTATGTACTGGGACGGGCAGGAATACAAACCGGTAGAAAATCCTGAAGGTCTGGGCCTTGAAAATGACAATTTCAATAATACGACTTTCTCCGGAGTTACTACTACAAAGTTGCTTCTTGAAATTGATTCTGTTGAGAGATCCCTTCCTGTTGTTCTGGAATGGCAGGTCTTCAAGTCACCCGGTTCCCCGGAGATAGCCCCCATCGTTTTTGCAGGACCTGACCGGAGTGTTGTATTAGGTGGCCAGACATACCTGTCAGGTGAAACCAGAAGCCTTGATCCCTTGAAGAAGGTGAACTGGATTGCTGAGGGACCTGGTCCTGTAACATTCTCAGATCCTAAAGCTCTGGTCACTATAGCAGGTTTTACTTCACCTGGAGATTATACCCTGACTCTCTCATGCAAAGCCGGCAAACAGGAATCCTCTTCGTCACTTAAAGTAAATGTTTTCCTTCCTCCTCCTGACAATAGGCTGGATGTAGTGTATACGAAAAAATTCAAAATTGATAATCCCTTGTGGAATGATCGTGCCAAAGTTCTCATAACTAACTGGATACCTCATTGTATAAAACAGATTGAAAGAACAGATCTTACGATCGGGCCGGGAGGTCTTGATAATTTCATCGAGGCTGCCAGGGCATTAAAGGGAGAAAAACACGGGACACATCTGGGGTTTGTATTTTCAAATGCCTGGGTGCATCAGACGATCGAATCAATATGCCTGGCCCTGATGGTCGATCCGCAGGGTGACAGAGAGATAATCGCAGCCCAGGAAAAAATGAAAAGGACTCTTGAAAAATGGATCCCTATAATCCTCGCTGCTCAGGAACCTGACGGTTATTTGCAGACAGCATTCACACTTCGTGACACTACAAGATGGAAGGAAAGATGGGCGCCGGAAACAAGAGCGAACCACGAGGGTTATGTAGCAGGATATTTCATCGAATCGGCGATAAATCATTATACTCTTACTGAAGGGAAGGACAGGAGATTATATGATGCTGCCAAAAAACTGGCTGATTGCTGGGTGGCCAATATCGGACCCGGGAAGAAAGAGTGGTATGATGGTCACCAGGGGATGGAGCAGGCTCTTATCAGGTTCGGGCGTTTTGTAAACGATATGGAAGGAAACGGGAAAGGCGACAGCTATATCGCCCTGGGAAAATACCTGCTCGACTGCCGTAAAGGAGGATCTGAATACGACCAGAGCCATGTTCCGGTCCAACAGCAATATGAAGCTGTCGGACATGCTGTACGTGCATCATACAACTATTCTGCAATGGCAGATGTGGCTGCCGAAACACACGACCTTGACTACGAGAGTGCAGTGATGTCACTGTGGGATAATATTGTAAATAAAAAATACTACGTCACGGGTGGTATAGGAAGCGGGGAGACATCTGAAGGTTTTGGAGATGACTATTCTCTCAGAAATGAAGCTTACTGCGAATCCTGTTCAAGTTGCGGACTCATTTTCTTCCAGTATAAGATGAATCTTGCATACCATGATGCCAGATATGCCGACCTGTACGAGGAAACCATGTATAACGCACTTCTGGGTTCGGTTGATTTTGAAGGGAAAAACTTTTGCTATACAAACCCGCTTGCTTCATCAGATATGCGTAACCCCTGGCACAACTGCCCCTGCTGCGTAGGTAATATTCCCCGGACATTGCTCATGATACCTACCTGGACTTATGTAAAGGGCAAGGACGCTATTTATACAAATCTTTATATCGGGAGTACTATAAACATTGAAAATGTTGCCGGAACAGATGTCGAGATTGTTCAGAAAACTGATTATCCCTGGAAGGGGGATGTCTCAATTACTGTAAACCCTGAAGAACCCAAAAGATTTACGCTTTACGTCCGTGTTCCAAACCGGCAGACAAGCGAGCTGTATTCCCCGGTTCCCGAAATAAATTCCCTTGAAAACCTTACTGTTAACGGCGAGGCATACAATGCTGAAGTGGTTAACGGATACATACCGATAACACGTGACTGGAAAACTGGTGACAGGATCAGTTTCATTATACCCCTGGCAGTACAGACCATTACTGCCGATGAACGGATCATTGCTGACAAAGGGAGGGTGGCACTTCGTTACGGGCCCTTGATCTATAATGTTGAATCAGCTGATAAACAAGATATTAATAAACCCTTAGGCAGCGAAGCACTTAAGGCAGAATGGCGTGACGATATGTTCAGGGGCATTATTGCAATTAGTGGAAAATGGGCTGACGGATCTGATATGATAGCTGTTCCCAATTATCTCAGACTTAACAGAGATGAACGCAGCAGCACTCAGTCCCGGGGTTCTGATAATATTTCAAGAGATCCTTCGTCAATCGTCTGGATAAAAAAGTAATACAAAAAATATAATAATCATGCTTGAAAAGTTAAAACAGGAGGTTTTTAAAGCGAACCTTGAACTTGTAAAAGAAGGTCTGGTGATCCATACATGGGGCAATGTAAGCGGAAGGGATCCGCAATCAGGGCTTATTGCGATAAAACCGTCAGGAGTAAGTTATGAAACTATGGTTGCCGAAGACATGGTGTTGCTCGATATAGACGGCAATATAAAGGAAGGAAAATACAAACCATCCACTGATACCCCGACTCATTTATGGCTTTACAGGCATTTTCCTGCTGTTGGCGGAATAGTTCACACCCATTCAGCTTATGCAACAGCCTGGGCGCAGGCAGGGAGGGCGATACCAGCATATGGTACGACTCATGCCGACCATTATTATGGAGAAGTGCCATGCTCAAGGAAGCTGACTGAACAGGAAATCAAAGAGAACTATGAGGAAAATACAGGGAAAGTCATTGTTGAGGTGTTCAGGGAAATTGATCCCCTTGCCGTACCTTCGGTTCTTGCAAGCAGCCATGGGCCATTTTGTTGGGGCACCGACGCCAGGAATGCTGTCTATAATGCAGTTGCCCTGGAAGAGATTGCCAGAATAGCTTTCTTTACGGAATTAATCGGGAAAACCGGAGCAATAGAACAACATCTGCTTGATAAACACTTTCTTAGAAAACATGGAAAGGATGCGTATTACGGTCAGAATAATAATAAATAATAAGTAAAAGATATGGGAAAGAAATATGTTATAGGTATCGATTACGGAACTGATTCGGTCCGTTCGGTTGTGGTGGATTCCACAAATGGAGAGATTGTCGGCACTGCTGTGCATGAATACCAGAGGTGGAAACAAGGATTGTTTTGTGATCCTTTGGCTAACCAGTTCAGGCAGCATCCTCTTGATTATCTTGAGGGTCTTGAGAATTCGATCAGGAATGCGATAAAGGGATTGGATAGCGGGATTGTAAAGAACATTGCAGGTATCACGGTTGATACAACTGGGTCCACTCCGGTAGCTGTTGACAAGCAGGGTGTGCCTCTTTCAATGAAGCCTGATTTTAAGGATGATCCTGACGCTATGTTCATACTGTGGAAAGATCATACAGCAATCAGAGAGGCTGCCGAAATAAATGAGTATGCAAGAACCTGGGGCGGGAAGGATTTTACAATGTATGAAGGTGGTGTCTATTCTTCCGAATGGTTCTGGGCCAAGATACTGCATATTTTACGCAAGAATGAAAAAGTAAGGAATAATGCATTTTCATGGGTTGAACATTGTGACTGGATCCCTGCCGTTTTAACCGGAGAAACAGATCCTCTTAAAATTAAAAGAAGTCGCTGTGCTGCAGGTCATAAAGCTATGTGGCATGAGGATTTCGATGGTCTGCCTGACGAGAAGTTCCTGACCGGGCTTGACCGGAAGCTTGCCGGTCTCAGGGATCGTTTGTTCCGGGAAACATATACCTGCGATGTAGTTGCTGGAACGATTACTTCAGAATGGGCCGGAAGACTTGGCCTGCCTGAAGGAGTAAAAGTGGGAGTAGGAGCTTTTGATGCCCATCTCGGAGCGGTTGGAGCGGAGATCAGCCCATATCAGCTTGTTAAGGTCATGGGTACTTCAACATGCGATATGATGGTAGCGCCTATGGATGAGGTGGGAGATAAACTTGTTGCAGGTATCTGCGGACAGGTTGACGGATCAATAATTCCGGGAATGATGGGGCTTGAAGCCGGACAGTCAGCATTCGGTGATATTTACGCATGGTTTAGCAAGCTTCTGTCGTGGCCGCTGACAGATATAGTCTCAAAATTATCATGGTTAGATGAAAATACCAGAAGACGCATTGAAGAAGAAAGTACGGAGCAGATTATTGAGGAACTAAGCCGGCAGGCAGAGGAAATACCTGTTGAAGAAAGTACCATAATCGCATTGGACTGGATGAATGGACGGAGAACTCCTTATGCAAATCAGGAACTGAAGGGCGCAATAGCAGGATTGACATTGGGTTCAGATGCTCCGCGGATATTCAAGGCACTGGTTGAAGCTACTGCTTTTGGCTCCAGAATGATAAATGAAAGGTTTATCTCGGAAGGGGTCCGCATTGAAGGAGTTATAGCTATCGGCGGTGTTGCAAAGAAAAATCCTTTTGTAATGCAGATAGTGGCAGACGTGCTTAACATGCCGATCAAAGTGGCAAAGTCAGATCAGACATGTGCCCTGGGATCAGCAATGGCTGCAGCTGTGGTGGCAGGAATATATAAAAATGTGCCGGAAGCACAGAAAGCAATGGGTGGGGGTTTTGAAAACGAATACAAACCTGATCCGCTTAAGGCAAAAAAATACAATGAGATATTTGAGAATTATAAAAAACTGGGATCATTTATTGAGAACCATCTGACATAATTATACTAACCTATAAACCAGATTAATATGAAGAAATATCTGACTTTTCTGATTTCAATGCTTTTTAGCGGAGTGCTTATTTGTCAGGCTCAGAAAACCGCTGGTCCGGTTTCAAATCAGCTGGTTATTATTGCCAACAGCTTGGGACCGGAGATAAGCAAGGATATCTATGGCCATTTTTCGGAACATCTTGGTACCTGCATCTATGGAGGTATCTGGGTCGGGAAAGATTCAAAAATACCAAATACAAATGGCATCAGGAATGATGTTCTTTTTGCATTGAGGGAGATCAAAGTACCAAACCTCAGATGGCCGGGAGGATGTTTTGCAGATACATATCACTGGCAGGACGGTATTGGTCCTCAGTCACAAAGAGCCTCAATCATAAATACCAACTGGGGCGGGGTTACTGAAGATAACTCTTTTGGAACCCACGAGTTTATGAAGCTTACTGAACTTATTGGCTGTGATGCATATATAAATGGCAATGTTGGATCTGGTACTGTCAGGGAAATGTCTGAGTGGGTGGAATATCTTACCTCAGGTTCGGACAGCCCTATGACAAAGATCCGTAAAGAGAACGGAAGAGAGGAACCCTGGGCTGTTAAATACTGGGCAATAGGCAATGAAAATTGGGGCTGTGGCGGTAAAATGACAGCAGATTTCTATACAAGCCTCATGAGGCAATTTTCAATGTTCCTCAAGGATTATTCGGGAAACCAGCTCTACCGTGTTGCCTGCGGACCCTATGGGGATGGCTACCAGTGGACGGAAACCCTGATGAAGGATGCTGATTCGCGTGAAATGTTCCAGGGCTTGTCAATACATTATTACACAGTCGTTGACGGATGGGATTATAAAGGTGCAGCTACCAGGTTTGATGAACGTGAGTGGTTTGAGACCTTCCGGCTGAACTATGATATTGATAACATAATCAGAGGGCATAAGGCTATAATGGACAGGTATGATCCTGAAAAGACAAAAGGCCTGATAGTTGATGAATGGGGTAACTGGTTTCAGGTAGAGCCCGGAACAAATCCCGGCTTCCTTTACCAGCAGAACAGTATGCGGGATGCAATAACTGCTGCCATTCACCTGAATATTTTTAATCAACATGCCGACAGGGTGAAGGTGGCAAATCTTGCTCAGATAGTTAATGTACTGCAGTCCGTTATCCTTACAAAAGATGATAAGATGGTTTTAACCCCTACTTATCATGTCTTCAGAATGTTTAAAGAACATCAGGAAGCCCGGCTCCTTACAACAGATCTCAGGTGTGAGGATTATGCATTCGGAGATAAGAAAATTCCTGCTATATCAGCTTCAGCATCAATTGATAAAACCGGTAAAATACATATTTCGCTGGCAAACCTGAATCCCAATAAAGAGATTGTGTTAACATGTCCCATAGTTGGAGGTTCCGGTTTCAGTTCAGTAACGGGAGAAGTGCTTACAGCTAAAGAAATGAATTCATTCAACAGCTTTGAATCACCTGAAGTTGTAAAACCGGTTGCTTTCAACAGATTCAGGTTCAGGGATAATGTTCTAACTGTTACGATACCGTCGAAATCTGTTGTAGTACTTGAATTAAAATGAGTGAGGACGGATTTATCCGCCAGGGAAGGCCAGGTTTTTTTGTATTGTGAATTAACGGGAAAGTTAAAAAGCAGTCCTGCAGCTAGCTTTCTGATATAAATATTTTTTACCGCAAAAGATCTAAACTGGATGCGTAAGCTTTATTTTGCCATTAATCCGTCAAAAGAGGGGAGCATAACAGAGGAGTGGGAACAATGTCTTGACGGGATTCTTGGCTCCGTCTCATCGGAACATACTGTTGTTAAAATAAATGTATTTGCCGATCTGCCGGATTTTATGACTCTTCTCGATTTCAGGGAGAAGATAATGAGATCGGTCTCTGAAAATTTCAGAGACTGCTGCCCGGCTTTTAACCTGACGATTCACCCTCCGGAGAAACCCTGGAAAATTGCTGTTGAAGTAAGCGCAATAAGCGGCAGATCAGTGAAATGTATCAGCAGGAGATTCAGAGAGATCCCTTATGTTGTTATGGAATCGGATAAGTCCAAAGAGATATGGTCGGCTGGTATCAGCAGCTATAAATTTTCCAATGATACTTTCATGGCTGCAACAGATGCTTTCAACATGATGGTCGATCTTCTTGCGGCTGAAAACATGTCATTGAATAATATTGTCAGGCAATGGAACTATATTGGCAATATACTTTCAATTGAAGGAGGATCGCAGAATTACCAGGTTTTCAATGAGGTCAGGAAAGATTTTTATTCACGTTTCAGAGAAAGCGGGAATTATCCTGCAGCCACAGGAGTTGGAATGAAATCAGGAAATGTGATTCTCGACTTCCGTGCACTTGATCTGAAGGATCCTTCAGCTATTGTTCCGGTCAATAACCCTGATCAGATCAATGCATATGAATATGGTCAGGATGTCCTGAGGGAATCATTGATCACAAAAGGATCCGTGAAACATCCCCCGAAATTTGAAAGGGCTTTGATAACAAGGACAAGCAATGCTGTTCATATGCATATTTCAGGTACAGCATCTATAATCGGACAGGAAACAGTTGGCAGGGACAATATAGAGCAGCAGACGCTTACAACAATCAGAAACATACATAAGCTGACAAAGATTGAGCATGTGAATAAGCTTTTTCATAATGAATCATTTTCTCACGTGAGCTTTTCCCTGATACGCGTATATATAAAATCGATGAAAGATCTTAAAGTTGTCAGGCAGATTTGCAATGAACATTTCCCCGGGATTCCGGCACTTTATATAGAGGCGGATATCTGCCGGGATGATCTCCTGATGGAAATTGAAGCTGAGGTTGAACTCAATCAATAAAGTTTACTAAATTAGCAGAAATTAAACTTGAATTACAATGAGAAAAATTTTATTCTATTTGCTAACTATGCTCACAGCAAGTGTTTTAGTGAGTTCCTGCAATCAATCATCAAAAAATAAAGAAATGGTAAAAAAAGAAAATTTCGGAGTGTTTAAGGGGAAGGAAGTATATATTTTCACCCTTACAAATAAATCTGGAAACGTTTTAAAACTGACCAATTTCGGAGCTAAAGTAACATGGCTGGAGGTTCCTGACAGGTCGGGTAAAAAAGAAAATGTGACCTTCGGATATGAAACTTTTGAAGGTATGGTACAGGGAGATCCTTATTTCGGATCTGTTGTTGGAAGGTATGCCAACAGGGTTGCAAAAGGGAAATTCACGCTTGACGGGGTTGAATACTCTCTGCCGATTAACGACGGCCCTAACTCATTACATGGCGGACCGGAAGGCTGGCACAGCGTTGTATGGGATGCCGAAATACCTGCCGGAAGTGAATTCCCGACAGTGAAGTTCACTTATAAGAGTCCGGATATGGAAGCAGGATATCCCGGAAATATGAATGTTGAGACAATTTATACATGGAATGACAATAATGAAATAGTAATTGACTACAAATGCACAAGCGATAAGAATACTGTGCTCAACATAACCAATCATGCATATTTCAACCTTCATGGTGCCGGCAATGGGGATATTCTTGATCATCAGGTTGTTATCAATGCCGACAGATTTGTGCCTGTTGATTCCACGCTGATCCCCACAGGAGAACTAAGGCCGGTTGCAGGAACACCATTCGATTTCACCACTCCTCATACGGTAGGAGAGAGAATCAATGAACAATATGAGCAGCTTATCCTTGGTAAAGGCTACGATCATACTTTTGTTCTCAATTCACCCAGAGAGGTCGATGCAACTGTTTATGACCCTGTATCAGGGCGCTTTATGGAGGTTATAAGCGATCAGCCCGGCGTTCAGTTCTATACCGGAAATTTCCTTGACGGAACACAGATAGGACATGGCGGTAAAAGCTTTATCTACAGATCAGGCCTGTGCCTTGAGACCGGTCATTATCCCGACAGCCCAAATCAGCCGGATTTTCCATCGACTACCCTTAAAGCCGGTGAAACTTTTACGTCTCAGACAATTTACAGGTTCTCTGTTAAATAATTAACAATAACCCCTGGTTCCGGAACACCGCACAATGCTTCTGCAGTACTGTTATAACTTACTGCAGAAGATTTATGAAGAATGACGAGGTTGCCAATTGCTAATCCAAAAGGCAAACTCATTCCCGGGTTTAAGAATGACAAGAAAGAACTTACAAAAATAAGAACATAATATGGGAAAAATTACCCCTGAGGTCCGGATAAGGAATTTTCTGAAGGGGCTGATGCTTATTGCAATTCTTATTTTGCCGCTTCACCTGGCAAATGCCAGAACTTCGCTTCCGCCGGATACTCTGACAATAATTCACGTTACTGATATTCATGCCTGTAACTTAACTGGTTATAATGCATATTTCGTAAGCCAGAGACAGCATCTTTCAAACAACACTTCAACATTTGCTGATTTCCTTAAATCTTCTCCGCGAAGATACAATGCAGATATACTGGTTGTTACAGGAGACATGATTGATTTTTACGATGCTGAAACTGTTCAGGGGAAAATGCTTGGCACTCAGGTAGAGCAATTTGCCGACCTTATAGAAATATCTGAGATACCGGTTTATCTCACACTTGGGAATCATGATATAGCAAGTTACAGGGTTCCCAAATCATCTTCATATACAAGCGATCAGATCCGTTCTGCGGAGGCAAGGGCCACCTGGATGAGGAATGTCGCCTGTTTTAAGAATGGAACATATTACAGCAGGATTTTCCAGGTTGATGACCTGACGCTGAGGCTTATCTTTCTTGACAACGCATTTATTGCCACTTCGGATTTCCACGATGGCGTACAGGAGTTTATAGTTGATCCTTATCAATTACAATGGCTCGATAATGAATTGAAAGCATCTCAATCTGATATTGAAATAATCTTTACCCATATGCCGCTTCCCTATGGCAAGAAAGTAAGCAGCAGCATATTGTCCGAACCGATATCAACCTATTCATCAAAGTCGAAATATTCTAATCTGCTTACCCTGCTTGAGAAAAACTCATCTGCGAAGTTTATTTTTGCAGGCCATCAGCATGTCAATGCCATCAATGAGTATATTTTCCCCAATGGAAATAAGCTGACTCAGGTGCTGACCGGTTCCTTTGGCAATGAGAAAAGTAATTACAGGATTATAAGAATAACTGGGAACAATATTATCATCAGTTCTCCCGGTGTTGAAAAAACTGAATTGACTATACCTTTAAAATAAATCCCATTTTTGCTATGACAACACGACGTACTTTCATAAAAAAAGCTGCAATCACAACTGCAGGATTAGGTTTGGCCCCGGCATTTTCGGCAACCATGAGCGGATGTGCTCCGTCTGACAGAATTAATATTGGACTTATCGGATGTAACGGAATGGGTTTCAGTAATCTGAGATCATTTCTTGAGCATCCTGAAGTAGAATGTCTTGCCTTATGCGATATTGATGAAAGTGTTTTGAACAAAAGGGCTGCTGATGTTGAGAAAATAAGGGGTAATAAACCTGCAAATCTATACAAGGACTGGCGCCGCATAATAGATAATAAAGACATAAATCTGGTTATAGTAGGCACTCCTGATCATTGGCACTGTCTCCAGATGGTTGCCGCATGTGAAGCAGGAAAGGATGTATATTGTGAAAAGCCTATTGGAAGGACAATTGAGGAATGCAATATCATGGTAAGGGCGGCAAAGAAATATAAAAGTGTTGTTCAGGTTGGTCAGTGGCAAAGGAGCGATCCACACTGGCTTGACGCTGTTGATTTCATCCGCTCCGGAAAGCTTGGAAAGATAAGGCTTGTAAGGGTTTATTCCTATCAGGGCTGGAATACTTCAATTCCTGTTGTTCCTGATGAATCAGCACCGGCAGGAGTAGATTACGATATGTGGCTGGGTCCGGCTCCTTCACGACCCTTTAACAGGAACAGATTCCATTTTACTTTCAGATGGTTCTGGGATTATGCCGGAGGGCTTATGACAGACTGGGGAGTGCATCTTCTCGATTTTGCATTGTTTGGGATGAATGTAACAGCTCCCAAATCAGTGATGGCAATGGGTGGTAAATACGGATATCCTGATGATGCGTGTGAAACGCCCGACTGTTTACAGGTAATTTATGAATTTGACGGCTTCAATGTCATGTGGGATCATGCCATCGGGATCAATGACGGGGGCTATGG
>ERZ795031.1602-NODE-1602-length-23224-cov-10.885709_pt1 | contig 23224 bp, 14 predicted proteins | sample MGYA00375123_ERZ795031 | MGnify/ENA primary metagenome ERZ795031 (study PRJEB30166, sample SAMN05720159) | activated sludge metagenome | isolation source: anaerobic digester from wastewater treatment plant | place: USA | collected 2015-04-21 ...
ACAATGCGAACCTTCCTCCTTCTTCCTAAACACGGGAATATGAAACAGATACCTGGACTCTGCCGCGGATCATGAGCCGCGCGGAAAACGCTCCGAAAATTGAGGGGCGGGTTCCCCGCGCCAGCACCAATAAAAAAGACGGACATCAATTAGATATTCGGCTTTTTTCTCACCATTATCGATTTATCTGCATAATTTTTTAAATATAATATGCAGATAGGGTGTTGCATCTCTTGATTATCTGCATATAAACCAATATAATTATATGCAGAAAGAGAGGTGTATGATGAGAAAATTCGATTATTCTTTTCTGAAGAACGGGCTGATACCCGTCAAAATTATGAACCTGACATCTGACATAGCTTCGCTTAAAACGATGGGAAAAGTTCGCAAAGATGAGCATATGCGGATCTTCAGCGAACTGGAGAGCATAGCCAAGATTCAGTCCATAAAGAGTTCCAATGCTATCGAGGGTATTGTGACCAGCGATGAACGCATTGCCGCAATCGTAAATCAAAACAGTGCCCCTCTAAACCATGATGAAGCGGAGATTGCAGGCTACAGAGATGCGCTAAACGAGGTGCACATTAACTACGCTCATGTGAATTTTTTGCAGTCGGATATCTTGCGGCTGCACGAAATGATGATGTCTTTAGCGGGCTATGAGTTTGGCGGTCGATACAAGACAGAAGATAATGTGATTTTGGAAGTTGATTCTTCGGGTCAAAGAAGGGTGCGTTTCCGCCCTGCTCCTGCTACTGAAACCGCGGATGCGATGGAGCAGCTCACTCTTGCATATATGGAAGCTCGAGACGATGCCGGAATTAATCAGCTTCTGCTTATTCCTTGCGTAATTTTGGATTTTCTGTGTATTCATCCATTTCGAGACGGGAACGGCAGAATATCTCGTTTGCTTTCCCTTTTGCTCCTCTACAAAAATGGATACGATGTGGGTAGATACATTTCTTTTGAGGAACAGATTAACAACTACAAAGCATATTACTATGATGCGTTGCAGCAGTCTTCCAGTGGATGGGAAAACAATGAAAACAATTATTTCCCGTTCATCGAAAACTTTTTGTTTACACTATATCTGTGCTACAAGGAACTGGATAAACGTTTCGCCGTTGTTCATGGCAAGAAAGTCAATAAGATGACCCGAATAGAGGCCACCGTCCTAAATAGTCTGACGCCGATTTCCAAGGCTGAAATCTGCAATATACTTCCCGATGTCAGTCCGACTACCGTGGAAGCCGTCCTGGGTAATATGGTTAAATCTGGCTCAATCATGAAGATTGGCAAAGGTAGAGCAACGCGATATAAGAAAAGTTGAGTCTCTCAGGGGGGTATTCCAGGAATATACTGCCTATTGACTGCTTGTAACCATTGATCTTATTAGATTTCTTAAAAAGTCCTGTATCGCCACTCGCGCCAAAACCAATCGGATCTCGAAAAATGATTGCGTTAGGTAATGGCATCACCCAAAACGCAGTGGCTCACCTCATCCCAAATTCCCGGCATGAAAACCCAAAGATGATGGTAAAATACTGCAACACGTGACCGGACGCGATGGAAACCGCGGAAGGTAGTGAAGAGATTGAAAACGGGCTCATCCGTTTTCTAATCAAAATCGGGGCGGTGGCGGAATAGGCAGACGCAACGGACTTAAAATCCGTCGGTGGTGACACTGTGTGGGTTCGACCCCCACCCGCCCTATAAAAATTTAAAGGCTGACTTGGATATTATCTGATTACTTCAACTGGAGACAGTCAGAACTGTGGGTTATCTATCATCAGAGTAGACGAGATTATATCGACTCCACGATAAAACAATTCTTACGATACTTGGGCAAGAGAAAACGATTCGGACTTAGGTCAGGTACAGTCCCCAGCCCCCTACGCGATAATAACAGATAGCCTTATCAGCGGGGCGGGACCATGCGCCCGTTAACACATATTCATCCAAACAAAAATCAATCCAACGGGAAAACGGTTTTGGGGTTTTGTTCCAAAACCATCGGCTGGACCTGACCCGCGCTGAGGTTAAGCAGTTTGCCCATAAAGGCTTCGACTTCCTCATCCCTGAACCGGACGCTCATCGTAATATCCGCAAGGAACTCTGTATCCTGAACCTGCCCCTGATGCGCCTCTACCAGCCTGAGAATCTGGTCATACAAGCGATAGGGCGTCACGAACATGAGCGTCGTGGTCGGCAGATACGCGGCAAGTCTGACATTTTTTAGAACCTCACGCACCGCGTTCCCATAAGCCCGCACCAATCCCCCTGTCCCCAACTTGGTGCCTCCAAAATAGCGGGTGACCACCACCGAAACGTTCCCGAGCCCGCTGCCCTGCAGGACCGCCAGCGCCGGTCTGCCCGCGGTGCCGGAGGGTTCGCCATCGTCGCTGCAGTGGCTGATGATGCTGTTGCCATGTCCGATGATAAATGCCGGAACGTGATGCGTGGCGGTTGGGTGATTCTCCCGCACTCTCGCCAGATGGGCGCGCGCCTGATCCACGCTCTCAGCGCACTCCAGGTCCGCGACAAAACGGGAATTCACCACCACAATCTCAACCTGGACGGGTTCAAGCGGTATCAGGCATTGTTTAATCGGTTCTTCCATGGCAATCGGCACTATAATGCATTGATTATAGCTGTTGATGAGGTCATCTGTGAACGAGACTGCGCTCCTTTTAGCAATTCCATTGAATTTCATCACGTTTCTACTTTTTGGTTACGACAAATTCCAAGCCCAGCGGGAAGCCTGGCGCGTTCCTGAGCGCGCACTCCTGGGCTTGAGTCTGTGCAGCGGCGGGATTGGAGCATTGGCGGGCATGCTGCTGTTCCGCCACAAGACCCGTAAAAACCTCTTCTGGTTTGCCGCAATTGGGGGGATTGTGGTTCTCATCTGCCTCTTGTTCTTCTGGAAGGGGTAAATCGGTCATCGCTTCGCGCTTGTCCTTTGCTCCTGGCAGTCAAAACAGGCTGCCTGGACGGGATTTTTTATAAATTCTCCTGCACAGCGGCTGTTTATATGCTATATTTAACCAATACGCTTAACTCTTAGCATCCTGCCTGAGGAGAGGAAGGATTACTTTGGTCGACATTCAGAACATCTCTGAAATTCGTCCTTCTATTTCGGAGGAGTTTTCCGTCGGCACATTTGTGCCCCGCACGGAAGCCATTCAGCGTGCTTACGACTGGGGGCAGCAGGTGCATGCCGGGCAGGTTCGCCTTTCGGGCGAGCCTTATTTTGAGACGCATTGCGCCTGGGTGGCAGCTTTCGTGGATAAACTCGTCCAGCAAGAATCCTGGACGATCGCCGCTCTGCTGCACGATACCGTTGAGGATCAGGGCGAAACGTTCGACGAAATCAAAGCGCTTTTTCCGGGGTCCCTGGGCGAGGAAGTCGCCCATATCATTGACGGGCTGACCAAGATGAGCAACCCGCGAGATGGCTCCACGCGTGAGATGGAAACTTTGCGCAAAATCGCCATGTTCCGCGACCCGGCGGTCTTCGTGGTGAAGCTGGCAGATAAAAGCCACAACCTGATGACCCTCCACTACCAGTCTCCCAGCAAACAGTGGCAAAAAGCCACCGAGGCGATCCGCGCTTATGGCAAACTGGCAGGCATTCTCAACTGTTACCGCTGGCGGCGCTGGATCGAAGACATGGCTTTTCCGTATTCCGAACCCGCCGCTTTCAAAAAAGTAAAAAGCAAAATCGACTCCGACCCCCGCCTCAACATCAATTTCATCCGCTACTATCTCAACGAACTCGGTCACCTCATGGAAGCCGAGGGCGTGGAAGGTTCCATCCGCTTCACCGTCAACGGTTACTGGCAAGCCTGGGATAAGCTCCAGCGTATGGCGCGCAGCCATCGCACGTCGCTGGACGATTTTTCGGCGGTCAACGACATCGTCAGCTTCCGCATGCTGGTGCGGGGCGATGATGAAACTGCCTGCTACCGGCTGCTCTCGCGCGTGAACCGCTACTTCAGCCGCAACCTGGATCAGGACCGTTTTGATGATTACATCGCTTCCCCCCAAAACGGCTACCGTGCCCTGCAGGTGACCGCCTATCTGCCCGGCACAGGCGCGGTGGAAGTCGCGATCGCCACTGAGAGCATGGAAGGCGAGAACTCCTGGGGCGTCATTTACGCGATCAATAACAATCAGGACATCCGCCGCTACAGACCGGTGCAGATCCTGACCCCCTTTGGCGGCACGCGTTTTCTGCAAGAGGGCAGCACAGTGTTGGACGGTGTCGCGGCGATTCAGGAATTCTACCTCGACAAGATCCACAAGGTGCTGGTGAACGGCGAAGAACGCCATCTCTACGATACGCTCAACCCGGGCGACGTGGTGGAGGTGCTCAGCGGAGAACCGCACAAAACCCCTGAACCGGACTGGCTGAACCACTGCAACGCCTCCACGGCGCGCATGCTGCGGAACGTGCTCGCGATGGTCAACCTCAAAGCCGCTAGCCGCCGGGGACGCGACCTGATTCACAACATAATTTCCGCGCGCGGCATCCTGGATCTGGATGACGTGCGCGCGCTGGACCCCAACCGCATTGAAGCCCTGCTCGGGCTGCTGGCTTGCGCGACCCTGGATAACCTCTACGCTGCCATCGGCGGCGGCTCCATCTCGCTGGAGGAATTTGAAAACGCGCTGGAGCTGGTGGGCATTTCGCGCACCACGCTGCGCTGGACATCCCTGCGCGTGGAAGGTCCCGAAGCGACCAACCGACCCGGAGGATTGGCGTTTTTCGCGGGATTGATCTGGCAAGTGGATGGGAATATTCTGCGTACAGTCAGTTCAACTTCGAAAAACGGCGATTTTCGCTTGCGCATGATACTGAGCGGTATCGAAGATGAACAGCGCCAAACCCTGATGGACCTATTCAACGCCAGCCACTTCCAAATCTCGCTGCTTGAGATTACTTAGAAAACAAACGCGCAAACAAACGCGCTTTTGTCCTTTTCCCATCCCGTGATAGAATGAGACGGAAATTTAACCGCGGCGGAAATGCCGCCTTTTGAAAGGTCACTAACCTCTATGCGTAATCGAGAAACCAGAGCATTCCTAACCGCTGTCGGACTCTCTTTGATTGCCTTTTTCAGCCTCTTACTGCCCAACATCGCGTCGGCTTCCGCCCGCCTCCCTCAGGGCCTTGGTCCACAGGGAGCCGGACCCAGCCAACCCACTCAGGAAAACGTCAAGGTGGCAGCTTATTTCTTTTACTCAACCACCTGCAGCCACTGCATGGACATCCTGCAGAATATTGTCCAGCCTTTGGAAGCCAAATACCCTGAATTATTAGGAATCTATAAGGTCGAACTGGGAGAGAGCGTCAATTATGAAGCGCTGATGAAAGCTGAGGAGGCTTTTGGGATCGATGCCGGTGAACGTGGGCTGCCTGTCGTCCTGATTGGCAGTGAGATGCTCAACGGCGAACAGCAGACCAGGGAAAGATTTGCGGATATCGTGGAAGCCGGTCTTGCGGGAGAGGGCATCGCCCTGCCCGAGATCCCCGGTGTGGACCCAAACTCGCTGGTCATCAGCAACGCTCAGACCGATGACCCGGACACTCCCCCTGTTTGCAGTCCGGATAACCCCAACACCTGCGAAGTTTCCGCGCCTATCTACGGCGCTTACTTCTATCAGACCGGCTGCAAGGAATGCGCCCGCGCAGAAACAGATATCGCCTATCTAAAAACCAAATATCCGCAGTTGATTATCGAAGAGTTCAACATTTTTGACGAAGCTGCTATGGCGGAGTGGATGGCTGCGCGGGTTGGCGTTGTCAAGAACTTCAACACCCCCGCCCTCTTCATCGGCGATAAGGCTTGGATCGGCGATGGTGAACTCACGCCTGCATCCATTGAACCAACACTGCAGGAACTCAGCGCCAAGGGCTCGCCCGCTTATTGGAAAGATTACGACCCGGATGAGGGCAACACCGCCCTGAAAGAACGCTTCGAGAAAATGGGTTGGGTGGCAGTGGTTTTGGCTGGTTTGGTGGACGGGCTGAACCCCTGCGCCTTCGCGACTATCATTTTTTTCGTGTCGTACCTTTCACTGAGCGGAAAAAAGGGCAAACAAATCATCATTACCGGCGCCAGCTTCACGCTCGGGGTCTTCATCGCCTACCTGTTGGTAGGGCTTGGCTTTTACAAGGTCCTCGACCTGATATCCGGAATCACTTCGATTATCAGCAAGGTGGTGTACGTTCTGACGGCGATTCTCTGCCTGGTGTTGGCGGTTCTGAGTATCCGCGATTTCATCAAGGTGCGTAAAGGCGACCTGACGGATATGGCGCTCAAGCTCCCCGAGCCCCTGCGTAAACGCATCAATCAAACCGTCCGCGAGGGGCGCAAGTCCAGCAGTTACATCATCGGCGCCTTCGTGACAGGCTTGCTCATCTCCCTGCTGGAGCTGGCTTGCACCGGACAGATTTACCTGCCGGTGATCATTTCGATGAGCTCCGTGCCCGCGATGCGCGGGCAAGCGCTTTTCTACCTGGTGCTTTACAACCTGATGTTCATCGTTCCGTTGATCATTGTTTTCATCCTGGCGTTTTACGGCACGACCTCAAAGCAGTTCACCAGCTTCCTCCGCAAGCACGCCGGCGCGGTGAAGCTTGGCATGGCGCTCGTTTTTATTATCCTGGCAGCTTGGCTGATATTGTCGCTGTTGAAGTGAAGAACTATTTGAGGTTGACCGAAAATAGTAAGTGTGGACCATTTCCTTTTTCAAAATGTGCGAAACTTATGTTACCTTATTGAGTCTGGAAAGTTGGTCCATAGTTTTACGGGTAGAAACCTGACCAAGCATTTGGTTTTCTAGATACTCACACAATGCTTTCCTTGAAGAATCCTGGCCAATCGAGGATAAGAATAGTTCGTAAGCATAGTTTTTTGCCTATTGCAAGTCCAAAAATCTATCCGCACCAACAGAAATCGATTTATATCCCATTATTGAGTAATAACCTCATGATGCTGATCGCATAACCTCGTTGCAGCTCGTCGTGGAAACGTTGATTAGAATAATTCCGCAAACAGTTATAGCAACTGGTATCCTCTCCGCACTGGCAATCTTTAACTCTCTTATAGCCTGCCAAAACCGCATCCCTAAGATGATCTTTGACATTTTCCACGTGTCCAGCACCACCAGGCACAGCATCGAACAAGATGATCGACGGTGCTTCTCCAAAAGATCGATAGTAGAGAGTCCCGTCAATGTCAGACCGTCGTATTCCCTGTGATTCACTGGCTCCTTCCAGCAATGCGTACATCAAACTGCGCATTGGGTTTGGCAACCTCATTGCTGGAGGAAGGCTAAACCTGATCTCCAAGACATCGGTTAGATATCGATGTCCAAGATCCACCCTTCGCAAATAGTCTCCGCGACATTCTCTTCCAGTAATTGGGTTCTTGTGTTTATGCTGAGTTCTACCAACAAGAAAATTAACTACTTTTCCATATCCACATTCCTTGCAGATGTCAAATCCATTGTTGTAACCTTTATTAACCATGATCATATAACCAAACTTGGAATAGCGATAAAGAGTAGGTAGGTCAAGTGAGTCATCGAGAACAAATTCAGTGTTTTCACCATACTTTTCAGACTTCTTTTGTTCATAATCGCCGAAATACACACTGCTCGCATAAGTGTGCTGAGGTGGTTCTTCACCTGGAGATGAGACTTCAGGAGAAGCTATAAACCCAGTGACCGGGATAATGAAAGTGCGAGATTGCGGCAATGGCTCGCCACAGCTGCAAATGGTTGGGATTTCGCTTTCAAATCCTTGGTACATCCTTTGGCAGTTTTTGCAAATAACATAATTGACCTGCTGCCAGGATCTGGTGCGATGAGTTTTTAGACCTCCTCCCGTCCAGATCTTCTTACCAGCAATTACTTGGCTTCCAGGCGCGAATTCAGAAATTGCTACGCGTAGATCTCGAGATAGGTCAACGTCCGCTGAACCTGTTTTTGGATCGAGATGGTTAGTCTGTAGCTCAACCACATCTACTGGAAAACCGTATTTTGGTAATACATTTCTCGAACCTAAAAAGCCTAACAACTCTCCTGATTTGATCTGATTAATGATCTTGCTTTTTCCTTCAGCGACATGAGTTAGTCGAGTATTGTGGGTTGCACTTGCCTCCTCCCAGAGTTTGGATATCTCCTCTTTGAGGTAGCTTATGTCATCGTTGATATCCTCGTGGGCCAGGTCCAGCACACCTTCATTTTGTTCATTTGTGAGTTGTTGAACCCAAGACCAGTCTTCAATTCCAAGAATGCCTTGCATGCCTTTGGGTAACACGTTAACTAATTCTGCCATCAGCGTTTCCGGCTTGGCTTCCAGATATTGCCTAAGATAATCACGCCCGCTGGGGCCTTCATCGGGGCAGAAAAATTCACCCACATTTTTATACTCAATTCCGAATTCACTCTTCATCCATTTCAGGAAGCGAGCAAATACCACAGAATGGAGATGGCGGCGTAATATCTTTTCATTGGTTAATGGGGTGCGAGGTGGTTTCAGTTTCCCGGAAACCATGCCTACCGGATCTGTATAGTTCGTCAGGTCGTGAGACCTTCTCTGAGCATAGGTCATGATGTAAGCGGCACTATCTGTGCGCCTGCCTGCTCGACCAGCTCGTTGGATATAGTTAGCCGTTGTAGGTGGCATATTACGCATCATCACAGCCTGCAGATCGCCTACATCTACGCCCAATTCAAATGTAGTGGAGCAACTTAAGAGGTTAATCTCACCTTTTATAAACTGGGACTGAACTTCGGCAGCTTTCTTCGCGGTCCATTGGGCTGTGTGTTCCTGGGCTTCGAGTGGAATTAATCGGTTTTGACTGTAATTAATCCTGAAGAGGTTAGACTCTAGTTCATCTTTGTGTTTTGCGAGCGGTTCCAGAGGTCCTGGACAGAAATAAGTCAGACAAGTTTCGCCAACACCTACAGGATAGATATTTTTACAATGGCTGCAAATCATCCATTCATCAAAATTATCTGAAGGGAGCTTAACCCTCCACATTTCATGTGATAGAGAATAAACGACACCTATGCGATTATTGTTTAGATTAGCGTTATTCAGGAGAATCTTCCAATCAGAATTGTGGATGAAATCCCAAATCTCCTTGAGTAAGTTCCTCGATTCCTTTTTCGCCTCAGCCTCTGAAAGACCTTTGGAAATGAGCAGGCGTTTTAAGTATTCTGACCTGGTGTTTTCGTACTTTTCAGATGGCATCCAGGCAAACACTCCTGCCTTGGGGTCAGCTTCTTGAAAGCGAAAATACAACAAACGATTTCGTGGTGCGAAGTCTTCTGCTTTAAAAATATTCTGATCTGGCATTAAGTAAGTAACCGCGCCTTGATATCTGAGGCTGTTAAGTAAGAGCGTTAAGAGATTGTTGGTTTCTTTCCGATTCAACTGTAAAACTGAGTTTTCGAGGAAATTGACCCAGGTATCAGGGATAGCAGGTTCAAAGGATAATAATCCTAAGCCTTCGAGGCTGATACGTCGATCGATCGGTGCAAAATCCTGCATCAGCCAGATAGCCATCTTTTTTTGTCTGTCGGTTGGAGATTCTGTAGCCTTAAACAAACCAATCTCATCCCCTTTTCTTTCTAATGGCGCTAACAGATCTTGCAATCTGATATCTTTGATCGGACCCTGGAGTTGCTCTTTAACTGTCTGCAGAATTAATCCGCGCCGCAGGTTGCGCATATGGGTTCGTTCCATATAAGGAGCAAAGAAGGCTGCATTTTGGCGGCTATCCGTGAAGTTCAACATTTTCCGACCTTCACCAGGAAGATTGATTTCGTCCTGATTCCTGGAAGGCGGAAGCTCGTCGTAGAGACTGCCAGCGATCACGCTTACTGGCGCATCCTGCCCAGTTAGAAAGCGATAGACTGCGCCCGAACTGCTCCTGGTCGAACAACTCACACATCGTTTCAGAGTCCTCTTACCCTGGAGGTCTATCTTATACATTTTTTGCAAGTACACACTTCCACAGGAGCATTGTGGTGCCTGATGTGGAGACTGTACCTGACCGCATTTTGTGCAGAGTTTGACTTCAGTGGAGTTTTCGTATGCTTCATCTTCAGATGCGATCTCTCCTATTGATACGTTCTCATCCTCGTTAGCAGTCGATAGCTCATTGGCAAATATGTAATAATTGGTATCCCTTACGGTTTCACTAATGTAAATTTGGCTGTCCTGCAACAGGTAACGGTTATTGAGCTTTATCCCAAATTCTTGAGGCTGTTCATCCAATTCACTGCCTAGCTTGTCCGTGCCAACGATATAGGCTGTTCCACAACGCGTACAGTTAGCCAGTTCAAAAACGCGGCTTCCGCAATGTTCACAGAATTTCTTCCGCTGCAAGAATAACCGTGGTTTGTTTCTAGGATGATCTTTTTCATTTAAACAGATAAAAGCTCCCTCTAACGCACGGGCGAACGTATGATAACGGGCGGGCAAGAGAGGCATTTCCTCCTCACCAGTCTTCGCCATCACAGCTAAAGCCACCAAGTCAATCAAGCCTTGTTCAGCATGCGGATCATCAGGGAAAACCTTCTCTGATGCGACATGTAGTAAGGCGGGCTGTTCTCGTAGGGAGTTTATCAGTTTCCTGATGTTGTAATCCCCTTTAAGAACTTCGTAGAGGAATGTTTGAACAGCGAACTCCTTCTTTTGTTGACCAGCAGAAAAGGCGTCAGCTACCACTTTCTCAGGAACTCCAGCAATAACCAATATATTTCTCAGTTCTTCCAGGGATTCACTAGGATCGCCATTTGAACTTATCTCTTTGTTCAGCAGATGGTAAGTATCGGGATTCAGCTTGCCCCACGTCTCTCCTAGCGCATCGATCGGTAGAAACTCTGCCCCAACAACATCCTGTTCGTCCGGATTGACATCATTCCAAACAAAGCTTTTGTTGAACAGGTTACTTGCAAACTTTGCCACTTTGTCGTAATCTTTGACTCCAGCCCCGAGGGTAGCAGACGTGGCGATACCCTTGATTCTGCCGTGTTTGTCCCCAGCAACCCGATCCTGCAGACGCCGAAGCAGCATGGCAATTTCGGTGGCATTCGCCCCATCATAAACATGGGCTTCATCAAGCACGATAAAATGCCAATGCTTACCAGTTTCCCCATCGAACAAATTCGTAGCGCTGGGTCGGAGGAGCAAGTATTCCAACATAGCATAGTTGGTCGCAAGCAGGTGCGGCGGTGTTGTGTGCATCTCTTCTCTTGACTTCAATTCGTTAGGGATAATTGGTTCTGAATCCCCATACATGTTTTTGAAAAATTCTTCTGCTTGTGCTTTTGTGTCTGGGGTTTCCTGGATATTAATGTAACGACCAAACGTTATTTGCGGGTATTTTTCGAGTATGCGACGCAGGCGCTTCATCTGGTCATTCGCCAGAGCGTTCATCGGGTATAACAATAAGGCTCTCACGCCCGGTTGGCTTAACGTGCCTGCGTCTTGTTCACGCAAAAGATAATCCAAGATCGGAATCAAGAATGTCTCAGTCTTGCCGGAGCCAGTACCCGTGCTCACAACCAGGTTGCGCCCTTTTATTGCTTTTCTGACGGCATTCACCTGGTGAGCGTACAAAGGTCGGTCATAAAGCAGAGCGTCTGAATAGAGTTGCGCGAAGCGAGGGGAGAGAACGCCTTCATTCACTAAATCGTGGATGCTCTTATCCTTTCGGTATGGCAGCGCGATCTGCAGCAGTGGACCTTTTACGAGCATGTCCTGGGCCTCGATTGCCTGGGCAAATTCCTTTCGTAGTTCTTCATCCTGGAAAGGCTTAATTGTTTTCAGGTAATTGATATATGTCGTCCTGATTTTCTCGGTTGTTTCAAGCGGATGGATTGCCATGTTTCCTGCCTCGCTCTAATATACTGATTCGATTGGATCAATGTCATCTGGTGAAAACGGAATGGACCCGTGTCGGATTACAAAGGCTTTTTGTTCGTATGGATGTATTTTACGGTGATGTTCATCGATTTTGCGTTGTTTGGGATGATAAAAACTGTTGCAGACACTACAGCAGAATATTTGGTTCTCATTCTTAAATTGTAACATCCTCTGGCTAAAGTCTAAATCAGCTTCTATCTTCTCAAGTCCTGTGCCACTACTTACCTGAAGAATGAAATTTCCTTCTGCTTTCTTAACGGATTGTCTAATTGTGCCATCTATGAGCATAATATTAACAATTTGAACTTCCCCAAAAGGTGTGGATAAAGTCATTCCGGGTGTTAACAGACCCGCAGCAAACGGGAAGTCCTGTTCCAACCTCAAAATATCTTCAGAATAACGGTTTAAACCGTTGTTTTGCCAGAGAACCACGTAGGCTTTTTTCGGATCAAGCTTTAGAAACTCAATAAAATCCTTGTGAGATATCTCTTCAAACTTTTCCATATCGATCAGAACTTGCCAGACCTCATCTCGATCGAGTCCTACAAGGATCTTCAAATATCGCAAGATCAAATCTCGCGATTTTTCGACAGTTAATGCGCGCAACAGTAGGTCTTCCAGCCATTCAGGAACTGACTGGGTATACTCATCAACGACGGAAGGCAGGATTGCCGTGAGCAAGTCATCTGAAGAAGGGCTCTGATCCAACCCCGCAATTGCTTTCATTGCCCATAACCCCTGCTCAGGTTTCTTGGTCAATAGCTCAGCAGCGCTTTCCGCGGAGATTTGTCCTTTCGAAATCATCGCAACGATGACAGGTAACAATCCATCGTCTTCCCGAGTGAGCAGTGCCTTTACGCAGGTTGATATCACAAGCGGGTCTTCTACTTTCTCAAGCAGCATCTTTGCAGATTCTGAATAAATACTTGGTGTGATCATGTGTAGGTATTCAACCAGATTAGGATCACCTTTGGGATACCTATTCAGCATTTCCCCCACCAGATATTGATGGAATGAATATTGATGGAAGAAGCTTTTCACAGGTTGGTACAAATCTTTCTTCGTTCGAATCCACTTAAGGGTACCCACCAGAGTCTGTACATCGCGCAAATATCTTAGATGAGATGCGGAAGCGGAAACAACCTCGTCCCGTTCTTGCGATTTCCCCATCGTATCAAGAATGCATGCTTTTTCGATCAATTGACGAAACTGCGCGTCATGTCCCTGTTGGGGTTTGTCGAGAAATGCCAGTCTCTCAGCTGGTGAGACCAAGTCAACTTTCAAGCATGCTGCGTTTTCTGGCGGCACTACTGCTGTTGGTTCCCACTTGAACTTGGTGTAGAAATAAATCTCATAGCTGGAAGAGGGCAGAGCAATATTTCTAAAGATGAATTCCCCTCTGTTTTCATTCGGTATTTTTTCTTCAATGGTCGGTGCCCATGGCTGCCAGGCGGATTTGAGCATCACGCGGCGGTTTTTGAGCGGTAAATCCTCTTTCCAGGTCAACTTCCAATCACACTCAGACAGCTGTTCCAACTTCGCATCCCTGACGTCCATCTCTGGACTGACTTCCAACAATGCATACCTGATCAAGGGGCTTGAATTGTCTTTCTGATAAACCAACTGAAACTGGACCTGGGTATTAATGGTTCTGATCGTTTCACTAAACTGCAGAAGCGAAACTTTTAACCAGTCTAGTCTGAAGCCGGTCTTGCGAAATTCAGCCCACTGTAATAGCTTGCTTTCATTGTCTGATTCAACCAACTGGCAGCTCATGCGCTCTATTATTTCGCTGAGACCATGCATCTCCACGTGCAGCGATCTGCTTGCGTATTGTAAAAATCTCTCCTTTGATACACGGATGACGGTTTGCCCTAACTCTAACAGGTTTGGGGTATTCTCTTCCACCAAGCCCCATCGCAACCGCACTACCGGAATACTGACCGGAACACGGATCTCTTCCCCGGTTCTGCTCAAGGTGACAAGATCGAGAGCGATACTCCGTAGATGAGATGCAGCAGTGATTGAAAAACCGTTGCTTCCCTGTACGATCTCCACAGGATCAGCGCCAGGTTGGGTTTCGATCCAAGCACCTTCCTGTAAATGCACATTAAACTTCACAGGGTCTCTCGACTCTTCTGCTTTGGGCAACTCCTTGGAATAATTCTGCAGCAGGAGTTTTGGCCAAAGCCGCAAACGGAAGTCAGCCTTGATCCCGCGCAGACCGCTGACCTTGATCTCGTAGATCCCAGCAGGTTTTTCACCTAAAAGAACCGCCAAAGGAAATATGGCTCGGGAATCTTTAGACAGGATATCATTCTGGTAATACACGATACTAACCGTGCGATCGAGGCTTGGAGCAGCTTCACCGATCGAGATGACACTTACTTTCCAACCCCTCAGTGCCTGGTACTTCTCAACGTTGGGCGAGATAGGAATGCTCACAGACGGTATGGCTGAGGTGTAAAGCGGCTGGTCAAGATTCTCCTGGTAGTCAAAGCGATATCCGTCACATAACTCAGGCAGGTCTACTTCTCTTGCCACGGGTACTACGTTTCCAAGTTCTTTACCATCCTGGTGAAGCAGCAAGGAAATTGCGTTTGTCAGATCCCATAGTTCCAGTTTCCAATCTTTCCAACCGCTAGAAAATGCAGGAAATGAGTCGATCCGTTCTGTGGTCAACGGATCTAGCTTCAATTCAACAGTCCTGGGTGTGAGTAGAAATAAGACCTGAGCTGGCAGAGATCTGGCAGTGGGAACCTGGCGTAAGTTTTTTTCACGAAAGGCGACAAGAGGGGTTTGATCAGAAGCTGGAAGTAATGGAAGCGTCCACCGACGCAGCTCTGAATCTTCTTGCTCGTCCTGTTTACTTGAAGATATGGAGACCGTCACCTGGGTGGTCGGTATCGGGATGGGTTGGATCACTTCGCTCGTGAATTCACCTGACCTGCGGTGATAAATCTCGCAGAGATGAATGATCGGTTCTTTCTGCCCAGGCCAGGTGATCGTCCACTGCAACAATTGGCTGGCTGCCTGCGTTGTAACAATTTGTTCTGGGATGCGAAGGATGATTGGAGATCCTTCAGAAAGTGGGTTGATCTCTAGGTAGGGTCGGCTCCAGTGAAAACCGCGATCTTCCCTTTCCTCACTATACTGCTCGAAGAACGAGTGGATGTTGTAGGGCAATTCAGGCACAGCCGAAATAGGCAGCACTTCACCATGATTTTCCCTAGCATGCCGTACCAGCTTGCAGCAGGCTTCAAACCATGCCAAACCCATATCTCCGCTGTTTTCAAGGAAATCCAAAACAGGTCTTCCCAAATAGGCCCGTGGAAGCAAGTAATTCAAAGCTTCTTTTGCTGAGATCTTTTTTAGGTTTGTTTGGGTAACAGCGGGGACAACCATGCGCTCAAAGAAATCAGGTAAATAATAAGAGGGAATTCCCCCATGAAATCTGATTGAAGCGACATAATAATTCGGAGTATCCGAGTCGGAAAAGGTCTTCAAATTGTTCAGTCGGGCAAGGTTGACAAATCGTTGATGCCAGAACGTGATGTGCAGGTCCTGATCAGCGCCTACCGCTTGTTGCAAAGCGTGCCAGTAGCCGGACTGCTCGTTGTACATCGAAAAATGCGCCAGGAGGGTCATGAAAACGTGCGGATAGCGTTTTGTGAAAATATGTGTAGCCTGGGTGAATTTATCGTATCTAGCTAAGAATCGCCGGACCACTACCGCTAGTTTATCAACATCTGTCTCAGTCAGCGGAATCTCGCCAATGATGCGTAAGCCGCTGTCAAAGAAAGGTTTTAACCATTTTTCCCAATCATCCAGTGTCTGCATGTTGTTTTCCCTTCTCAATACTTCGGGCGCGGTTCAGGGCATTGCCGTAATAGAACTTCAGCTTGAGGCCTTGCTATAGTGCTTGCTCCGGCAGGTGTTCTACCGCCGCCACGATGCGGTCGTAGTGCTCCGCCCAAGGTTTTGCTGAAGCCGCTTTGATGGACGACCTCGACCTAATTTTACTCGATGAATCGGCAAACGGATTGTATTTTTCGGGCAGGAAGAATCCCAGGCACTTCTTCGCGGTTTACGTGGCGAATGCAAAACCATCGTTATAACGAAGAAGGGGTTCAAGACCTAACCGACCGGACATTAGAAATGGTCGATGGCAGACAGATGGGATCCGTTGAAAGAAAGTGCTGATTGCTACTTTGATTCGCTCTCTGACAGGCGCGAAAAAGACCGTGAAGCCGGATGTATCCTACTGATCCGGCTTCACGGTCTTTAGAAGTACATCTTATTGTCCAAAGTCAACATCTGCCGGCATACCGGGTTTGAGGCGCAGAGAGGGATTTGGTACGGCGATCTTGATTGCGTAGACCGTCGTTGCCCGCCCGTCCGCGGACTGGACGTTGCGGGGAGTGAATTCCGCTCTGTCAGCTATACGCACAACCTCGCCCTTGAATATCTCCGCGGGGAAGGAGTCAACAGTGATATCCACCTTTTTGTCCAGTACGATCTGCCCGTACCAGGTCTCTGGAATATATACAGTGAGTTCCAATTCTTCCAGATTGGCGATGGTCATGACGGTGCCGCCAGCGATCGCCATATCTCCGACCCGGACACTGGTAAAAATGACGGTCCCGGAGATGGGCGCTTTGATATTGACCCGGTCAAGCTGCAAATTCGCCAGATCCAGGGCTGCCTGAGCTTGGGCAAGATTGCCTTCCGCCTGTGTTACAGCCGCCTCAGCCTGCCCCACTCCAGCTTGGGCTACGCGCACCTGAAGCGCGTCTTCCTCTGTCTGGAGGGACATCAGATAATCCAGAGCGTAGTCGTAGCTGGACTGCGCAGCCGCAACCTGAGCGCGGGCTTCCATAATCGTTTCAGCGGCGCTGCTCGTGAGAGCGTCGTTATACTGCCTGTAGGCGGTATCAAATTCAGACTGCGCCAAATCTTCAGCGCTCTCTGCGGCATCGATCAACATTTGATCCTTACTGCGCTGAGCTTTTAAGAGGGTTGCCTGGGCAATACGCAGGCGTGTTTGCGCCGCGGCAAGAGTTTGTTCAATGGCAATGAAGCCTTCGTTGACTTTGGAGTCCAGTTCTTTAGCCAGAGTCGCTTGCCGGTTTTCCAGATTTTTGCTGGTCATTTCGACGACTGCGTTAGCAGCTTGCAACAATTCTTCTTTTTCATAATACCAGTTGGGGCGAAAATCTTCCGCGACGCTGTTATCCCACGCCTGCCCCCTCTGCTCGGCGGTTTGGTAGCGGGCGCCCTGCACCGCCAGATCATACTGTGCCTGAGCATATATCACTTGCTGCCGGGCGGCTTCGAGAGTGGCTTCGGCAGCCTGAACAGACGCCTTTGCCTGGTTGACCTGGGCGGAAATGATCTCGTCATTGAGTTCTATCAGGACATCGCCTTCCCTGACAGTCTGCCCCTCGCTGACGTTGATCGCGACAATCTTCGCGCTGACTTCCGGGACCACATCCACCTGTGCCGCTGAAAGCGTTCCTGAACCCGACAGATCATCGGTTTGAGTGGTTTGGCATGCGGAAAGAAGCAGACTGACAAATAGTAAAAGGGTAATTAGAAGGGTAATCTTTTTTTTCATAGTTTTTCTTTCAATTAAATATGTTTTTTGAAGCTAATGACCGAGGCAAGAAAGTAAGCGATACTCAAGCCAATTAGCGGGAGGGTCGAAGTGTGGAGAAGCGTGGCAGCATTGACTCCTCTGACGATGATGCCCCGGGTAATTTCCAGGTAATGGGTGACCGGCAAAAGTTCGCTGTACCAATACGTGAACACCGGCATGTTTTCGCGCGAGAACATCAACCCAGTCAGGATAACGGCGGGGATAATCACGATAAAAACCGAGATATAGACCGCTTGCATCTGGGATTTGGAAATATTTGAGATCAGGACTCCCATGCCCAGAGAACCCAATGTAAAAATGACGCTCAGCCAGAAAAGCTCCCAGAGGCTACCCTGGACTTTGACGCCAAACATCAAATCGCCCATCCAGAGCATTACGACCAGGTTTATACTGCAGACGAACAGATAAGGAATGATTTTTCCGAGCATTAATTCCCATGGTTTAATAGGAGTGACGATGAGCTGTTCCATCGTCCCCTGTTCGCGTTCGCGCACAATGGACAACGCCGCAAGGAGTACGGTCTGCACCTGCAGAATGATCGGAATGAGCCCGGGGATCATGTAATAGCGCATGTTCCCTGTGGGGTTGTAGAGAGTTTGTACTGTCGTTTCAATCGGAAAGCTTATCTTGGTTGCCATCCCTGAAGTAGTGATCTGGTCAAAGAGAAGCTCCTGCGAAGCCATGTCGCTGATGGAAGAGAGTTTTAGCTGGGCGGTGCTGGCATCCGAGGGGTTGGTTGAGCCATCGACCAGGATCATCACGCGGGAAGGCTGATTACCGCTCAGGTTTCTGCCAAAATTTTCAGGGATGATGATGCCAACATCAACTTCATCCAGATCGATCTTGAGTTTCAGGTCTCTTTCGTTTTGGATGGACTGAATGAGGCGAAAGTCTCCCGAAGCCGTGAAACGATCGATATATGCTCTGCTCGCGTCCGATTTGCTCAAGTCGACCACAGCCAGCGTTATCCCCTTGGATTCGCCGGTGATGCCATAGCCTAACAGGATAAGCAAAGCTGCTGGTAAGGCGATAATCAACGCCAGCGTAAGAGGATCGCGCAAGATATGGCGAATTTCTTTTTTCATGATGGTCAATAATCTATGCATGTGTGCTCCAGGTTACGCGGACAACATGTCCGGTTTTCTGCAGAAGAAGGCGACACGCCCTCCTCCGCGTATCATTTAATAGCTAACTCTCTTCACGTTCTCTTTGTACGATTGCGGTGAAGGCGTCTTCAAGCGAAGGCTGAATGACTTCCAGCGCATGTACAGCAAAGCCTGCCTGGTCCAACCGGGCGCGCAGGTTTGGAATCGCTTGTTCGTCAGGAACTGTGACATGCAGTTGGACACCCTGAACGGAACTGTTAATAACAGTGTTGTCCTCTGTCAAAAATTCCTGCGCCTCGACCGGCTTGTCGGTCTCGATGTGGATCAATACGCCCGGCTGTTGTTCTTTAATTTCATCCGGACCAGCCAAGGCAACGATTTTTCCTTGATACATCATCGCGATGATATTGCAATAGTCCGCTTCGTCCATATAGTGAGTGGTTGCCAGCACGCTGATTCCTCTTCCAGCCAACTGATAGATGAGATCCCAAAAGCTCCGCCTTGCCAAAGGGTCCACTCCGGCGGTTGCCTCGTCCAGAAAGAGCATTTTGGGGTCGTGGATGATCGCGCAGGAGAGCGCCACCCTTTGGCGCCAGGCGCCGGAAAGGTTTTTGGTAAGCTCTCTGCGGAAGTCCTTTATCCCGGCAATTTCGAGCAATTCATCCACCCGTTTTTTTCGCTCCGAAGCCTGGCTGATACCGTAAATCGCGGCATAAAAATCAAGGTTTTCTGCAACGCGCAGGTCGTTATATAAAGAAAACTTTTGTGACATGTATCCGATCCGCTTTTTGATTTCTTCCGGATTTTTTGCGACATCGTAGCCCAAAACATTCGCGCTGCCGCTGTCAGGTTTGAGCAAACCGCATAGCATCCGGATGGTGGTCGTCTTTCCTGCGCCGTTGGGTCCCAACAAACCAAGTATCTCACCCTCTGGTATGTCAAAACTTACTTTGTCGACAGCGACAAACTTGCCAAATTTCTTGGAAAGCTCTTTGACAGAGACAGCATTGCTGGTCATGGAACTCGCTCTCCTTCCTGACTGATGACCATTTCGACAAACGCGTCATCCATCGTTTTTCGAACCGGACGCAGGAGATGGACAGACATCGCCTCTGCATCAAATTGGCGCTTAAGGCAATCAATCACCGCCTGCTGATCGTCCGCTTTTACGGCTATGCGCAGCCGATCGCCAACAGGATTCCAACCGAGAATGCCTGGCGTCTGCGAAACGATCTCCCGCATCTTTTTGCGGGGAGTGGCTTTTACTTCAAGCGATTCGAAGGGTAAAGACTGAGTTATCTCGTCCGGAGCGCCCGTTCTCAACAGACGCCCTTCATAGAGCATTCCAACTTCGTTACACCGGTCAGCCTCATCCATATAGGGAGTTGAAATCAGGACGGTCACGCCCGTTTTGACGATGCTTGCCAGGATATTCCAAAATTCTCCGCGGCTGACCGGATCCACGCCGACCGAAGGTTCGTCGAGAATAAGGATTTGCGGATCGTGTACCATCGCGCAAGCCAGTGCGAGCTTCTTCTTCATCCCGCCCGAAAGCTTCCCGGCAGACCGCGAACGAAACCTGGAGAGATGAGTGAATTCGAGCATCTGTTCAATACGTTGTTTCTTCTGATTGGCAGGCACCCGCTGAATATCAGCAAAGAAGGACAGGTTTTCTTCCAAGCTGAGATCAGGATATTGGCTGAAATCCTGAGGCATGTACCCAAGAATTTTTCGAATTTCTTCCGCCTGTTTGCGGACATCCAGCCCAGCCAGGGTCGCCTTTCCAGAGCTCGCCGGCAAGACCGTGGAAAGAATCCGCAGCAGCGTGGTCTTGCCCGCCCCATCCGAACCAATCAGACCGAAAAGAGAGCCTTTGCTTACTTTAAAATTGATATCGATCAGCGCAGAACGACCGTTTTGAGTGCGATACTTTTTATTGATACCGTTTACCTGAATCGCGTTTTCCATTTATTCCTCATCGACAGATAATAATGGAATCGCCCAGAAATTAACACCTGCCTTTCGGCACCAAGTTCATGACCTCCATAATGTTTTAGGTGACAAGTGTCATGCTGTCGCTTCCAGGTGAAAATCCTCATTAGAAGAGTGGTAATATCTCTGTATGAAAAAGTTGCTTGAACCTGGACTGATAAAATTATTCCGTTATTTCTCACTCATCGGATTGGTCTATTTCATCGCACTTTGGATCTATAACGATGTCAGCCTGGTCCAGGCAGGAATCACAGCTTTCCAATCCATTTACTATGTCATTATTCACGTAGTCTTGCTCATAATGCTTTCGGTCCCCTGGCTGGAACGTAAACTGAAAGAGTATTATTTTCCGGTCATCGTCATCTCCTACACGCTGGCGATGGTCGTGGGAAGCTGGTTGTATCTGCTTGAACCCAACCGGGGAATCACGCATTTTATCTCCCAGGGTTATTCCCTGGTTCCGATCCTGATCGTTCCGGGAATCTTCATCGCCTGGCAATACGATTATCGCGCAGTCGTCGTCTATACGGTGCTGACAAACCTCTCTGACCTTGTGATCAGCTTGTTCATCGTGCGGCATGTATCCCTGGATACCCTGCCAATCCTCAGCCTGCCGATCATCCGTTCCTTCGCTGTCGGGTTGGTCGGATTCTTGGTAAGCGAACTCAATGAAAAACGAAAAGAGCAAAAACACAAACTGGTTCTGGCGAATATTCAATTAGGTCAATATGCCAACACTCTGGAAAGTCTGGCAACAAGTCGGGAGCGCAACCGGCTGGCGCGCGAGCTCCACGACACGCTGGCGCACACCCTGAGCGGCATTTCCGTCAACTTGGAAGCGCTCAAAACCTTTGTTCCGGAAGGTGACGAAGAAGTGGAACGAATGATCGATTCCTCTCTCCAGGCAGCGAGGAGAGGTCTGGACGGAACCCGCCGGGCATTGAAAGACCTGCGCACGAAGGCATTGGAAGATCTAGGGCTGGAACTTGCTCTAAAAGCCCTCCTTGATAACCTCTCTGAGCGCCAGGACATCGAGGTGGAAGCGCAGATTGAGCCTTTGCTGCACATTCTGCCTCCAAACGTTGAACAGGCATTCTACCGAATCGGACAGGAATCGATCGAAAACGTTGCCCTACACGCCAACGCCAGCAAGATTTATTTCACTTTGGGTGAACACGATGGGATCATAGAAATGATCATTGCCGATAATGGAGTTGGCTTTGATCCTGAAAACTATTCTAAAATTGGTCATTACGGATTAGAAGGTATCCGCGAACGAGCAATGTCAATTGGCGCTGACCTGACAGTGGAAAGTCAAACTGAGCAGGGGACAACAATCACCTTACAATGGGAGCGAATGATATGATCAGGGTTCTTATTGCTGACGACCAGGAAATTGTCTGTGAAGGCTTAAAGCGCATCCTGGAATCTGACCCGGAGATACAAGTGACAGGCATTGCAAACGATGGTCAGGAAGCGCTTGAACTGGTTGCAAGCCAACTTCCGGATCTGGTGTTGATGGACTTGCAGATGCCCCGTATGAACGGAGTCCAGGCGATCAGAAGGCTCCGTATGAGCCATCCTGCCTTACCGATCCTCGTGCTGACCACTTATATGGACGACAAATGGCTTTTCGATGCCATTCGAAGCGGCGCTTCAGGGTATTTAATGAAAGACCGACCGCGTCAGGAGATTCTGGACGCGATCAAAGGCACCGTTGCCGGCGACGCCTACATTGACCCAAGCGTCGCGGGAAAAGTGCTGAGTAATGTTGCCAGCTCTCCCGTTACATTTGAGGATATGTCTTACAACCTGACGGAACGGGAACAAGACATCCTCAATCTGTTGGCACAAGGCTTGAGCAATGCGGATATTTCGCAGCAGCTTTACCTCTCGGAAGGCACAGTGCGCAACTATACCAGCACGCTCTTCGCGAAACTGGGCGTCTCCGACCGCACCCAGGCTGTTATTCTGGCGCTGAGACACGGCTTGGTATCGGGCGATAGAATCTAACAGTCTTCCTTAAACAGGATTTACCTGGGCTTCCAGGACAGATTTTTTGGTCTGTTCGATTTCTTGATGAACTGCTCGTATAATTCAAGTGGCGCTTACCGTATCGGGTATGATTGATCATCAGCAAATTAATGTTCAATAGGAGAAATTGGATGTCTATTGATTCTCTGAAATCGCGCATCAAACCGCTCGACGCGGAGGCAATGCGCCTCGCGCAAGCGCGTCAAAACATGCTGACAAAGCCTGCCGGCAGCCTTGGAAGGCTCGAAGAGCTTTCGATCCAGGTTGCCGGGATCACCCGCCAGCCAAACCCGTGCCTGCGTGAAAAAGAGTACGAAACTTATGTTACCAAATCCAATCACCCGCTACGCGGGTGATATTTTATCTCAGATGCTTCGTGTGTTCGATTTTCTGGAGGTATAAAGAAGCGCCTGGCTTCAACCAGCCAGGCGCTTTTTAATTCGTAAATTTTATCTTATTGTTGTTTAATCCATTTGATGG
>ERZ795031.1605-NODE-1605-length-23206-cov-9.180295_pt1 | contig 23206 bp, 17 predicted proteins | sample MGYA00375123_ERZ795031 | MGnify/ENA primary metagenome ERZ795031 (study PRJEB30166, sample SAMN05720159) | activated sludge metagenome | isolation source: anaerobic digester from wastewater treatment plant | place: USA | collected 2015-04-21 ...
TTATTTTCCGCAGCACTTTTTATATTTTAATCCTGAACCGCAGGGGCATGGGTCATTTCTTCCTATTTTTTCACCTTTTACAACTATCTTGGAGCGATTGAATTCCTTTTTTATCTGTTTTCTTTTATCTTCATCAAAGATATTTTCCCATTCCTTCATTCCGTAAAGCCATTCGGCTTTTGCATCATGCATATTCCATAACAGCTTTTCAAAGTCAAATTCTGCTTTTATTTCAGATTCTTCAGTTAAATCATCTAAGACTAATTCTTTTTTGAAACTTGTGTTTGCACCGTCTAAAAACCCTATGTATTCCAATGCGGACATCTTATTTTCTTCTGCCAATTCAACTATTTTTCCTTCAATTACAGCAGTTTTGTTTTCAAGAATTCTTCTGTAACATTCCGTTTCTTTCTCCATATACCCTTTAAAAAATTCGTTATATTCTCCCTGGGTTTTAATTGCTTCTAAGTTTTCTGTCCATTGTTTATATAAACTCATAACTTCCTCCAAAAAATATACTGTTCTTTTATTTTATCATGAAAATGGAAAAATTCAATAAAAAAAAGCGCTCCTTAGAGCGCACAATTTACAAACCCCTTTGCCATTCTTAACCGATGAGATTCTTCAGGCCGTGCCTTCAGAATGACAAATTCAAAATATACTGCCATTAATGGTGCATAATAGGATTATCTTATTTTTCTTTCAACAAATCTCTTATTTCCGTCAACAGCTCTTCCTGTGTAGGTGCCGGAGGAGCCTCAGGTTCAGGAGCAGCTTCTTCTTGTTTTTTTAGCTTTTCTTTTGATTTGTTTATTAATTTAATAAACAGAAAAATAGATAATGCTACAATCAGGAAGTCTACAACATTTTGAATAAAATTTCCATACATAATTGCTGCTTCAGGTTTAATTACGGTGTCACCTTCCATAATTGCTTCGCTCATTACATACTTCATATCTTTAAAATCTATTCCTGCCATTAAATATCCCAAAACAGGCATTATCAAATCATTTACCACGGATGTTACAATTTTGCCGAAAGCTCCGCCCATTATAACACCGATTGCCAGGTCTAAAACATTTCCTTGAAATGCAAATTTTTTAAAATCGTCCCACATAACTTGTCCTCCATAAATAAGATTAACCGATGGTAAGGGGATACCTTTATGTACGGTTATAATATATTATACCCAATTTTATGTAATATCAACATAAAATTGGGTATGTACTTCAAATTTGTTAGTTTTTATATGAAACTTTTCCTTCGGATATGCCTATTTCAAAGCTGTCGTCATAAGTGATGTATCTTACTTTATTTTCAATTACCGTACTTTCATTTTCTCCCTTGAATACCACAAATACATCATTGTTTTGTGAAGCTTTTTCAAGAATTTCATTTAAAATTTTTATTTCTCGTTTATCATTTATATTGTCGATATCACCATTCATGGATAATACCAATACCTTATCTTCAAAATCCATGAAGGATTTGATATTGTTCCACATTGTTGTATCAGCCGAACTCATTGTCCCGTTTGAAATTATACCTTCAAAATATACTATATTTCCGATTCCTTCATAATAATAATTTCCCTGTGTTATTGTTAATTTTTCCGTATAGTTTTTAATTGATGAAGTTTTCATTTTATCTTCAAATTTAGTTTCTTCTCTTAAGCCCAGCTGTTTGTCTTTCGGCTCATACAATATCCTTAAATTGTCAACATATATTGTACCTGTATCTTTTCTTGCTTCGTTAATTTCCGCCAAGTAAATATTTTTAAGTGTTATCGGATAAGCAATACCCTCCGGTATTTTTGCTTCAACCCATTTCCATCCTGTCCAGTTAACTTCTTCTTCGAAATCAATTTTCACCATAGTGCCGTAGGCATCAGTTATCCTTGTTCTAAGCCAATGATTTTTATTGTCGCCGTAAACCCACATACCGATTGCCAAAGGTTTATCTTCAAGTTTGATTCCTTCACCTTCATCTCCAAACTCAACAAAGGCAATACTTTGGTCTGTCATTTTTGTAAAGTCGTAATCCAATCGAAGTGCATTTTTCCCTTCTTTTACAAAGTCCTTTGTAATGTATATAGAACCTGCCGATTCTTCAGGATACAAGCTTAATTTTAAGTTATCAAGATTTTCAAAACGATTTAATGTCTTATATCTGTATCCTACCTTAACTTGAATATGTTTTATGGCATCTCCAAAGGTTAAAGTTACCGCTCCGGTATTTGCAATATCACTTGATATAAATACTCCATCTTCAATTTTTCCAACCCTGTTTCTATAGGAAGCAGTAATGTACTTCCATGGTATATATGCGGAATTGCCGTCTTTATCAATTCCAAGAACCGTGCCTAGTTCATATTTATCATTAAATCCTAGGGTTAATGAATCAGTATCCAACTTCAATGCCACCGGCTTGTCTAATATATCTATCTCAATATGTCCTTCTGCATTCCCGGCATGGGCGGTAATAGTTGCTTTTCCCGGTTTTTCAGGCATGAATACATTATTTACAACCTTACCTGCACCGGCGGGAGAAACAGTGTAATCTACATTTTTCAAATCAAATTCTACAGGAGTATAATATTCATTGTAAAACTTTAAATCTAAATTTGTTTCTGTTTTATTAAATACCGTATTTTGTGATGCTGTTATTTCAATTTTATCAACTTTGTTACTATCAGGATAATTATTAAATACTCCGACACCCGATGCTATTTTTCTTTCCCTTCCGTCTGACGGGAAGTTAACAACAGTAACATTTGCATTTCTTAAAAAGTCAACAGCCATGGTTGTGGAGCCTCCTCCATCCATATTAACAGCATTGTAAGCGCCTAATTCTATCATTATTTTTGCAAGTTCTGTCTGTTTTGCACCCACATAATCTCGGTGCCTCCCGTCAACAGTTACCAAAATTATTTCCGTATTGTCTTTGTTAAAACCGATTGCTGTTCTTGGATTTACTCCTAAGACCTGCGAACTTATCACATTTTCCCTGCCGTCTTTAACCAAGTAGTTCAGTGCACCAAAAGACCAATCAATATCTTCCGGGCTAAAATCCAACTCAATATTTAAGGATACGGGATGACCTTCCTTGAATGAATTAAGCATTAATTCCATTGTAGCAGGATTTGAGCTAGCAACTATATACCCGTTTTCCGGAATAATCGTAGAAGGCTGATTTTTTCTTACTGATGATACGATATTATCAACTACAACAACTTCAACTATATCCTGTGTTGTGTATCCGGGAGATGTTTTATTCCAGTCGGATGTGAGAATTGTCGGACCCCATTCAATATTTGAAGTTTTATTCATTACAACAACGTTGAATTCCGTAGAATCCGAGCCATAAAGGGTGATTTTGGGGTTCCATACGGAAATATCAATTTCATCTTTTAATTTTGAAACGGTGGGATATCCGTCATTAAAAGGAAGAGGAGAAGTTATTAATTTATTGTCTCTGATTATTGGACCGTATGTATATGTGGGGTCCCCCATGTAGAAAAAGTCTCCGTTAACAGCTGCAACCGCTCCCGATGACCTAATCATGGAGCTTAAAGTTGATCTGTTTGAAATGCCGTCTTCATTGTTAATAGGTTTAATTTCTGTATGCTCATCGGTTAAATCTGCCCGGATAACATTAATATTCATCCACCCTGATGATGTATACTTTTCAATTCTTTCATATGTAATACTCTTTGAGAGTCTAATTTCTTCAGATAAGTCGTAAACAGTATAAAGACTGCTGCCGTATGCTGAAGATGATAATAATAGTATTGCTGCAGCAGAGATGGCTGCTATTCTTTTAAGCATCATGTTAATCATTCCTTTCTTTTTTAAATTATAACATAAGTGCAAGACGAATGCGCTTGCTTCGCACCGATACAATGAGAACATTAAATTCAAAAAGACTTAGTACAAGTTTCATCTTGTATTCATTTTATCAGAATTCACCCATAATTGCCATTAATTTAAGGATATTAGAGCATGTTAAAATATAGCAAATCAGGGTTTTATTTATCTATTATAGACGTAATTATAATAATATAGTTCCATATAATCAATAATAATAGTAATACGATAAAAATTTAAACGTTGACAATAAAAAACGGATGTGATAATATTAAAAAAAATCCTTATCAAGAGTGGTGGAGGGACGAGGCCCAATGAAACCCGGCAGCCTGATTATTCAAGGTGCCAATTCCCGCGGATTTTCCGGAAGATGAGGCTATAGGAAACTATATAACCTCTTCTTGTGAAGAGGTTTTTTAGTGATAAATTGTTGATAGCCTATACGGCCGTTCAAATTTTCGAGACGAATTTATTGCATTCATTACGTGCAAAATATTAAAGGTATGCAAAATTTAAATACAAAAAAGGAAAGGATAAAATAATGAGAAAATGGTTATTTACATCTGAATCTGTTACAGAAGGTCATCCCGATAAAATGTGCGATCAGATTGCAGATGGCATCTTAGATGCAATTATGGAACAAGATCCTAATGGAAGGGTTGCCTGCGAAGCAATTACTAAGACCGGATTTGTACTTGTAGCAGGAGAAATCAGCACGAGCTGTTATATTGATATTCCGCATTTAGTAAGAGAAACTATAAAGAATATCGGTTATGACAATGCCTTATATGGATTTGATTATAAAACATGTGCTGTATTTACATCAATTGAAGAGCAATCTCAGGACATAGCATTGGGTGTTAATGAAGCAGATGAATATAAAAAGAATAATAATGATATAAATGATATGATTGGAGCAGGGGACCAGGGTATGATGTTTGGTTTTGCCTGCAATGAAACACCTGAATTGATGCCCATGCCGATATCCTTGGCACATAAGCTGGCAAAGAAGCTTGCAGAGGTAAGGAAAAACAATATAGTGGATTACTTAAGACCGGACGGAAAAACTCAGGTTACTGTTGAATATCATGATAATAAACCTGTTAGAATTGACACAATAGTTATATCTACCCAGCATAATCCTGAAGTTAACATAGATACAATAAAAAAAGACCTTATTGAAATTGTAATAAAACCAACCGTTCCCAATGAATTGTTGGATGAGAACACAAAATATATCGTAAATCCCACCGGAAGATTTGTTATAGGCGGCCCTCAGGGAGACTCAGGATTAACGGGAAGAAAGATAATAGTAGACACCTACGGCGGATATTCAAGACACGGAGGAGGAGCATTTTCAGGAAAGGACCCCACAAAGGTTGACCGTTCAGCCGCATATGCAGCAAGATATATAGCTAAAAATGTAGTCGCAGCAGGATTGGCAGACAAATGTGAGGTAGAAGTCGCTTATGCAATCGGAGTAGCAAAACCGGTTTCAATAATGGTTGAAACATTCGGTACAAACAAGGTTGATGATGAAATTATACAAAAAGCAATAACCGAGAATTTTGATTTAAGGCCTGCTGCAATTATTGAAAAATTTAATTTAAGAAGACCTATTTATCAGAAGCTTGCAGCTTATGGTCACTTTGGAAGAGAAGACCTTGATTTACCATGGGAAAAGACAGATAAAACAGATGAGTTAAAAAAATATTTATAAAAGATATGGGGACACTTCTTTTGAGGAATGTCCCCATATTAGGAGTATATATGTTTGAAAGAAGCACGGGTATCCTATTACCCATTTTTTCACTTCCATCAAAATACGGTATAGGGACTCTTGGAAAAGAAGCTTATAAATTTATTGATTTTTTGCGCTCAGCCGGACAAAAATACTGGCAGATTTTACCTATAGGCCATACTTCATATGGGGATTCGCCATATTCTTGTTTTTCTGTATTTGCAGGAAATCCGTATTATATAGACTTGGATGTATTGTTTGAAGAAGGATTCATTGAAGAAACCGACTTAAAAGGTATTGACTTCGGAAGCGATGATGAGCGAATCGATTATAAGAAAATATTTGAAACTAGATATGGAATTTTAAAAAAGGCTTATTTAAATAAAGGGATGTCCTGTGATTTAGCATCTTTTACCTGTAATAATCCATGGGTTTCGGATTATGCATTGTTTATGTCTTTAAAATATAAAAATAATCAACTTCCCTGGTATAAATGGGATGAAATGTTTATTAAAAGAGATATAAATAAACTTCAAAAGTATAAAAATGATTTTTATGATGAAATAAACTTTTGGATTTTTTTACAGTATATATTTTTTGAGCAATATTTTAAGTTGAAGGATTATGCAAACAGCTCGGGAATATCAATAATCGGTGATATTCCTATTTATGTTGCAGAGGACAGTGTTGAAGCATGGACAGAAAAGAAGCTGTTAATGTTAAATGAAGATAATCTGCCTATATGCGTTGCAGGTGTTCCTCCGGATGATTTTTCAGACGATGGGCAGCTTTGGGGAAATCCTGTTTATAATTGGGAGTACTTAAAAGAAACAGGATACATGTGGTGGATAGACAGAATTGCATTTTCATTTAAATTGTTCGATGTTGTAAGGATTGACCATTTCAGAGGATTTGATGAATTTTGGGCAGTTCCCTACGGCTCTGAAAATGCCGTAAACGGTAGCTGGATGCCTGCTTATGGAAAACAAATGTTCCAAACATTAAAGAAAAGTTTGGGTAATTTAAATATTATTGCAGAAGATTTGGGAATTATTACCGACAGTGTTATTAAATTAAAAAATGATTCAGGATATGCGGGAATGAAAGTTTTGCAATTTGCATTTGACGGGAATAATGATAACCCTTATTTGCCTTATAACTATGAGGAAAATGATGTTGCATACACTGGTACTCATGATAATGATACATTAAAGGGATGGTTTAACAAACTTACGCTTAAAGAAAAACAATATGTTTTACAAAAATTAAATATTAATATGGTTAATGAAAAAGATGATAACAATTTAGTATACGAGTTGATAAAAGCAATTTATAAAAGCAAGGCATCCCTTTGTATAGTACCTTTGCAGGATTTTCTTTGCTTAGGCTCGGAGGCAAGAGTTAACATACCGTCAACATTGGGCAACAACTGGAGATGGAGACTAAAAAACTCAATGATTACAGATGAATTAGCAGAAAAAATAAAAGCTTTAAAAACTGAAAGAGATGTTCAAAATTTCAATTAATGTGTGAATTTATAATGAGTTTACCTCAATTATCGACGTATTAATCTAAATTTAGAATATATTCGACCTGAAAAATATCAGTAAAATAGCATTTCTATCAAAAAAAACACACAAAACTTGAAATTTTGAGCATTCAAAGTTTACAGAGCTATATATTAATAAAAAAAAGAACCGTCCATAAAATATTATGATAGTAAAATCAAGTAATTTTCCTTTTCTATATTGAAAATATTATTTTTTATATTATTTGTGTATTCAATCATATCTTCTTTGAATTTTAAAGTAATTTCTTTTTGTGATAAATTTACTGCTATAATAATCCTTTCATTTTCATTAAATCTTTCGAACACAAAAACTTCCTTATCATGAATTAAACATCTGTATTTACCTTCAGCAAAAATTTTATTTGTTCTTCGTAATTTTGTAATAAATAAATAAAAGTCAAGTATCTCTTTATTTTCTTTCCCCCAAGGATAGCATCTTCTATTGAAAGGGTCATCCCATCCTTCAATTCCTGCTTCGTCGCCGTAATAAATGCAGGGAATACCGGGTAGAGTCATTTGCAGCAAGACTGCAATTTTTAAAAACTTAATTCCTTGCTCCAATTCCTCGTATGAAAGTTTGCTTTCTGCCATTTCGCTTCTGCTTGAAGGTACTCTTTTGCTTCCCAATATTGTCAGTATTCTTTCAGTGTCATGAGTTCCCAGCACATTCATTAGGCAGTTTACGGTTTCAGGAGGATATGTTTCAATAACTTTATTCATTATATGATTAAGATTAGTGCAGTCTTTATTTTTTACAAATTCGATTATTCCTTTTCGCAGGGGATAATTTGTTACAGAATCCAATTGCTTTCCGCAAAGATACTCTCTCAGTTTGTTGTATGAATACTTATTTGAAGCATCTTCCCATACTTCACCGATTATCAGTGCATCTTCATTATTCTTTTTTATTGAATTTCTAAGAGCAATAATGAATTCATCCGGGAGTTCGTCAGCAACATCCAAACGCCATCCCATAATGCCTGTTTTTTGCCAGTGGGTGATAACACCGTTTTTCCCTGTTATGAAATTTATATAAGAGTCATTGTTTTCATTCACTTCAGGCAATGTTTTTATACCCCACCAGCTCACATAATCATCATTCCAATTATTGAATGTATACCAATCGTAATAAGGTGAATCCTTGCTTTGGTAAGCACCTATGGAGTCGTACCTGCCATATTTATTGAAATAAATGCTGTCATCGCCTGTGTGGCTGAAAACTCCGTCAAGAATAACATGTATATTATATTTCTTTGCTTCTTTTATAAGTTTTTTCAAGGAGTTTTCAGTGCCGAACATGGGGTCTATCTTATGATAATTTCCCGTATCGTACTTGTGGTTTGAATATGCTTCAAAGATTGGCGATAAATAAATTATGCTAACACCTAATTTTGCTATGTAGGGCAGTTTTTCTCTGATACCGTCTAAATTTCCTCCAAAGAAGTCGTTATTTAAAATCTCACCCTTTTTATCAGGAAGATAGTATGGAGTTTCACCCCAATTCCTGATTATTGCTCCTTTTTTTTTGATTATTTTAGTCCTGAAAAACCTATCCACAAAAATATGATATATAATTCCTCCCTTAGCCCAATTTGGAGTTATATATTTATCATCATATATCAGCAGTTCATAGTCTTTGGATTTTTCATTATCAAAAATAAAGGAATAATAGTAATGACCATATTCCTCTATGGAAAGCATAGCTTGGTAGATATCATAGTTCTTTTCTTGTGATATCCAATGCATTTTTATTTTATCGTGAAAAGTCCTACTGTAATCATGCCTTTTTTCAATCAATAATTCGGGTGCACAAATGTTTCGCTTTACAAGTATTTTAAATGTAATTATTTCATTTGATTTAATTCCGCCTTGAGGGTATCTGTAAAATTCAGATTGCGAATTAAATTTATACATAATGCCTCCTTGTTGTAATTAATCTGGGGACATTCCTCCTACTCCAATATCCTCATAATAGAGTTGTGTCCCCACACATTAAACTACCGGTTTAATACCCCATATATTGTCGGCATATTCTCGTATTGTTCTGTCGGAAGAAAAAACACCTGCTGATGCTATATTCATTAATGACATTTGATTCCACTTCTTTTTATTATTGAAGTACAGCTGGGATGCTTTTTGGTGGACTTCCATATAGCTGTCAAAGTCTGCAAAACACATGTAAGGGTCATCCACGACAGGTCCTCCTATCAAGTATCTGGATATGGATTCAAAGGATTTTCCTGAAATCCCTTTGTTTAAAAAATCAATAATTTTTCTGAGCATGAGACTTTTTTGATAATATATTACTGATGAATATCCGTTTTTCCACAATTTTTCAACTTCATAGTCTTTCATTCCGAACAAAAAGAAATTATCTTCTCCAACTTCATTAATTATTTCAACATTAGCACCGTCATAAGTTCCTATGGTTATTGCTCCGTTAAGCATAAATTTCATATTTCCCGTTCCGCTTGCTTCTTTTCCTGCCAAAGATATCTGTTCGCTTATTTCACCGGCAGGAATGATTATTTCAGCCAGGCTGACTGAATAATTCTCTAAGAAAACCACATTAATATATTTTTTTATAAAGGTGTTTTTGTTTATATATTCGCCTAATGCATAAATAAGCTGAATTATTTCCTTTGCCCTGTGGTAGCCGGGAGCAGCTTTTGCAGCAAATATAAATGTTTCCGGCACTACATGTGAAGTATTGCCTTCATTTATATCGATTATGATGCTTATAATTCTAAGAGCATTTAACAGCTGCCTTTTGTATTCATGCAGTCTTTTCGCCTGTATGTCAAAAATCGAATCTATGTTTAAATCGATATGATTATTAGTTTTCACATATTGTGCAAGCCTTTTTTTATTTGTATATTTGATTTCATCAAGTCTGTTTAGCACACTGTCGTCATCCTTATAATGTTTTAACATATTAAGTCTTTCCGGGCTTGTTCTATATCCGGGTCCGACAAGATCATCAAGCAGAGCTCCAAGTGGAGGATTTGCCTGATTAAGCCATCGCCTGTGAGTTATACCGTTTGTTATGCTTATAAACTTATCAGGTGTGTATTCATAAAAGTTTCTGAAAACAGTTCTTTTTAATATTTCCGAATGCAGTCTTGCTACGCCGTTCACTTTGTGACTGCCTATTATACACAAATTAGCCATATTTACTTTGCCATAGCCGAATATGGACATATTAAAAGCTTTGTCCCGGTTATTGTATTTAGCTGATGCTTCTTCTATGAATCGCCTGTTTATTTCCTTAATTATCATATATATTCTCGGAAGCTTAGTTTGAACGATATTATTATCGAATGTTTCCAGTGCTTCCTTCAATACCGTGTGATTTGTGTAGGATACCGTATTAACTACAATCGTCCATGCTTTTTCCCACGATAATCCGTATTCATCCATAAAAATACGCATTAGCTCAGGAATTATCAATGAAGGGTGGGTATCATTTATATGAATTGCATTTTTTTCACTGAAGTTATCCAATGAATTGTATTTTTTCATATGATTTTTAACAATATTTTGTGCTGATGCAGAAACCAAAAAATATTGCTGCTTAAGTCTTAATATTTTACCCTCATTATGGTCATCGGCAGGATATAATACTTTTGATATTGCTTCTGCCATTGAGTCTTCAGATAAGGCCCTTATATAGTCTCCCTGCGAAAACAAATTCATATCAATACTGTTTATACTTCGGGATTCCCAAAGCCTTAAAAGGCTGACACCTTTGCAGTTATAACCGGAAATCATCATATCATAAGGTATTGCTTCTATTTCCGTAGGGCAATCATGATGTATCTTAAGTCCTTCGCCGGTCCATTCTTCTCTTATTGTGCCGTCAAACTTTACAATGACTCTTTCGTCTGTCCTGGGCATAAGCCATACATCTGAAGTAGTCAGCCAGTCATCGGGAAGCTCCGTCTGCCATCCGTCAATTAACTTTTGTTTAAAAAGTCCGAATTCATACTTAATTGAAAACCCTACTGCCGCATAGTCTTGTGTTGCAAGAGAGTCCATGAAGCAGGCAGCAAGCCTTCCAAGTCCTCCGTTGCCTAAGCCCGGATCTCTTTCTATTGAATATAGTTCTTCGGGAGTAATGTTATACTTCTTCAGAGCTTCTTTCGCCTCATCTTCAATACCTAAATTAAACAGGTTATTGCGTAGAGATTTTCCGATAAGAAATTCCATGCATATATAGTATACTTGCTTATGTTCATTCTGCATTCTTTTGAATTCATTTCTTTTTTTTAAGAGCAAATCCCTTATTACAATTGAAAATGCCCTGTAAATTTGATTTATAGTCGCCTTCTCAGGCTCAGTATTCCAATATCGAATAATTTCTTCATCTATTAAACGGTTAATCAGTGTTGCATCGATTTTAGAATCCTTCATTATTATTCTCCTCAAAATTTGCCAGACTGCTATACAAGTCAAAATATTTTTCTGCAGATTTTCTCCAGCTGAAATCCATTTTCATAACTGTTTCAACTAATTTTCTCCAATCCTCTTTTTTTTCATAAACTATTAGAGCCCTTTTGACAGCTTCGCACAATGCTTGAGGGGTTTCATCAACGAATGTAAAACCATTGCCTTTTCCAAGGCTTGCATCCTTTATCGAATCCTTAAGTCCTCCGGTCTCTCTAACAATCGGAACTGTTCCGTAACGGGAAGAAATCATTTGAGCAATACCGCAAGGCTCACTTATTGAAGGCATCAGAAATAAATCTGCACCTGAATAAATCTTTTTTGCAAAATCAGAATCAAAGCCGATTCTTACGTATATTTTATCACGATAACTTTCTTGAAGGTATTTAAAGAATAATTCATATCCCCTGTCTCCCTTTCCGAGTATGATAAACTGAACCTTTTCCTTTAGTATTTCTTCCATGGATTCTTTTATCAGGTCAAATCCCTTATGCTTAACCAGTCTTGATATAATCCCTATTACGGGAATGTCTTCATCCTGCGGCAGCCCTGATAATGATTGTAAATTTATTTTGTTTAAATATTTCTTTTGAATACTTTCTGCATTGTAATTTTCAAATATTTCTGTATCGTCTTCAGGATTGTATTTTTCGGTATCTATTCCGTTTAATATTCCCTTAATCTTGGATGAATTTTTTTGTATAATTTCTGCCAGCCCGTGAGCATAATAATCATCTAATATTTCCTTTGAATAGCTTTCGCTTACCGTACTAATAAAATGAGCGGTTTCCAAGGCACCTTTCAAAAGGTTTATTGCTCCTTTAAATTCAATTATACCTTTTTCCTTTCCGTGCAAGTCAAATACATCCTCCGAAATAGCTAAATCAAACACCCCTTGATATTCAATGTTATGTATTGTTATTATTGATTTTATATCTCTGTAACCCTCATAACCGGAATATTTTGCAGATAAATAAATGGGAATCAATGATGTCTGCCAGTCATTTGCATGAATAATGTCAGGCATAAATTTTATCATAGGCAGTATATACAATACCGCCTTAGAGAAAAATGCAAATCTTTCGGCATCATCAAAATGACCGTAGCATTCACTCCTTTTAAAATAGTATTCATTGTCTATAAAATAATATGTAACATTATTTAATATGGTTTTATAAACGCCGCAATATTGCTGTCTCCAGGCAAGAGGAACGGATGTTTTCCCAATAAATTCAAATTCATTTCTGTCCACAATTCCTTGGTACAAAGGAAGTACTATCCTTATATCTATTTTGTCCTTATATTTCTCGACCAATGCTTTCGGCAATGACCCGGCAACTTCACCAAGTCCGCCGGTTGCTATAAAGGGTGCAGCTTCGGATGCAACATATAATACTTTTAATTTATTCATATAATCACTCCTATACAACTGAGTTTTTCTTTATAAAGAAGGGACAGTTAGAATATCCCAACAAAACCCTATCCTTGTTCACAAAAGTGTATGTGTCGGTTATTATGTAGTCCAATTTGGCATTGTCGCTTATTCTTCCATGCTGCATAATAATTGAATTTTTAACAACTGCATTCTTGCCTACTCTCACATCTCTGAAAAGTATGGAATTTTCGACAGTTCCTTCAATGATACAGCCGTTGGCAATCAAAGAATTTTTAACAACTGCATCTTTACAATACTTAGCAGGAGCCGTATCTTTTGTTTTTGTATATATGGGACCTGTATTTGAATAAAATATATTTTGCAATGTATCCATATTTAAAAGTTTCATACTGTTTTCATAATAGCTTTGCAAAGAGTCAATATGTGCAAAAAATCCGGTATATTCATATCCGTAAATTCTTAAAGAATGAACCCTGGCAGATAAAACATCAAAGCTAAAATCCTTGTAATTTCTTGCAATAGCATCATAAATAAGGGATTCCAAGAATTCCTTGTTCATAACCCATGTATTTAATCCTATATTGTAATTTCCGCTTGTAACCGGATAAACTAAGATATCATCAGCTCTTCCATCTTCATCAAATTCATATAATATTTTATGAATTGAATCAGATTTATTTATGTCTGTCTTAATATAGACGGCAGTAATATCCGAATTTTTTTCTTCATGGTATTGTATTACCTTATTATAATTAATATCATAAATCATATCGGAGTCTGATAATACAACATAATTTCTTTTTGAAAATTTGATATAATCCAAAACTCTTTTCAAGGCATCGAGTCTTCCCTTATAAAGCCCGTGGTTTTCTCCTGCAGAATAGGGGGGAATCATAAGTATGCCGCCCTTCTTTCTTGACAAGTCCCAATCTTTACCGGAACCTACATGTTCCATTAGAGAGCGGTAGTTGCTGCTTGTTATCAGGTATATTTTATTTATGCCGGAATTAACCATATTTGAGAGCGGGAAATCTATAAGCCTGTACCTGCCCCCAAAAGGTATTGCGGCAACTGAGCGATGAGATGCTAATTCTGTCATGCTCCAATCTTGCATATCTGAGAAAATAATTCCTAACGCATTCATATTATTCCTCCTGCATTTTATTTATAACACTTTCACGCGGTATTACGGTAATTTCAGAGTTCTCCCCCTTTGGTTTGCCAATTTTTAAGTTGGCTCCGATTGTTACCATTTCATCTATTATCGAATAATTAATTATACAATTTTTATTTATTTTTACATCTGCCATTATCACGGAATCTTTTACAAGAGCATTCTCTTCTATAACTACTCCTGAAAATATTACTGAATTCTCTACATTTCCAAGAATTACTGCACCTTCCGATACTAATGAATTATTAATAAGAGCATTCTTTCCTACATAGTGGGGGGGCTTTTCTGCATGCCTTGAATATATTATCCAATCTTCTGATAATTCAAAGCCATTCTCGCCCAAAAGATCCATATTTGCCTGCCATAGTGAATCTATGGTACCGACATCCTTCCAATATCCCTTAAATTTGTAAGCATACAACTTTTCATTTGATCTTAGCATTAGAGGAATAACATCTTTCCCGAAGTCATTTGATGAGTCGGGATTTTTATCATCTATTTCAAGATACTTTTTAAGCTTGTTCCATTTAAATACATATATACCCATAGAGGCTTGAGTACTTTTTGGCCTTTTTGGTTTCTCTTCAAAATCAATTATTCTTCCGCTGTCATCCGAGCTTAAAATCCCGAAGCGGGAAGCTTCCTTTATTGGAACATCAATTACCGATATGGTGCAATCGGCGTCCATTCTCTTATGGAAGTCAATCATTAAGGAATAGTCCATTTTATAAATATGGTCACCGGATAAAATAAGCACATATTCAGGAGAGTACTGGTCTATGAAATTCGTGTTTTGAAAAATTGAATTAGCTGTACCCAAGTACCATTCCGAATCCCCTACTCTTTGATAAGGAGGCAGTATTTGAATTCCTCCGTACATTCTGTCTAAATCCCAAGACTTTCCGTCACCTATATACGAATTTAATATTAATGGTTGATATTGTGTCAAAACACCTATTGTATCGAGGCCGGAGTTAACACAATTAGATAGGGCAAAGTCAATTATTCTGTATTTGCCTCCAAACGGTACAGAAGGTTTTGCAATTTTTGTTGTTAAGGCTCCCAATCTGCTGCCCTGACCTCCGGCAAGCAGCATGACAACACATTCTTTTTTAGCTAATTTCATAAATTTTCCCTCCCTCTTTGTTAACTTTATATTTAGTTTCTTTTTCTAAAAAGATTATCGAAAGGGGCGGCAGGGTCAATGATACAAAAGAATTATATCCGTGTACCGAACCTTGAGATGATATTAATCTATCCTTATTTCCGGTGCCTGTCCCTCCAAATTCCTCATCATTGGAATTAAATACTTCAGTGTAAATACCCTCATCAACGCCAATTATATAGTTATGTCTTTCTGTAGGTGAAAAATTAACCACCGCAATCAATTCATCACCATTCTTATTTATTCGCTTAAATGATATAATATTTTGCTCATAATCATCATTTGAAATCCATTTAAAGCCGCTCCATGAATAATCAACTTCCCATAGCTCAGAACGTTTCAGATAAAACTCGTTTAAATTTTTAATATATGTATTTAATTTTCCATGGTATTCATACTCAATCATAAACCATTCAATTTCCTTGTTATAATCCCATTCCGTAAATTGTCCTATTTCATATCCCATGAAGTTAAGTTTTTTCCCCGGATGAGCCATCATGTAGCCCAAAAGCACCCTGACATTTGCAAACTTTTCCTCATAAGGTCCGGGCATTTTATTGAGTATGGATTTCTTGCCATGAACAACTTCATCATGAGACAAAGGAAGTATATAGTTTTCACTGAAGGCATAATGAAGTGAAAAGGTTATGTTTTTATGCTTGTATTTTCTGAAAAACGGGTCAGTTTCCATATATTCTATCATATCGTTCATCCAGCCCATATTCCACTTGAAATTAAAACCCAGTCCGCCTAAATAAGTGGGTTTTGTAACCATTGGCCAGGCTGTGGATTCTTCTGCTACCATCATGGTATTAGGGTAATTTTTAAATACGGATTCATTAAGCTTTTTTAAAAAAGAAATTGCTTCAAGATTTTCATTCCCTCCATATATATTGGGAGTCCACTCACCTTCCTTTTTATCATAATCCAAATATAACATTGAGCTTACCGCATCAACTCTCAAGCCGTCGGCATGATAAACATCCAACCAGAATACGGCGTTTGATATTAAAAATGATTGAACTTCAGTTCTCCCGAAATCAAATTTATGAGTTCCCCAGCCTTTAATTTCTCTTTTTTCACTATCCTTGTACTCGTAAAGAAAATCTCCGTCGAATTTATACAGTCCGTGTTCATCCTTGGGGAAATGAGCAGGAACCCAATCAAGAATAACACCTATCCCATTTTGATGGCATTGGTCAATGAAGTATTTTAAATCATCCGGCTCACCGAGACGCCTGGTTGGAGAATAGTAACCTGAAACCTGGTAGCCCCAGGAACCGTCAAAGGGATATTCCATAATGGGCATAAGCTCTATATGGGTATAGTAATGTTTTTTAACATGGTTTATCAATAGCGGCGCCATTTCTCTGTATGTATAAAAATCCCCATTTTCTTTACGCTTCCAAGAGGGTAGATTAACTTCGTAAATATTTATGGGAATTTCATATAAGTTAATTCTTTTTTTATATTCAAACCAATTTGTATCATTCCATTTGTATTTGTTAATATTATAAACAATTGATGCCGTTTCCGTCTTAGTTTGTGAAGAAAATGCATATGGATCTGCCTTATATATAATTGTATTATCCGCAGCAGTAATTATATATTTATACAATTCACCTTCCTTTATGCCGGGAGCAAACAATTCCCATATGCCGCTATCAGAAATTTTTTTCATTTCATACTCGGCACTTTTTTGCCAATTGCAAAAATTGCCTGTAATGTGCACATTTTTTGCATTGGGTGCCCATACTCTGAAAACGGTGCCTATGTTTTCTATAATATGCGAGCCTAAAAAATTATATGAATAATAGTTTGTACCTTGATGGAATAAATAAATAGGTAAATCATTCTTTTTCATAAAAGCCCCGGTAAAATTTATTTGTTCTTATTTAAAGTATACGACAAAATAAATAACTTTTAAAGATATAATTTATAAACATAAGTACTTATAATATAAGTATACCTTGCTTTAGACAAGTTTAAACAAAAAAGACGACAAAAAAAGAACACTCATATGAATGCCCTTTTATCTAATAATCAATTAAATTCTATTTTGCCTACACCTGTGGTAAGATTAATGCTGGTACCTTGGTCATGTTTTGTTTGGATTCTTTCATCTTTCATAAATTCATTGATAACCGCATGATATCCCGAGTCGTCATTTAGCGATACTTCAATATTTCCAACTCCTGTTTCTGCTATAATGCTCACTGCTTTTGAAATGCTTTCAAAGGACAATTCTATATCTCCGGTACTTGTTTTAAATTCAGAATTTCCTACTGCTATGCAGTCTTTGAGAATAATTCCCCCAACGTCGGCTTTTATATTATATGAACCATTTGATTTATCTAAAATAACTTCACCAACATTATTTTTTATATCCATGTTCCCGATAAAACTGTTTATGTTTACATCACCGACATTTGCTGTAACTTCTAAATTTTGTATGGTAGAAGGAAGATATACGGTTAAATCGGTTACAAGGTTTATATCATTAGGGAGCTCATTAAATGTTGTATCAATAACTATGGAGCTTCCTTCTTCATTAATTTTGTAAATGTAATTATCGATAATTTCTTCAGCTTTTTTCTTTTCTTTTGCTTTTGCTGTAATATTTATATTTATTATTGTATCATCAGATTGGTGCGGTACTATATTTATATCTCCAACAGAGCTCATTAAGTTTAGAGTATTTTTATTTTCTGATTTAACAGTGTGAGATTCCTTTCTTTCTGCTTTTTCATTTCCCGCACCGTTAAATACTGTGTCTGTAATAATGTCGGAGACATCCTTAACTATATTTTCATCAGCCATATCTAATGAAGTGCAGCCTGTAGACAGAATCATAGCTATTAATAATATACTAATTAATCTTCTCATATTTCCCCCTGTTTATAAGTTAATTTTCTTTTCTAAAAGATATCCTGAAATTCCTGTTAAAGAAACAGCCTGAATTATTAATACGGCAATCATTGGAAGCAATATCATAGCTAATCCTCCGGCTGAAACTCTGCCTGTACTTGATATAGTATCAACGGTATCATAATAGGGAGTAATAATATCATAGAATTTACTTGATAAAAATGAAAGTACCCAATTAATCAATAAAAATATTATGAAACTAAACAGCCCCCCAAATTTAATTTCGGAAAATATACTTTTTCTTATTGTCATAGCTGTATAAACCGTTGTAATAAATGCTATTAAAAATGCAAGTGCAGCCAGCAAAAATACTAATACGTGGCCCAAGTTGAAACCAAGACTGCCGGACAATAAATTGTCAACAGCTTTTATTATTTGACTGTAATCAATTTCATTACCCGCTGAAATAATAATATATGTTCCGTTTATCAGTATAAATATAAAATATATTAATACTAGTGCAAAGCCTTCCAGTATAGCTGCTAAGAGTTTCGATGATATGATTTTATAACCGCTGTTAGGTGTCATAAACAGCATGTAACCTGTTTTCTTATTAAGGTCATCGCTGTACATTTTTATAATGTCTGCCAAGTAGAAAACATATAAAACTATGGGAGATAACACAAGAAATAACATGCTTCCGCCTACTCCTCTTGTCAGTAAGAACAAATTCAATGCTAGCATTGTAATCAGTATCATAGAAACCAATCTATACTTCCTAATAAACTCATACTTAATTAAATTAAGCATTTCTGAATACCTCCTTATATATTCCTTCAACCGACAATTGCCTTTCCTGCCTTAATTCTTCAGCATCGCCGAAAACCTCTACAATACCTTCTTTTAAGAAAATAACGGTATCAAGTATTTTTTCAATTTCACTGACTAAATGTGTTGAAATAATAATTATTTTATTTTCACTGTGAGATTTTGCAATTAAATCCAAAATGGTATCCCTTGATAAAACATCTACACCGTTCAAAGGTTCGTCAAGCATGTATATTTGTGCATCTCTCGATAATGCAATAACCGTCTTAAGCTTTCCGATTTGACCCGATGACAAATTTGAAATTTTAATGTCTGAATTTACGTCTATATCATTTAAAAGATTAACGGCATAATCATACCTGAAATCTTCATACATTGTATTGTAGTATTTTAATATATCAATGACTTTAAAATTTTCATACAAATAGTTTTCTGTAGGCATGTATGAAACATATGCCTTGGACTTGTAGGATAACATTTCGTCATTTATTAATACACTGCCGCTTGTTTGCTTATGAAGACCTGCCACAACTTTCATAAGAGTGGTTTTGCCGCTTCCGTTTGGCCCAAGTAAGCCGTAAATTTTACCTTGCTCAAAATCCAAGCTGACATTTTCCAGTGCTGTTTTATTGTAATATCTTTTTGTTAAATCAGTAATTTTTAACACACTCAATTTATTCATTCCCTTCTAAATAATTATTTTCTGTTTCGATAAATTTAATCATATCTTCCTTGGTGTATCCTAATTGTTTCATTCCATCAATAAATGCAGTGATTTGATTTTTAGCCATTGTGTATCTTAATTTTTCAATTATTTGGTCAGATTCTGTTATGAATGTTCCCAAACCTCTTTTTGTAAATACTATTTCCTCATTTTCCAACTCCCTATATACTCGTGCAACCGTATTGAAATTTATACCTAATTCATTGGAGTAGTCTCTTGAAGAAGGCATTTTTTCTCCGGGCTTTAGTTTCCCTGAAACTATATCTTGTTTAATCTTTTCTATTACTTGTAGATATATAGGTATATTGTTATTGAATTCCAACTTATCACCTTCTTTTGTATATTAGTGTCATAGTAGAATAGTATACTAATACTTGAGTTATGTCAATAGTTTAATGTTAACATTTCAAACAATAATTAGTTACAATTTCGTAACAATTGCTTTTAATTATAACTTGACATAAAATTGATAAAGTTATATAAATGGATAGAGAAATTGAGTTATTACATAGAGCGGAGGGAACAATGCATAAAAAATTATTTATTCCTGGACCCGTAGAAGTAAAGGAAGATGTGCTCAGTAAAATGGCTACTCCACTGATTGGTCATAGGAGCGAGGATGCTTCTAATCTACAAAGAGATATTTCAAATAATCTTAAAAAATTATTTTATACAGAAAATGAAATATTATTGTCAACATCTTCAGGTACAGGATTGATGGAGGCAGCGGTGCGATGCTGCACTAAAGAGAGGGCTGCTATGTTTTCAATAGGCTCCTTCGGCGACAGATGGCATGAAATGGCTGTTTCAAACGGTATCAATGCCGATTTATTCAAATCAGAATTAGGAAGTATTACAAGACCTGAAATGGTTGATGATGTATTAAAAACAGGAAAGTATGATTTAGTTACAATAACTCACAATGAAACATCAACGGGAGTAATGAATCCTATTGATAAAATAAGTAATGTAATAAAAAAATATCCGGATGTAATTTTCTGTGTTGATGCAGTAAGCTCTGCAGGAGGAGTAAAAATTGAGACAGATAAACTTGGAATAGATATCTGCATAACATCATCACAAAAAGCATTGGGGCTGCCCCCGGGACTCTCTATGTGCACCATATCCGAGAGGGCTGTGGAAAAAGCAAGATATATAAAAAACAGGGGGTATTACTTAGATTTGGTTCAATTGTATGATACAATCAAAAAAAAGGATTATCAGTATCCGTCGACACCAAATTTATCATTGATGTTTGCTTTGAATTATCAATTAAAACTGATAATGCAGGAGGGGCTTGATAACAGGTTTAACAGACATTTCGCCATGGCTGAATACACAAGAAGCTGGGCAAAAAAGAATTTTGCATTATTCGCGGATGAAAAATATGCTTCCAATACGCTTACCACAGTGAAAAACATTCGAAATATAAGCGTAAAGGATTTAAACATTGAATTAGGGAAAAGAGGTTTTGCTATTTCTAACGGCTATGGCAGTTTAAAAGAAAAAACATTCAGAATTGCACACATGGCGGACTTAACTTTAGAAGATGTAAAAGAACTTATTTTAAATATAGAAGATATTTTATCAATTTCTTAAACATATAATATCGGGGGATTTAAATGTACGATTTAAACAAAATCAGCAGTTATTTAAATACAAATACAATTGGCCAGTCTATTATTCAATACGACAATTTGAATTCTACGTTTGCAAAAGCCAAAAATATATTTTCAACATGTCCTGACGGAACTGTTGTATTATCGGAAAACCAATCCGAATGTATTTTAAGGTTTGGCAACGAATGGCTTTGCTCACCTGATAAAAATATTTATTTAAGTATTATTTTAAAATCTATTAATAATAATTATCTGGTACCCTTAACAGATGTGGTTGCTTGTTCTTCTATATTGAAATCCATAGAGGAGCTGTACAACTTGGATTGCAGAATAAAATGGCCTAATGATATTTTTATAAATAATAACAAAATATCGTCTGTAAAAAGTGAAATTATAGGCAAGGGTGCAGGTATAATATTATCCTTATATATAAATGTTAATATGGAAGAAAAAATTGAAAATTTAAAAGCGACATCAATAAAAATCGAAATTAATAATGATGTTGAAAGAGAACTTCTTATAGGCACAATATTAAACAACATTGAATATCATTATGTTGAAATGATAAACACCGGTAAGGCTTATCATTCCGTTGACATATATAATGAAAACTTGCTGCTTAATAATAAGGTAGTCGGAGTTATCAAAAGGGGCAGAAAAACGGTTAGAAAAGCTGTTGCTAAGAATATTGACAGCGATGGATGGCTTCAAGTAATCAATGAGAAAGGCGAAGAAGAAATATTAGATCCGGGAGAAACTATAATACAATATGAAGAAACTTAAAATTGGAAGTATTGAATTAGATACAAATGTTGTGCTTGCACCCATGGCAGGCATAACAGATATAACATATAGAACTATTTGCAAAGAAATGGGAGCGGGTCTTGTTCATACCGAAATGATAAGTGCAAAAGGATTGTACTATCAAGACAGAAAAACAGAAGAGCTTATGAAAATAAACAAAAACAACAGACCTGTGTCAATGCAGATTTTTGGAAGCGACGCTGACATAATGTCGTATGTTGTCGAAAAATATATCAATAGCAGAAATGCTGTTGATATTATAGATGTTAACATGGGCTGTCCTGCACCTAAAATAGTTAAAAACAAAGACGGCTGTTTCCTTATGAAAGAACCTGAGTTGGCAGGTAAAATAATAAACAAAATAAAACGCACAACAAAAAAACCTGTTTCAGCTAAAATAAGGTCGGGCTGGAGTAAAGATTCCATCAATGCTGTAGAATTTGCAAAGATTTTGGAATTTAACGGTTTAGACATGGTGACTGTTCACGGCAGAACCAGAGAGCAGTATTATTCAGGTAAGGCCGATTATAGAATAATAAATGAAGTAAAAAAAAGCGTTAATATTCCTGTCGTAGGTAACGGTGATATATTCAGTCCTCATGATGCAGTTAAAATGATTGAAGAAACAAATTGCGATGCAGTCATGATAGGAAGAGGTGTTTTGGGAAATCCGTGGCTGATAATGAATACAGTAAAAATTCTAAACAATGATATGAATTTTTATACACCATCACCATTGGATAAAATTAATATGATTAAGAGGCATGCATCCATGTTGGCAGATGAATTAAACGAAAAGGTTGCTATTTTGGAAATGCGTAAATTTGCCGCATGGTATATGAAGGGCATGAAAAATTCTTCACAAATTAGAAACATCATAAATAAAATAACCAGTGCAGAGGAATTATACAAAATTTTGGATAAGTACATTGAAGTTTATTGCTTAAATGACCTTAACGGTTTAAATTAACAAATTAACTTGACAATAATCGTTTACTTGTTTAT
>ERZ795031.1611-NODE-1611-length-23154-cov-9.376640_pt1 | contig 23154 bp, 14 predicted proteins | sample MGYA00375123_ERZ795031 | MGnify/ENA primary metagenome ERZ795031 (study PRJEB30166, sample SAMN05720159) | activated sludge metagenome | isolation source: anaerobic digester from wastewater treatment plant | place: USA | collected 2015-04-21 ...
ACAGAGATTGAGATCGCCATCAGCCCCTTTTACCGGGCAATGCTGATGCAGATGACCAAGGAACTGGTTCGCTTGCGAGACGAGAACGAGGATCAGGCGATTGCGGAACTACAGGAACGAATCAACCGCTGCGAAGCAGAATTGGACAAGCAGTTGAACGCTTTTTTACAGAGAGATCCCAACGATAAAAAGAGAGTATTGGTCTCCACTAAGGTATATCCCAAGACCGTGTTTCGCATCCTGAAGCATGTGTATCCGATAAAGAACGCCCAAAGGGGCATAGAACTATTTGAAAAGGAATAAAACTTGTCCAGATTTGCTATGAAACTCGGATTGCTCATGTCACTTGCTGCTCTGATGCTCGTATGGACTCAGGTGGGTGCCCAGGTTCCCGGATTTGCCAAAGATCCTGCCATTTCTCCTGATGGGAAACAGGTTTGTTTTGTTTTGGATGAAGATTTGTGGCTGGTACCCTTTAGCGGAGGCACTGCCCACCGCATTACCAATACTCCTTCTGCAGAGTGGAGTCCGCAGTGGTCTCCAGATGGGAACTGGATCGCATTCAATTCCAACCGGGAAGGACAAACCTACCCCTATCTCATTTCTGCAAAAGGTGGAGAAGCCAAAGCAATAATCCGAGAAAGCTATAGCATCACTGATTGGTTCAAAGATGGGAAACACCTGCTGGTGCTGCGAAGCGGCTTCGAATGGGGTTCATCCTTTTACAAACTGCCCATAGACGGTAGCAGGGCCACCCTGATCGGCGAGTTCGGCGCAGCCTTTGCCTCGCTTTCTCCGGATAACCGAAGCATTGTGTTTGCCCGTTATGGAGATGCCCACCGCGAAGCCTACACTGGCAGTTTGAACGGCGACTTATGGAAACTGGATATTGCATCAAAGAAGTATACCCGGCTTACCAAAACCGAATTTACTGAGCGCTATCCCAGATATTCCCATACCAAAGACGCGCTATACTATGCGTATTCCGATGGCAAGCGCTATCAGCTATTCCGGGCCGACAAGGAGAAATTCTCCCGGGCTGATAAGCTGAGCAACCTACCCTTCTTCAGCGTACGCGATATCTCGATCGCCCGGGCAAATGACCGCATCGTCTTCGAGCACTTTGACGAAATCTATCGCTATGATCCGGATTCTAAAGCCAAAAACAAGGTCAGCCGTCTGGATTTCGATGTAGCTGAAGATACCTGGCACAATACCAGAAAGGAAACCAGTATGCAGGGCGAAATGGATGATTACAACGTATCAGACAATGAACTGCTGGTAGCCTATAACTTTATGTATGACAGCTTTTTGGTACCCCGCAAGGGCGGGCTGTCACGACAGCTTACCTTTGACCACAGTGGCTACTCCGGTCTGCACTTTATCACCGACCGTAAGCTACTGATCAGCAAACTGCACAAGGGTAAGGAAAGCTTGTTTACCGTTGAGATAGATTCCCTGATGCAGCTCACTCCGCTGGACTGGTTTGGCAAAGACAGCCTGGTGGTGGAACGGATCAGTAAAGACAGCCAGGGACGCTGGCAAATCCATTATGGGGATTACTCCCGCAGCGGCAGGATCGCTGTGGCGGATTCCGGATTTGTCAATCTGCGCCCATTGAACACTCCCTGGGTGGTTACTTCGAACTTCGCTCTAAACAAAGCTGGCACTCATGCGGTATATGCCATCCTTCGTGATGATAACTACATGCGCGAATTGTATCTGTATGATTTTGGGCAGGACCGGCATCAAAAGATACTTACTGACGATAACTACATCTCGAACATCATGTGGAGCGAGGATGAGCGCTCATTGATCTTTACCCGGAATAGCGAACTCTACCGTCTGGATCTGGTCCCCCGCGACGAGTTTGAATACGAGACGGATCACTGGCTGGAGGTCTTTGAAGATAGCACCAAGCTCAAAGATACCAAGGCAGGGCCTGATTCTCTGGAAAACAAGAGTAAGGAAGATAACGAGGAGGATTACCTCTTTGTAATCGATGTATCTGATACCGCAAACGATACACAAAAGAAAGCAATCATTGCGGATCCCGTGTTCGAGATCGTGTGGGAAGGCATAGATAAACGCATGTACCCCATTTATGCCAGCTCGGGCAGGAGCCTGAGAGCTCTGATCACATTAAGTGACTCCACCTTCATGTACATCGATCAGCCTCATTGGAACGATGCTTCGGGTGAATGGTTCCTAAAGAAGGGGGATATATATGGCAAGGGTAGCAAAGAGGTGTTCAATCTTGGGCGCGAAGCCAGGAACCTGAAACTAATAGGCACAAACCTCTACTATCAGCAATCCAGCCGCCTGAAATCCTTCAATACCTCCGGCAACCGCAAACAGGATATCAAGATCACCACCGATTACAGCTACGACACCAAAGAACTCAACAAAAGGGTATTCGAGCAGGCCTGGGGCGCATTTGGCGACAATTTCTACGATCCCGGAATGCATGGTTTAAACTGGAATCAGATATACGAAAGATACCGTCCTTATGCCGATAAGGCGCGCAATATTAACGAAATCGGAACAATCATAGACGAGATGATCGGCGACGTAAATGCCTCACATACGGGGTTTTACCCCCGCCGCGAGGAAGGGATACCTTACAAACCCACTGCATACCTGGGTCTTGATCTGGATTATACCGAGCGTCCTTTCGAAGGTATCCGCATCGCCAGAGTATATCCAAACACCAGGCTGGCATCATTTTATAAGGTAGAGTCTGGCGATCTGATCACCCATCTGGATGGGATCAAGATCACCAATAGTACTCCGCTTGATTCACTGCTGGCTGGAAAGGCTGGAAAGCAAGTAAAGCTGAGCATCAGCTCTGGAGAAAAAGAGATTGAAGCCCAGATTACCGCCCTGAACTACCGTGATGCTTATAACCTATGGTATGAATACAAGGTAAACAGAAACCGGGAGCGGGTGGAAACTCTATCTGGAGGAAGGCTGGGCTATATCCACGTCCCGTCAATGGGCAATAGCGACTACGATAAGTTTTACCGGGACGTCTTCCGGGATAATCACGATAAAGAAGCTCTTGTTCTGGACTTTCGCGGCAATACCGGTGGCCGCATTCACGATATGATCATATCGCTCTTGATCAAAGATACTTACGCTTACTCCTCCAGTCGTCGTTACTCTCTGGAGCGCCGTCCAGAACCACTGCGCGGCATCAAGGTACCTACGATCGTTCTGGTGGACGAAAGATCCTTCTCTGATGGCGAGATCTTCCCCATCGTATATAAGGAGCTCGGTTTGGGTAAAGTGGTGGGATATCCTTCCAGCGGAGCGGTAATCGGTACTTGGGAATACTCCCTGATTGATGGCTCCAGCATGAGGATGCCAGGTTCCGGATGGTACAAAATGGATGGCACAAACATGGAAGGAACAGGTGCAATGCCTGATATAATCGTGGAAAACACCCTCAATGACCTCTTGCAGAATAAAGACGCGCAATTGGAAAGAGCAGTGAAGGAACTACTCAAGGAGCTACAATGATGAAAGATCCCAATATCACCATCAGGCGAGCCATGGATCTCCAAAGCAGTAACTGGATTCATGCGCTGCATATCCTCCGGGAAGCTGCCGATGAGAATCCCAGGGAAGCCAAATATCAAATCGCCATCGCTGACATCTTTGCCAGCCGGGCGTCTTATGAAAAGGCCCTTCAACATTATCTGATTGCTCTGTCACTGGATCCCTCCGATCAACAGGTCACTGCCATGATCGCAAATTCATACCTCTCCACCGGCGAGTATCGCCTCGCGCTAGCATATTATCAGAAAATCCTGGATCCCACTGATGATATTATCTACAATACTGCGATCACCCAGGCTTTTTTAGGTAAACACCAGGAATGCATTGACACCCTGCTCAAAATCCTGCCCCACTTTCCAAACCATCCCTTCATCTACTACATTCTGGTGGAGCAGTACTACTATTTGGGCGATTTGGATACGGCAATACAATACATCGACCTCTCAAAAAAGAACTCTGCCATAAATGCTCAGATGTACACCCTCGGGGGCATCATCTACGCGGATCGCAAGCAATATTTAATGGCGTATGATTTCTATCGTAAAGCGGATCAACTCTCGCCGTTAAGCCATACTGACCATGTAAACAAATACGCCAGAGCAGCTCTGGAATGTGGGTTGTGGCAGACAGCCATTAAAATCTACGAAAGAAATATCCATCGCCATCCAATGATGAGTGAGCCATGGGTGGAAATCATCAAGATCTATATGGATCAGGGCAATTACAGCGCTGCTACCAGATATCTTGATATGGCCAAGAAACACGTGAAACGCCCGGGATCGGTGCTCAGACTACTGCAGGAAAGGTTGAAGCTCTTAACCTGATCTGCTCAGTTTACCTGTTTTTTATGCTCCCGTCTGGCATCTCGTGTCTTACTTACCAGTTCATATAGAAGATAGCCATTCAGCATATACAGCACCTTATCAAATTCCTTGTCTCCGGGAATAATGACATCGGCGTTCTTTTTGCTGGGCTCGATGAATGCCGTGTGAGATGGCTTTACCGTACCCAGGTACTGTTCCAACACGCTGTCAGCCGTTCTACCGCGGTCCACGATATCCCGAGCCATCCTCCGCGCCAAGCGGATATCTGCGTCTGTATCTACGAAGATCTTGAGATCCGAAAGCTCCAGCAATTCAGGATAGTACAGGGCAAAAATCCCTTCCAGGATCACCACATCCGCTTCCGCTATACACAACGTTCCCTCACAGCGGCTATGGCTTACAAAGTCGTAATCCGGCACATTGACTGCATTTCCTTCCAGCATCAGCTTGAGATCGTGGAGAAGATACTCCTTATCGATCGAATCCGGATGATCAAAATTGACTTTTACCCTTTGTTCATGGGTGAGATGGCTGAGGTCGCGATAATAGTTATCATGGGAAATGATCACCGTCTTCAAATCCTCCAGCCTGCGGCCGATGGCTTTGGCGATGGTAGTTTTTCCGGAGCAAGTACCTCCGGCTATCAATATCAATCTGGCGCTTTGCTTCATCCTGTGATAGTCCCTTTGTTTTATTAGTGTTCCAGCAGTTTCGCCAGGATATTATAAAGCTCGTTCATGTCAACGGGTTTGGCGATGTAGTCATCCATCCCCTGCTCCAAAAAGCGTTCCCTATCCCCCAAAAGCGCGGCTGCCGTAAAGGCAACTATCGGAGTCTTGCGAAGTCCGTATTGCTCCATGGCTCTGATCTCTTTGGTGGCTGTCACTCCGTCCATCACCGGTAGCTGAATATCCATCATGATCAGGTCATAAGGATTGCGGCGATGCATGTCGATGGCTTCCTCGCCTTGTTGGGCTATTTCCACCTGCAGACCCCAGAGTTCCAGCTGGCGTTTGGTAACCAATTGGTTAATCGCTTCATCCTCCACCAAAAGTATCTTCCCCTTCAGTTTATGTTCTGCCACAGACAGGGGAATCCTTTCCAGGATTAGCTTTTCTTCTACTTCCTTGTGTAGAGTAAAGGGCAGGATGAAGAAGAAACAGCTCCCCTTGCCGGGTTCGCTTTCCACCCAAATGAAGCCCTGCATCATTTCCACCAGTTTCTTCACTATTGCCAGCCCCAATCCTGTACCGCCGTACTTCAGGGAAATGTTGCTTTCTGCCTGAATATAGTTGTCAAAGATGTCCTTTTGCTTCGCCGGATCTATCCCAATCCCAGTATCTGTTACCCGAAACAGAATCCTTACATCGCCTTCAGAGATCGTGTACACTTCGGCCCCAATCTCGATGTAACCGCTATCTGTGAACTTTAAGGCGTTTTGGATCAGATTCATCAAGATCTGCTTTAGCCTTAGCTGATCCCCCTTCAACGCGTCGGGCAATGAACTGCTAACGTTCATCCTAATTTCCAGATCGCTTTTCCGGTTTTGAAGAATGTACTGCTTCACCAAGTCATCGATCATATACTTGGGATTAAACTCACTGATGATCAATTCCATTTTCCCCGCTTCGATCTTGGAGAAATCCAGAATATCGTTTATGATCTTCATAAGATTGCGGGAGGATGAATACATCAGATCAAAGATCTCTCTTTGATCAGGCGTGGAATGCATTTGCATCAACACTTGCAGAAACCCGTTAATGCCATTCAGCGGAGTACGTATCTCGTGGCTCATATTCGCCAGAAAGTGGCTTTTGGCGATGTTGGCGGCCTCAGCTTTTTCTTTGGCCTCCAGCATTTGTGCCTCCAGGTTCTTCTGATCAGTTACATCTATTCCGTAGCCATAGAGATAAAGCTTCCCATCATGTTCATCCCTGAGCAAGCGTGCGTAATCCAGCACCCAACGCAGATCTCCGCTCTTGGTTACAATCCTGTGAGACGAGAAATGCGATTCGCCATCGATAAAGTTTTCGCAGTTACTGCGCACTCGATACAGATCCTCGGAATAGATGATCTTCTCAAAACAGTTTTCAGGGCCGATGATCTCGTCCCTGGTATAACCCCATTGCGAGATGCTGTCGGTTATCGCCAAGACGGTCTTCGTTTCCATCTCCATCTTGTATTGGATCACCGGACCTTGCACAAAACATGCCCTCAATCCCGCCAATTCATTCTCGAGCTCTTCGGCTGTTGATTGCTCCTTTGCCAAAGCTTCCAAAGTATGTTTACCAGCATTAAAACAGCGGAACCAGGAGTAAAGCAGGCCCACGATTATCAAAAAAGATAATGCCAGCAGATACCACAGCAGGAGACTGCCATCGTGCAATTCAGAGCCGGAGTGATCCAGAGAGGAAAACCATTTATCCTGTAAAGTGAGTAATTCCCCACTTCCCGATATTTTATCCAGTGCAGTATTGATCGATTTTATCAATTCTCCATCTTTCCCCGCATAGCAGTAATCCCGCTGATTTATCCGATTTGGCAATGCTTTAATGCCCTGAAGATTATCCCGCCGAATGGTGTACATACTCATCATATAGTTCGTAACAGCAACGTCAAAAACCCCGTCATTGAGAAGCTTCAAAGCCTCTTCCTGTGTGGAAACCTGGCTTACTCTTCCCCTAAAGTCGATTTGGCGTAGATAATCCGCGGCTACATCGTCTTTTTGGATTACCACAGTGAGGCTAACATCATCCTGCAAGCCCTCGATTTCTGAACCCTTGGTCACAAATATCCCACGCCATGTCGTAGTATGGGGGTTTGAAAAGTACATCTCCTGCGCCCGCCCCAAGGAATAAGCCATACCCTGCACCAGATCAATGCTTTCATCTTCCAACCAGGAACGCACAAGAGACCATTTGGCAAGCCTGAACTCAGGCTCATAACCCAGTTCCCGGCAGATAGCCCTACTCAATTCCACATTGTAACCGTCAGGTTCTCCATCGCCGTTGATAAACTCATAAGGAGGATAGTTATAGTCCCCACCAATCACCAATTTTGGTTGAGCTTCGCTATCCACTGCTACTAATAGCGCCACCCACGAAATGAATACAAGAAACAAGGATTTGAACTTCATTATGCATCCCCATTAGTAACTTTATCCATATAGGACTTCATGTTATACTTTCTTTCCAAGCCTTTGTCATTCATATAGCGAACCATCCCATAGATAGGTCTTTCAGCCCAGGGGCGGTCATGCTTACCGAAACACCAGGCTACTCCAGCGTATGAATTGGCATCCCGACCGTCAAGAGAGTACTTATTGTTCAGGTACAATAGGAAATGGAAAGCCACTTCCGGGTCCTGGAACCAGGATATTGCTCTTTTCCCCCAATACATACGCATATAGTTGTGCATCTTACCGCTATACCGAAGTTGATTCTGGGCTGCGTTCCAATATACGTCTGCGGTTTCTGCGTTTTCTAATACTTCCGGAGTATAGTTCCTCTCACGAGTGTCTGGTAGATGATTTAGTAAACTGGCCTTTGCCCATGCCGGTAATCCGTCAAAGCTGTCATAGTCCTCATTGTAAGTGCAGTAATTCCAACTCAGCTCCCGTCGGACGATCAATTCTTCCAGAAAGTCAGCCAGGTTCACACTGCTGTTGGTGAGAGTCTTTCGGTTTACCAAAAGAGCTCTGAGAGCATAAGCATCATTATCCGAACGCAACTGATCAATAATGTCCAGGGGAGATATCTGACCAAAATGTAGGTAGGGACTCATCTCGCTCTGGAAGTCTTTTTCAGGATGATTACGAAAGTCAGAGTAGTGTACCAGTTTATGGGCGCAAAAGCTCTTTAAAAGGCGTTTCGCTTCCTTGTAACCACCCTTCAGAGAGAAAGCCCTGCCTTTGCTAAGCCTGCTGATGTGCCTTGCTGCGAACTGCATGAGTTCCTCCACCATAGCAGGATCTCCCTGGTAACGCTGATGATCCATCGTATTACAATCAGCCCTGGCTGGCGTGAGAAAAGGGGGATCGTCAAACACCAGCTGTTCGGGCAACATCTGCAACAGCTTTTTCCTGAGCGTGCCAGCGGAATACTCTTCTTTGCCTGAAGCGAGATATACCGGAACTACTGTTTCAGTTTCGATCTCCACCACCTGAGTATGCGTAAACATGTTTTTTAGACTTTGCCTCTGGGCTCTCTGCCATTTCAGGCAACCATGATCAAACACCACCAATCCAGCACCCAGCCCCAAGGCGTGGATTATCTCCACTGCGTCGCCGCTATAGATCCGAAAATCAAGCCCCTTATCCTCGCAAATCTGAGATATCTCGCCCAGCCCTTCCAGCATAAAGCGGTAGTGTCCAGATTCTGCCTCAAAGAAATTGTCCATGATCACAAAAGCGACGAGTAGCGCCATCCCGGTTTCTTTTGCACGGGTAATGGCATACTGCAGAGCAGGATTGTAATATAAACGCTGAGCCTGCTGCATCCAATACAGCACATACATGCCCTCGGCGGATGGGCTCCCCTTTTGATATATGATACGTTCTATCACTTGCGAGAGACAGCTCTAAACTGCCCTCCAACTTGCCTTCTATACGCCAATTGCCCGGCATACTCACCCTGGAGAGAGAATGTTGGGCTGTTCCCACAATACCCCGACATATTTCGGTCCTCAGCGAAGAAATCCATGCCGCACAAACAAATAACTACCATTATTAGAACTCCAGTCATCCTATCCACCTCTGGCACCAAGCTGTGGAATATCGACCTCCTTGTCAAGCTAAAGCTAGACCATTTGTGCAGCATTATCCACGACCTGTGCACATTTTTCCACAATTGCCCCGATTATTCTCCTAGCTGGCATCTCTCAATCGATCTGTCCCCCTACCCTCTTGTGGCGCGAATGCCACACAAAGTCAGCCTCAACTCTTCCTGAACGTGGTTCAGGAAGTCTTCGAGTGGAGTTCAAGTGGAGTTCAAGTGGGGTTCAGGATGCTAGAGGGCAAGGGAAGAAAAAACCTTGACGTAATGGCTGTACCAATAAAGCTATCATTTTTAGCAGTGCGGGTACCCATACTCCTTGTAAGTACCGCATTTCATAGCTGATAATGCATTCAAAACAAAGTAATTGGAGATAAAAATGACGATGATTCCCAGTATGATGGACGCCGATTTGAAGGGTAAGATTGTACTTGTTAGGATGGATCACAACGTGGTAAAAAAGGCAAAGATCAAGGATCCGATGCGCATTGAAGCCACTATTCCCACTTTACTTCATATCTTCAAAAAGGGTGGGCTTCCCATCCTGATGTCGCATGTAGGCCGTCCTTATGACAAGCAGACCGGAAAAATTACCATCTCAGAATTGGAAGCTGTAGATCCGATAGTGGATTATCTGGATCAAAAGCTGGCCCTGAAAGGTCTGATCCCTGCCCTTACGGCTGGGGACAGCTATGGCATCACCGACCTCTCCCCCATGGCTGAGGCAGTGGCCAAGCTGAAGAAGGGCGATTGCGACTATATCTATCTGCCCAATACGCGTTGGTTTAAAGGCGAAGAAGCCAAAGACGATAGTGCAGATAGCTTTGCTGGAATATTGGCTGGGTATGCAGATATATACATCAACGACGCCTTTGGTAGCTGGCAACCCCACGCCAGCACATATCACATCACCAAATGCCTGCCATCTTACGCCGGCCTGCTGATGCTAAAAGAGCTCAGCAGTTTAAACAAAGTGTTCGAGCCCAAGCGTCCGCTTTTGGCAGTGGTTGCCGGCAGCAAATTTGATACCAAGATTGGGCCACTTTCCGCCCTTATTGAGATAGCCGATCATCTGGTATTGGGAGGTGTGCTTTACAACGCCTATCTTGCTGCCAAATACGGTTTTAAGATATCGGGGCTAACCGAAGATGATGTAGCTATGGCGGCAAAGTTCATCGCCGATAGCAAAGATAACATAAACAAGATCGTGGAGCTTCCTTACATCGTGCAATGTGACAGCATCGAAGAGCGCAAGGAAGATAACTGGGATATACATAAGATTGAGGACATGGGAGATTGGGCTACTCAGAGCGAAATCGGCTATATCCTCGATGCCGCGGAGGAATCATTCCGGCTCCAGCAGGTTCAAGACGTCTTTAAACAAGCCGGGACCATATTTGTGAACGCAGTTATGGGTTACACAGCCCTCTTCCCGGAAGGGACTATGGCCATGTATCGTTTGATCGACGAAAACCACAGTGCGGTGAAACTCTTTGGCGGCGGCGATACTATCCAGGATTACAAGACCTATCTTCCAGGCCTGTTTGCAAGCGCACAAAACGATCCCAAATACTATTTCTTCACAGGCGGCGGAGCGATTTTAGATGCCATTCAAAGCCGCAGCGCTTACGGCATGAAACCAGTACAAGCTTTAATCAAAGAATAGATAAGGAGTTCAGCAGCGTGGAAACAAAAGAGCAACTGAACCTGAAACAGGATTTTCCCTCGCCCAGTGTGGAAGAGTGGAAGAAAACCGTAATCGAATCCCTCAAGGGAGCCGATTATGATAAAGTGATGCATAGTAAAACATACGAGGGCATCACTTTGGAACCGATCTACCGATATGAAAACATCAAGGATCTACCCTTTACCGGTGCGATGCCTGGAGCTGCCCCTTTTCACCGGGGTAATGATCCCCAGCGTAAACTGATGGAAGGCTGGAAAGTAGCTCAGGCACATAGCAATCCTGATCCCAAAGCGCTAAATAAAGAGCTATTAGAAGCCCTGAGCCGGGGTCTATCCATGGTCAATCTGCATTTAAAACACAGCGATAGAACCGATGGAGTGTCCATAAACAATGTGGAAGACTTTACTATCATATTGCATGGCATCGATCTTAAAGCCGCTCCCCTCTTCATCCAGACAGACCTTGGTGATCCTGATATCTTTGCCATGCTGGAAGAGTATTGCAGCAAGAATGGCATCGAACTCAAAGCGCTGGAAGGTGCCATCGGTTGTGATCCCACCGGGGAGTTTGCCCGCAAAGGCGCTACCGCCATGCCCCTGGATGATTTATGGCAGAAAGTATTGGGCAACCTCCAAACAAGAGCGCAAAAAGCGCCCAAAATGCCCGCGATGATTATTGACGGAACGGTGTATGAGGCTGCCGGAGCCAGTGCCACACAGGAACTGGCGTACGTATTGGCCACAGCGATAGGATATATCCACGGTCTCACTGCCTCCGGGATGGAGATCGACATCATTGCCCCACTCATGGCCGTGAAGCTCTCGCTCGGCTCCAATTTCTTCATGGAGATTGCCAAAGTACGCGCATTCAGGTTGTTGTGGGCAGAAATGATCAAAGCCTGGGGAGGCAATACCGAATCCCAAAAAGTATGGATCCACGGTAAAACCGCTACCTTCAATAAATCTACCTACGATCTGTATGTAAATATGCTCCGTACTACCACAGAAGCTTTCAGCGGCGTGATCGGCGGGGTGGATTCCCTGGAAGTGGATCGTTTTGACACTCTGGTAAACGCGCCTGGCGAGTTTGCCAGCCGGATAGCCCGCAATCAGCAGTTGATCCTGGCGGAAGAAGCTCATTTTACGAAGGTTTTGGATCCTGCCGGCGGTTGTTACTACATCGAAAGCCTCACTCAGCAATTGGCCGATAAGGCCTGGAATCTGATGCAGGAAATAGATAGCGAAGGCGGTATGGTGAGATGTCTGATCTCAGGGAAAATCCACGAACAGCTTGCTGTAAGCGCCAAAGCAAGAATTGACGCGGCACACACTCGAAAAGACGTCTTTGTGGGAGTAAACATGTATGCCAATCCCGCCGATACTGCCCTGCAGATAAGAGAGGCAGGGGATCAATCGGAAAACGTAGCAGTTAGCCTGAGCAAGGGTGCGTTACCAAAGACCCGCGCTGTGGCGAAACTGGAAGCTCTACGCGCCAGTATATCTGAGAGCAAGGAAAAGATCTTCTTGATCACCATGGGAAGCATCGCCGAGTACAAAGCGAGAGCTGATTTTGCATCCGGGTTTTTCGCCGTGGGTGGCTTTGACGTGATCAGCGGCAGCGGCTATAGTGAAATAGATGAGGCTGTAGCAGCAGCCAGAGCCTCTGGAGCTAAAGCATTCTGCATCTGCAGCACAGACGAAAACTATGAGAATCTGGTGGCCCCGCTCTGTGAAAAGCTGGGCAAATACATGATCCTGGCAGGCTATCCAAAGGATAAAACGGAAGAGTATTCCCGCCTGGGCATCGATCTCTATATCCACATCCGGGCCAATCTCTACGATACGCTTAGAGATCTGGCACAGAAACTGGGAGTGAACTTATGAAACCCGATTTCGCAAAGATAAAACCAGCTTTCAAGGCTGAAGAATCAAGCCTAAACATAGATAGAGGTAACTGGCATACCAACGAACAGCTTCAGGTGAAGCCCCTGTACGGGAAAAGTGACCTGGAGCACCTGGAACATCTGGATTATATGAGCGGAATAGCCCCCTTCCTAAGAGGGCCTTACCCCAGCATGTATGTACAACGTCCCTGGACCATCCGCCAATACGCGGGCTTTTCCACCGCAGAAGAATCAAACGCCTTTTATCGCCGCAACCTGGCCATGGGGCAAAAAGGGCTTTCCATTGCCTTTGACTTGGCCACGCATCGCGGATATGATTCCGATCATCCCCGCGTAATCGGAGATGTAGGCAAGGCTGGCGTGGCTGTGGACAGTATTCTGGATATGAAGATTCTCTTCGATAAAATTCCTCTGGACCAGATGAGCGTCTCCATGACCATGAACGGCGCAGTGATCCCGATCATGGCTTTTTACATCGTTGCCGCAGAAGAGCAGGGCGTGAAGCCAGAATTGCTCAATGGAACCATCCAAAACGACATACTCAAAGAATACATGGTGCGCAATACTTATATCTATCCGCCGGAAGCATCGATGCGCATCATTGCTGATATCTTCAGCTACACATCACGTAAAATGCCGAAATTTAACAGCATCAGCATCTCCGGATATCACATGCATGAAGCTGGAGCCACAGCAGATCTGGAAATGGCGTACACTCTGGCCGATGGATTGGAGTACGCCCGTACAGGAATCGCTGCCGGTATCGATATCGACGTGTTTGCACCCCGCCTGTCCTTCTTCTGGGCAGAGGGTATGAATTACTTTATGGAAATCGCCAAGCTTCGCTCTGCCAGAATCCTCTGGGCAAAGATCATCAAAGGTTTTAACCCAAAGAATCCCAAATCGATGGCATTAAGGACGCATTCGCAGACCTCCGGCTGGAGCCTCACTGAACAGGATCCCTTTAACAACGTTGCCCGAACCTGCATTGAAGCTTTGGCTGCCACCATGGGGCACACACAGAGCCTACATACAAACTCACTGGATGAAGCTATCGCCCTGCCTACGGATTTTTCCGCGCGCATCGCCAGAAACACTCAGCTATATCTTCAAAGTGAGACCGGCATCTGCAAAGTGATCGATCCCTGGGCTGGATCCTACTATGTGGAATCCCTCACCAATGATCTGATGCACCGTGCCTGGGCACACATCCAGGAAGTGGAAGCGTTGGGCGGAATGGCTAAAGCCATCCAAACAGGGTTGCCCAAAATGCGCATCGAAGAAGCCGCCGCCCGTCGCCAGGCAAAAATCGATAGCGGTGCCGACACCATCGTGGGAGTGAATAAATACCGTCTGGACAAGGAAGATCCCATCGACACGCTGGAAGTGGATAATTCCGCCGTACGTACCGCACAATTAGCGCGTTTGGAACAGCTGCGTAAAAACCGTGATGAGAACAAGGTGCAAAGCTCTCTTGCCGCCATTACAAAAGCCGCTGAGAATAAGGACGGAAACCTGCTGGAACTGGCCATCGACGCGGCACGAAATAGAGCATCTCTGGGTGAGATTTCCGACGCCATGGAGCATGTCTTCGGACGCCATCAGGCAGTAATCAGAATGATTAGTAATGTATATAGCAGCGAGTATGCCAATATGGATGACATCGAAAAAGTAAGAGCCCTCACCGATAAATTCGCCGAAAGTGAAGGACGCCGTCCCCGTATCCTGATCGCAAAAATGGGACAGGATGGGCACGATCGCGGAGCTAAAGTGGTGGCAACAGCCTACGCCGATATGGGTTTCGACGTAGATATGGGACCTCTGTTCCAAACTCCCGAAGAGACCGCCCGTCAAGCAGTGGAAAACGATGTCCATGTAATCGGGATGAGTTCTCTGGCCGCAGGGCACAAGACTTTACTCCCGCAATTGATCGAGGAGCTGAAGAAACTGGGACGCGAGGACATCATGGTCACAGTGGGCGGTGTGATTCCCGCCGCTGATTATGATTTCCTTTACCAGCACGGTGCTGCGGCAATCTTCGGACCCGGTACCAGGCTACCCGAAGCAGCCACGCTGATGATGCATAAGCTTATGCAGGATAATGGATAAACGCAGACCTGAATGGGCTCCTGCCAATGCTGGTAGCGAATTTGCCAGCTCGGTACGGGGTGGAAGTTCACCTTCGGTGGAAGCGAGAGCAAATCCCCCTCGTAAAAACTGGAATGTGGATGCCCTGGAAGCCGGGATTCTATCCGGAAACCGTACCCTGCTGTCGCGCGCTATCACTATGGTGGAAAGCAATTCAGGGAAGCACTTTGAGCAAGCGCAGGAGCTCCTCAAAAAGCTCCTGCCTTACTCAGGCAAGTCCATCCGCATAGGCATTACGGGAGTTCCCGGGGCGGGTAAAAGTACCTTTATCGAAAGATTTGGTCTCCATCTGATCCAGCAGGGGAAAAAAGTGGCCGTACTAGCCGTGGATCCCTCCTCCACCATCTCCAAGGGCAGTATCCTTGGGGATAAAACGAGGATGGAACAGCTTTCCCGCAATGAGATGAGCTTTATCCGCCCTTCGCCATCATCAGGGATGCTTGGGGGGGTGGCCAGAAAAACACGTGAAACCACTATACTGTGTGAAGCGGCAGGCTTTGACGTGATCCTCATCGAAACTGTAGGAGTAGGCCAGAGTGAAACAACGGTGCGCTCAATGGTGGATTTCTTTTTGCTGATGCAGATTGCTGGAGCTGGAGATGAGCTGCAGGGCATTAAGAAAGGCATCATCGAATTAGCAGATCTGATCGTGGTAAACAAAGCCGATCAAGACAATATCCAGCGCGCCCAACTGGCTGTGCGAGAATACAATAACGCATTACATTACATCCGCCATGCCAGTAAACACTGGACAACGAAGGCGGTTTCCTGTTCTGCCTTAACTGGAGACGGGATCGGTGAGATTTGGGCCACCATTTTGGATTTTTGCGACAAAACCAGGACTGCTGGCAGTTTTGAGCAGCGCCGCCGAGAACAGACTCTTGCCTGGTTTGAATCCCTGATCGCAGAATCTGTACTAAACAGCTTTTTCCAAAAACCACAAACGCAGGCGATGCTTCCCAGCTTGAAACAGAGTGTAGCCGATGGCGAAACACCTGTAGCGTATGCCGTAGCACAATTGATAAACTTTCTATAGACAGCAGTGTGGATTCTTTTCCACAGCGAAAACACCATTTATAGCCTGTTTAAGCTTGCCAGAATGAACCTTGCTCGTATCTTTTTTGTATATGGATGTGTATCGGTGTATTAGATGCGGACCCGGATTGCAGGAGAGTGCCGGGAAATGACTTGCTCACTACAGTTTTTAATAAACTAGAGGATAGCAGAAGAGAGTATTATGAAAGCTAGACTTGTTGTTGCCATTTTTAGTGTAGCTGTCTTGCTTGCTTATGGGGTAATCGGCGGTTGCAAGAGATCGGATGCGGGGGCAAATCACAAGGAAGATCACGGCTCATTGAAGTCCAGCACTGACAGTTTGTTGAAGCTTCGCTATCGCCCCAAATGGCAGCCTCAGGCACAGTTTGCTGGCTTCTACATGGCCAAGAAGATGGGATTCTACGAACAGCATGGTCTGGATGTGCAGGTGCAGAATACTCTCGGCGGGAATCAACCTGTAGAGCAGTTACTGGCGGGTAATGGTGATGTGGTTCATCTGGATCTCCTCTCTGCCATGAGCATCAATAAAGATAGCACCGTTGTGGTATGCATTGGTCAGATATCCCAGAATTCAGCCATACAGCTTGTTGGGAGAAAATCCCGTGGGATCAGAAGTGTTGAAGATTTTAAAGGTAAGAAGCTGGGGCTGTGGCGATCGGGATCAAATCTGATCGTTCGAGCATATCTGCAACATCTGGGGATAGAAATGGAGGTCATCCCCATGGAATGGTCTGTCCATATATTTACCGAGAACATGGTGGATGTAGTCTCAGTAATGCATTACAACGAGTATCATCAGTTGCTACAAGCCGGCATCCCGGAAGAAGACCTATTTGTCCTTTCATTCGATGATGCCAAGCACAACATCCCGGATGAGGGACTGTATGTACTCAAGGAATTCTATAACAAACATCAAAAAGAATGTGAGGCATTTACCGAAGCCACGATTGACGGCTGGACATACGCATTTACTCATCCCGAGGAATCAGTGGAGGAAGTGATTAGATTGATGAATGAGACAAAGCTGCGGGCAAATGCAGCACATCAACGCTGGATGCTCGATAAAATGCGGCATGTGATAATACCAGAACCGGAGAGCTTTGGCATTTTGCAACGAAGTGACTTTGATAATGCCCAGAGCGTTCTGAAAAAGATGGGTATCCTGCAGAGGAACATCAGCTATGAAGAGTTCTATCCCCGTGCTACACGCTAACGAAGAACGCACCCTAGCTTATCAGTTGATATCCTTCATCTTTATCGCGATGCTGCTGGTGTTTGTTGCCTCAGTTCTAGTCACCCGAGTGGTTTACAAGAAGATCATCCTGGATTCTCAGCTGGATAAAATGAGGCATCTGGTACATGAAAGAGTATATATGATGGATGGCATTCTCCATAAGGTGGAATCACTGGCTAATACTTCGGTAAACCTCTTGCAGGATAATGAGATCAGCAGTTCATCTCTGGAGAAGCACTTTCGGAATGTGGTTTTGGACAATCGGGATGTTCATTCGGTTACCTGGGTGTCATTAAAGCCAGACAATGAGCAAGCACTGCTGTTTTACCCCTATCAGCATCTGGTGGTCCGCAAAGAAATCCAAGGTGCAGATTACAGTTTCAATGATTGGTATCTCTTCCCCATGGTGTCAGGCAAATCACATTGGATAGAACCCTGGGTGGATGAGGATGGAGATAAAGACTTCTTGATCTCCTACGTGATTCCAGTGTATAATAAAGGTGAGATAGCTTCGCTTATCCGCTATGACATCGCTCTGTCCTTTCTTCAGGAAAAGCTGATAAACACCACATCCTTCAAAATCGGCAACAGCTTCATGGTATCGTCCACAGGCACTTTGATAACTCATCAAGATCAATCCCTGGTGATGAATCACACCCTCTTTAGTTTGGCTGAGGAATACAAGGACAATGCCCTGAAAGACCTCGGATCGGCGATGATCCATGGGGAAATGGGACATGCATTCATCAAGGGTAAATCCCCAATGGCTTTCAGTTGGATATACTACCAACCCCTGTCAAGTAACCACTGGTCAGTCGCTATTGCGATCCCAGAAAGAGACCTGATGGCTCCTATCAATCTAATCCTGGTGATCCAAACCATTACATCACTGCTCATCTTTCTGAGTGTTGCCGCGATCATCTACGCCAGAACAGTGAGTGTATCTAAACCACTGCAAAGCCTCGCAATTGCGGCAGACATGATTGGTTCGGGAGACTTTGAAGCCCAGCTCCCAATCTCAGATAAAAGCTATGAGATCAGCCGGTTAACCCATTCATTTGCCGCAATGCAAAAATCGTTGAAAGACTACATTGAGAATCTGAAGATCACCACTGAGGAAAAAAACAAGATCCGTGGAGATGTGATCTACGCCAGCGAAATCCAGACCAATCTGATCCCCAAGCAATGCACCAATCCATTCGGAATCAAAGAAATCCGCACGCATGGCGTACTGGAACCCGCCGGAGATATCGGTGGAGATTTATACGACTTCTTCCTCATCGATGAAAACCATTTTTGCTTCGTGATAGCGGACGTGCTGGGTAAAGGAATCGTGGCCGCAATGGCCATGACCATGGTATCCACCCTCCTGCCCTCCATCGCTCCTTTTTACAAGAGCTCATCAGAATTGTTGCAAAAGCTGAACGAATTCTTGTGCAAGAACAATGTGGAAGCCAATTTCGTGACTGCCCTCCTGGGGATCTTGAATATCAAAACCGGGGTGTTACAGTATTCAAATTGCGGCCATGTACCGATGTTTATCCGCAAGATTGATCACAGTTACACATGTTACAACGAAACGCACTCCACAGCACTGGGTGTGTTTGAAGACTTGAAAATCGGCTATGACACCATTCATTTGGATAAAGGTGACGAGATAATTCTGTTTACTGACGGGATCACCGAAGCCCAAAATTCCGCGGAAGATTTCTTGGGTCTCGCTGGTTTGGAAGCTATCATTGAAGGCCTGCAATATCCCAATCCGGAGAAGACCGCAAACAGCATCCTGGAAGCTGTTCATGAGCACGCCAAGGGTTCAACGCACAAGGATGATATCACTTTACTGGTGTTGGATTGGAAGCATCCGGGATTTCTGGATCAATAGCTAAAGACCACTCCCGATAGAGGGAAAATCCACTCATCCTTTGCGCTTACTATGCTGATGCTGCCTTCCTTACGATGAATCACGGGATTCTTCCGGCGGCCAGAGAATATGGTAACTGGCTGTACCTCTGATAAGCTATCAGGATACTGAAAATCGATCTTTACACCCTGAGTAAGCTCACTGATAAACACCGAGAATTGATGCAGGTGCCTGGGATATAGAGTGATCGTATCAATGCTGAAGCGCACCTCACTACCCACGAGATCCTTCAGGCCCGGATGCGAACAATGGATCTCCAGGCTACCATCACGATGCTTTATCCGACACTCCAACTCCAGATCATCAACCCTGGCGGAGCTAACGGTAAAGCTTTCCTCATCCAAAGCCAGCTTTTCGTCCAACAACCAGCGATACTCCACATCACGACGCAGGAAGTAACGGCGCAATTGCTCATCAGATCGAGCACAGGCTACGATAAAAGAGTCGGATTGCAATACCTTGTGATAGGATATATGGGTAACTGCCCTGAAATACTCAGCTTTTAAGCTCGCTTCAAAGCTGATGCTATGCACGAAATCCTTCCTGTAATGAACATCACGATCCCTGTCGGCAAAGAAACTCCTCAGAATCTCGTGGGATATCAATTCCCCGATTTCCGCGCTCTGTAGCCTTTGCGATAGAGCCGCAGAGATGATTTCACTCAGTTTACCATCATTGAAATCAGGTGCTACAAAATCTCTGCGAGCCAGTGGAGCGCTATGTAAGAGCTTCTCGCCCGAGCGGTAATACCTGCGCGCCCGGCGTCCAATCTGGCATAGCAATTCATAAGCCGAGCCCCCGTACAACCCGGCAATGCTTTGTGCACGAAGCTGCGCCTCTTCATCTCCGATCAAGGTGACAGTATCTCCGGGCTTTACTGAACTATCCTGGTCAAAAAAGACCGTTATCATATCCATGGATACACGTCCCACCACGGGGTAAACGCATCCATTGATCAATACCTTTCCCTTGTTTGACAGGAGAAAATCATAACCATCTGCGTATCCGATGGGGATCACAGCATAGCAGCCATCGCGGGGGGCAATCCAATCCCTGTTATAACCTACTGATTCGCCCTCTCTGATCCTTTTGATCTGGCTGATGCGTGAACGGAAGGTCATCACAGGATGAAGGTGCCGGGCGATCTCCTCATCGTCAATGGTGCATACGCCAAAGCTCAATATGCCAAAGCGAGCCAGATTGCAGCCCTTCCCGTATGCTTTGAGGGTAGCGGCACTGTTGCTGAGATGCACATAGCGGGGTCTTTGGCTAAGACTACTCATAAAATGGCTGAACTCATCTTCCTGACGCAATGAAAAAGCGGTGTCACTCTCCGCGGCGGCAAAATGGCTGAAGATACCTTCCACTTCGATATTGGGGAGCCCGGCGATGGCATCGTACATCGAAAGGGCTTCATCAATGCGCACTCCGCTACGATGCATACCTGTATCGAGCTTGATATGGACTTTCTGGGAACGTTTGGTTTGGGCCGACAGGGCTTGGGCAAAGCCGAGTTCGTGCACACCGGGCACCAGATGATATTCCAGAATGGCCGGGATTTCACTCTGCAGGCTGGGCGATAGGATCAGGATGGGCGCATTGATGCCTTGAATGCGCAGCATCTTCCCTTCCTCCAGATTGGCAACTCCGAGATACACGGCCCCTTCCATCAGTGCGGCTTGGGCTATCTCTCTGGCACCGTGTCCGTAGGCATCCGCCTTCACGATCTGCATGAAATCCTGTCCCGGCGCCAGAAAGCTCTTCAAATAGCGAAGATTGGCCCTGAAGGCCGAGATATCTATCTCCACCCAACTGCGATCGGATGAATTGATCTGCATGATCTAGAAATACTTGGCAGCCAGATCCGCCAGAGCTGATCGTTCACCCTTTTCCAGAGTGATATGTCCCACCATACTTTCACCTTTCAGCTTTTCCACCGCCACCGAAAGGCCGTTGCTGATGGCATCCAGATAAGGGATATCTATCTGATATGGATCACCGGTGAGGACTACCTTGGTATTTTTCCCCGCTCTGGTGATGATGGTCTTCATCTCATGCGGACTGAGGTTCTGCGCTTCATCAATGATGATGAATTGATCGGGCAAGCTACGGCCCCGTATATATGTGAGAGGCTCCAACTCCAGAAAACCATAATCCATAAAGTCTTCCATCCCCGGTTTTTTCTTTGCCTTGGGATCACTCATCCCCTTCTCATCATGAGAAGAGAGTATGATATCCATGTTATCATAGATGGGCTGCATCCAGGGGTTGAATTTTTCTGCCTTGCTACCTGGAAGATAACCCAGATCTTTCCCCAAAGGGGAGATTGGCCGCGATACCACGAGGCGTTTATACTTCTCTTCGTCCACCACTTTGCTAAGGCCCGCTGCCATGGCCAGGAGGGTTTTCCCCGTGCCGGCTTTACCGGATAGACTCACTAGCTTCAGATCGTCATCCATCAATAGATCAAGAGCCATCTCCTGTTCAAAGTTTCGCGGCGAGATGCCAAAGATATCTCCTCCGCGATAGCTGTTCAGCCGATAGAGCTTGTTGTGATCCTTGTTATAGCGCAAAGTGATGGCCTCTTCCCCATTCCCGCTTTTTGTCACACGGACAAATTGATTGGGATATAGCTCTTCGAAGACGTTGTTTATAAATCTACCCTGTTTCAATTCGTCAAAAAGCAGGGGATCCAATTCCTCGTGCCGCCAACCGGTAAAAAACTCATCAAACTTCACCGTATCTGTTTCGAAGTTCTCGGCTGTAAGCCCCATAGTATCAGCCTTGATACGGACGTTTACATCTTTAGATACCAGGATCACCTGCTTTTCGGGATACTTCTCCTTGAAGTAAAGCGCTGTAGCGATGATCAGATTGTCATTTCTATCCATAAACATCAGCTTACTGGCTTTGGTGATCACATCTTGATTTACTGTTACCTGGATGGTGCCTCCGGTATCAGTCGCCACACCTTCCTGCAAGCTTCCGCTGTGTCTGAGATCATCCAGATAACGCCCTATTTGCCGCGCGTTCCGGCTCTTTTCATCCAAGCCCTTCTTAAATTGATCTATTTCTTCGATCACGACAATGGGAATCACCACGTGGTTATCATCAAAAGAAAACATCGCGCGGGGATTGTGGATAAGCACGTTAGTATCCAGCACAAATATCTTTCGTTTCATTTCATCTCCGTGTTCTATCTATTTTGTTTTGTGAATATGCGGCTGATCAGATCCGCGTGCGCCGGGAACTCATCCAGCAGTCTCTGCTGTTCTGCCAGCTCGAAATCCGCATAGCTGAAGCTGGGCCACAGTGTACAGCCACAAAAAGTATAAGAATCCTCTTCTGCGACTTCCGCGCAAAACCAGGTGCCCATTGGAATAGCGAATTGTGGCAATTCACCCAGATCCAACCGCATTCCTAAATGCATCTCTTCGTGTCCTCTTACTCCGGATAGTAAATGAATCAAGAGAGTGCTTCCCTGATAGTAATGCCACATCTCGTCACAATTTACCCTGTGCCACAAGCTTACTTCTTTGGAGGGTAAAAGGTACAAAATCGAGGATCCCGCACTACGCTGAGGATGCAGTACTTTCCCGGCGGAGTCCCTCAGCTCAGATTGCATCTGGGATTGCCAATTTCTGCGGTAATACCCTCCCTCCGGATGCGGTAAGAGGTTCAATCGCTCAATGATACTGCGGTAGTCATTCATGGCATACACTCCTTGTTTTCAGCTTTGGGTAAGGAAAAGCAGATACAGTTTGGACGTCAATGATTTTTATTGGCGCCAAAACAGGAGCCATTATGAAGGGCGAAAAAATGGTGCTGAAGGGGGGACTCGAACCCCCATGAGCTCATTGCTCACTAGTCCCTGAAACTAGCGTGTATACCAATTTCACCACTTCAGCACGCGCTGTGATTGTCAAGATCTGAGGCACGCTATTTTTGTCAAGCAGAAAATCGTACAATCCCCCATTATGTCACGCTAATTATAAACCCTCACTGAAAACTTCAAATCCAATCACCAAAACTTCAAATGTCCAAG
>ERZ795031.1643-NODE-1643-length-22828-cov-6.470777_pt1 | contig 22828 bp, 18 predicted proteins | sample MGYA00375123_ERZ795031 | MGnify/ENA primary metagenome ERZ795031 (study PRJEB30166, sample SAMN05720159) | activated sludge metagenome | isolation source: anaerobic digester from wastewater treatment plant | place: USA | collected 2015-04-21 ...
AGGGGAACCTCCACACCCACACGACGGTCAGCGACGACAACCTCAGCCCCCAGCAGAGTGTGGACGCCTACGCCGCCCTCGGCTACGACTTCCTCATGCTCACCGACCATGACACCGTCACGGACACGGCGGAGCTGGACGCCCGGGGGATGACCCTGATCCCCGGATGCGAGGTCACCGCCGGGGGCCCGCACATCCTGCACCTCAACGCGACGGCGCGGGTCAAACCGGCCCCCGACCGGCAGCGGGTGATTAATGAGATCACGGCCGCGGGCGGGCTGGCCATCATGAACCACCCCAACTGGGAGCCCCACTACAACCACTGTCCGCAGTCCGTCCTCTACGCCCTGAAGGGCTATGCCGGCATCGAAATCTACAACGGTGTCACGCGGCGGGTGGAGGGAAATCCGGAGGCCACCGACCGCTGGGACATGCTCCTGAGCAACGACAAGATCGTCTGGGGGTTCGGCGGCGACGACAACCACCAGGACGTCGACCGGGGCGTGGTCTGGGTCATGGTGCAGGGACAGGACCGCTCCGTCGCGGGGATTGTGGACGCCCTCAAACGCGGAGCGTTCTACGTCTCCACCGGGGTCGTCATCGACAGCATCCGCCTCGACGGGCGCCGCCTGATGATCGAGGCGGCGAACGCCGAGATGTTCCATGTCTGCAGCAACTACGGGCGCGTGGTCGCGCGCGTTCCCGGCCCCTCCCTCGACTTCACACCGCCCTCCTTCTTCCCGGCCACCTACTTCCGCGTGGAGGCCTACGGCCACGGCGACGCCAAGGCGTGGATCCAGCCCTTCGTCCTGCACATCCGGTAGCCCGGGAAGCTCAGACGCCGCCCTGGAGCGCGCGGTCGCGGCGCAGGAACCACCAGACCACCCACAGGTAGCCCGCCACGCAAAGGGCGGGCACCACCAGCACCCCCCACGACGGGTCGTCCACATTCCACGGACCCACGCCATAGTCCACCTTCAGCGCGCCGGACTGCCCCTTGGAAAAGAACATGCCGAAGGAGGAGCCCAGCACCCCGTGAATGAAGCCCAGGGCGACCAGGTTCCGGTTGCGCTCCTCCATGAAAACATAGGACAGGAATATCCCCAGCAGAAAGGTCACCGCCACCAGTCCGTACGAGTTGATGTGGATGACGCCGAAGCAGCTCCCGGTGAGGGTGGCGACCAGCAGACGCCGGCGGTCCACCGCGTAGAACCATCCGTACAGCCCGCCGAACAGCCCAAAGGCCGCGACAAACCCCGCGAGCACGGACACGGGCACCGCCGCCCCGCCGAAGCGCAGCCGGATCGGAAGCCACGCCAGAGGGCCAAGCACCAGCGCCGCCGCAAAGGCGAACTTCAGCGCCTCCGGCACGCGGGCGGCGGGCCGCCGGTTGCCCGGGGCACTGGAGGGGCCAAAGGCCTTGCGCAGGCGCGTGCCAAAGTAGGAGGAGAACAGCAGCTGCTGGACGAAACCCCAGAAGACATAGCCGAACGCGCCGATGAGGAAAGCGCGCAGACTGAAGTGAGCAAAGGCGGCGGTGCCCCGCTGGGCATAGGCCGCCAGCATGATCAGCCCCAGCAGCGGAAGCGCGATTTTCATGGCCGTGGCAAAGGCCGTTCCAAAGTTGTCGTAACGAATCCCGAAAAGAACGATCACCGACGCCAGCAGGCTGCCGAAAAGCACCACCATCAGGCTCCCTGGAAAGGTTTCGAAAAAATGGGGAGGTAGGGGAAGCTTGTCGAAGTTGAAGAACTCGGACACCTCCCCCCAGTTGCGGTAATTCAGCACGTTGAGCCCCACGAACAGCGCCGCAACCACCCCGGCCAGCACCGCGCGGCGGAGGGGCGTCGCCGTGCGCAGCGACCTGAACAACGCCCACGGATCCCCCAGCCCCCACGAGGAAAGGGTGTCCCCATGGAGACGGGGACTCACAAAAAGCAGGTAGAGGGCCCCGGCCACCAGGAGGAGCGTGGACCCGGGGCGCACTCCGGGAATCTCCAGCATCACCCCGAACGGATAGGCGCATCCCCACAGCACCACAAGGATGAACGCCATGACAAGCAGGCCCTCGGCCAGATTGAACCGGCGGGAAAAGCGCTCCCGCTCCCGGTCACCCGCCGTGGTCGTCACAAAGCTGCCGTCCGATTCCGTAATGTCCCGCATTGCCGTGCCGCTCCTCTGATTCGATTGGTGAACAGAACTATAGACCATCCCGGCGGCGTCCCGGTTTTGCGCAGGCCTGCCCTTCCCTCCCACGCGTCCAAAGAGTTGCGTCCACCCGCCGCGTTGCGGAAAATGTCCGCATGATGTGCCCGTTCAGAACAGCCCCGTTCTCCGCGATCGCGCCCGCGCTCTTCCTGCTCGCGCACGCGGCCTGCTTCGCGGGGCCGGTGGAGGCGTTCCCGGCAGGGGCGCCCACCGGGGTTCCCCCCTCTCCCGCCCCCCATGTGCCCGGTCGCCCCGCGGGTGCTATCCCCACACCCGCGCCCGAAACCGCCCCCTCCCTTGAGGTTCCCCCCGCCTTTCCGGAGTCGGAACAAGGCGGGGACACCGGGCAAGACGGGTCCCCGGACACCGGGCGTCTCCCCGCACTCCTCTCAGATTCCGCCGACCCCTCCGCCCGCGCGCGCGCGCTGGAGGCGTTCCCCCTGTCGGCAAATGCCGAACAGGAAATCGGCAGGTGCGTCGCGGGGCTGCTGGACGCCTCGCCCGAAATACGGGATGCCGCCGCCAAGTGTGCCGCAGACACGCCGCCCGCGCATCTTTTCGCCTACATGATCCGCACCATGGCCTGGGGCGCCCCGGAGGCCGTGCGGACACTGGACGCCGCCCTTCCCCGGCTTGCGGGTTTGGCGGATGCGCTGCTGCTGGAGACGCTCGGCACCGAACTGGAAACCGCCCGGCACAAGCGGGCCGCCGCCTACTGCCTTGGGCGCATGGGGGTGACCGCCGCCGCGGAGCCGCTGGCGCGCCTGGCGTGGGCGCCCGACCCGCAGCTTGCGGACACCGCCGCGCGCGCGCTGGCCATGCTGCGGTGGCCGGGGGCGTATAATGCCCTTGCCGCGCTGCTGGAGCACCCGGAAACCTCGGCGCGCCTGGCGGCCCTGCGCGGGCTGGCGGAAATCAACACCCCGCCGGGCTGGCGCACCGTGGCCGACACGGCGGCGGGAAGAACCGGGCAGGCCGCCCGGGTACGCATGGAGGCCGTGCGGCTCCTGGGCATGCTGCCCGCGGTGGACGCGGTGCCGACGCTTATTGACATCATGCGCGCCGACAAGGCCATGGCCCAGCCTGCGGCGCGGGTGCTGAAGGAAATCACGGGGCTGAACTACGGCCCCGACCCGGAGGCCTGGGCGCGGGAACTCCTGCTGGAGCCCCCCCCGTCCGCGCCGCCGCAGGCGGGAGGAATGCCATGGGAAGCGACAGAAACGGGGACCAGCGGGACTTCGGAGACCTCGACACGGCCTTCCTCGGGGCCGAAGACCCCCAAGGGGCGCGTGAAATGAGCGGCCGCCAGCGGGACTGGATGACGCTGGCACTGGTGCCCGGCGTGGGGGGCACGCGTTTCGTGCGCCTGATGGCCCGCTTCGGCAGCCCGGCAAAGGTGCTGGCCGCGGCCGAGGCGGAGCTGGCCGAGGTGGTCGGAAAAAGCGTGGCCAGAAACATCCGCCAGTACCGCGACGCCGTGGACACGGAAACCCAGGAGCGGCTGATGCGCCTGCACGGCGCGGCGGTCATCACGATGGACGACCCGGGGTATCCGACGCTGCTGGCGGAAATCTACGACCCGCCGCTCATGCTGTTCGTGCGCGGCGCGCTTTGCGAGACGGACCAGTACGCGGTGGCCATCGTGGGCACACGCCGCCCCTCGCACTACGGCGCGGCCATGGCCGAACGGCTCGCCGGGGACCTCGCCGCGCGCGGCATCACCGTGGTCAGCGGCATGGCGGAGGGAATTGACGCCGCGGCGCACGAGGGCGCGCTGAAGGCGGGCGGGCGGACCATCGCCGTGGTCGGCTCCGGCGTGGACCAGGTGTTTCCCGCGGCCCACGCGGACCTCATGCGCCGGATCATCGCGCAGGGCGCGGTCATCTCCCCCTTCCCCATGGGCATGAGCGCGCTCAAGACCAATTTCCCCCAGCGCAACCGCATCATCAGCGGCATCAGCCTCGGCACCGTGGTTGTCGAGGCGCCGCCGGGAAGCGGGTCCCTCATCACCGCGAAACATGCCGCCGAGCAGGGCCGCGAAGTCTTCGCCGTGCCGGGCGAGGCGGGACGCCCCAACAGCCGGGGACCCCACGCCCTGATCCGCGAGGGGGCGCGCCTGGTGGAGACGGTCGAGGACATCCTGGTGGAGCTGCGGATCCCCACGGCGGCCCATGCGGCCCCCGCGCCGGACTCGTCCCACACGCCCCCTGATACCCGGGACACGGCGGACCAGCCCCCCCCTCCCCCGCTTTCGGCCCCCGGCCTCACCGAATTGGAGACGGACATTCTGGCGTCCCTCAGCAGCGAGGGTGCCTTCGTGGACGAAATCGCGCTGACCTGCCGGAGGGCCGTCTCGGAGACCCTGAGCGCCCTGACCATCCTCGAACTCAAGGGGCTTGTCCGCCAGCACAGCGGCAAGCGCTTCTCACGCGCATGACCCCCGACCGCCTGGCCGAGAAAATCCGCCGCGGAGCCCCCCTGCCCGCACCGGTTGACGGCCTGCTACGGGCGGCGTCGCTTGTGCAGCGTGCCGGCATGCGCCTGCGCCTGCGCGGCCCCCGGTTCCGTGTGGACGTACCGGTGGTCAGTTTCGGCAACATCACCGCCGGGGGCACGGGAAAGACCCCGGCGGTCATCGAGCGGACCGCCCTCGAAATTGCCCAAGGGCATCGCGTGGCCGTGCTCACACGGGGATACGGGGGCCGCCGCGTGTCCGAACCGCTTGTTTTCCGCGGGGCCGACTCCGCGTCGCCGCCGGACCCCGGCGCGCTGGGCGACGAGGCGGCGATGATCGCCGCCAGATTCCCCGAATGCTGCGTGGTCCGCGCGCGCGACCGGGTGGCGGGCGCCCGCGCGGCGGTCGCGCACGGCTGCACGTTGCTGATTCTGGACGACGGTTTTCAGGCCGTCGCGCTGGAGCGCGATGAGAACATCCTGCTGGTGGACGCGGGCAACCCCTTCGGGAACGGACGCATCCTGCCCGCGGGCACCCTGCGCGAGCCCCTGGAGGCCATGGCCCGTGCGACCCATGTGGTGCTCACGCGCTGCGACGAAGCGGCGGACCTTTCGGAACTCCTGAACACCGTCCGCCGCCACTGTCCGCACACGCCCATCCGCATGACACGGCACGCGCCGGAGGCCTTCCTGCCGCTGGACGGCGGGCCGCCCGCGGCGACGGACCGGTTTCGCGGCGAGGAAATCGCCGCGGTGTGCGGTGTGGGCCGCCCCGAGTCATTCTTCCGCACACTGGAGGCGCTTGGATGCCGCATCGCCCGCAAGACCGCCCTCCCCGACCACGCGCCGATACCCGCCGAACTGCTCCGCGGCCGTCTCCCCGTCGTCATCACGGAGAAGGACGCCGCCCGCCTCGGCCCTGCGGCCCGGGGGCTTGAGGGGGTCCATGCGCTCCGCATGGGGCTCGCGGACTTCATACCCTGACCTCCCCCGCGCAAGGGAAGACGAAATGAAAACGGCCCCGGAGACGGCGTCTCCGGGGCCGGATTTTTCAGGCGCTTACCTCAGCTCGTCGGGATACACATCGGGCACCACCCGCACAGGCGTGGAGAAGTGGTACTTGAGGTTGGGCTGCATCGGGTCCGGACCGGGGAAGGTCAGCAGCACGTAGAACCCGCGCCACCCCTCCTCAGGAATGTTGACCTCCGCGACATAGGTCTGCATGGGGCCGGCCGGGTCGCAGTCGCACGGGCCCTCCAGGCAGGCCTGCTGGCACTCGGAGACCAGCTCGTTCTTGGTCCATGCGGAACCCACCACCTGCAGGCGGAAGTCCCGGGCGTCGCGGTTGGTGGCGCGCCACAGCGCCACCGATTCGGGCCGCTGGGTGGTGGTGACGATGATGCGCGCCTTGCCCTCCGCCTCGTCGGTCTCGAAGGTCCAGGAGAAGGCGGGCACGACCACGTCGTCGCCCGGCAGACGGTTCGTGTTGCGCACGTGCGCGATGTAGAACGCCTGCAGGCTGTCGAGCGTGCCCTGGTCCAGCGACGCAACGCTGCCGGACAGGCTGTGGTCGGTGTTCGGCGCGTAGTAGACGTACTTCGTGCCCAGCAGCTCGTTGTAGTAGAACTGCGAGGAGTCGGGCAGGAAGAACTGGTCGCCCGTGGAGTTGAGGATGAGCTTGGGCATCGTGAGCGTGTCACGGTAGGTGAAGGGGTCCACGATCTTCAGCAGGGACTCGGACTCGGTCGTGCCGAACCGCTGGAAGACGTTCATCTCGACGTAGTCCTCGATGGCCGTGGAGTACCCGCCGAAGATGTAGTCCGAGGGGCTGTTCTCCGGGTAGCTGCTGTAGGCGCGGCGGTGGTGCTCCATCTGCCGCTCCATGCCGAGGACGTCGATGACGATGGGCATGACCGCGGAAACGCGGTCGTCGGAGGCCGCCGTCAGCCACGAGGTCCAGCCGCGCTTCGAGGCGCCCGTCACCGCGAACCGGTCAAGCGTGATCGGGCCCGTCGCCTTGGATCCCAGGAAGTCCTGCAGCGTGTCCATGGTCTTCACCGCGGCGCGGGTCATGGGCAGCAGGGCGGGCCAGGTCATGTCCGGGGCGCCCGCCTTGTGCGAGTTCATGTACTTGTCGTAGCTGTACGCGATGATCGCGTCCTCGGACCGGCCGCGGGTGTCGTCGGTGAAGTTCAGCGGCTGGTTGGGGACGGCCTGCAGCAGCGCCACGACCGAGCCGGTGTTCTTGGCGAAGGGCAGCAGGGCCGCGGACAGGGAAGTCGAGGGGGTGGAGCCCGTGCTGCCGCCGGAGATGACCAGCAACGCCGTCGAGGAGGTGACGTTGTCCGGCTCGACAACGGTGATGTAGTGCTTCCACTCGGGCTCGTACACCTCCCCCGCGCCGCGCCAGGAGCCGGACGTCATCTCAAGGAGATAGCCGGTGTAGCCGCTGCCCTGGGAAGCGATGGTGTTGCGGAGGCGGTAGGTGAAGTTCGGCTCGCAGGAATGCACGTACTCGCGGAGCACCTGCTCCTCGGGCATGTCCAGCACGGACCAGGACTTGGCCGCAACCTCGAGCGTGTTGAACCCCTCGAGGTTGAGGTTGGCGGCCACAAGCACAACGCGGCGGCCGCATTCGCCGGGGGTGCGGAGCCCGGAAACCACCACGGTGTCGTTGATCCCGTCGGTGTCGGTGTCGGCCAGCTCATAGGCGCCGTAGACGCCGGCGGGCTGGTCCAGTTCCACGCCGTCGAAGCCCTCGACATAGACTTTCGCCTTGAGGGAGTTGCCGTCGCCGTCGGCCTTCCAGGCGGCGGCGTTAACTTCGATGGTCAGCTCGGTGGTCATGGCGCTGGTCTCGATGACGACGGCCCGCGCGGACATGGGCAGGATGTTCTCGAAGTTCGGGTGGCTTTCCGGCGTCACCTCCCCGGTGTCGCCGGGGGCCGCCAGGGGCAGATGCGCCAGGAACCCCTCCGCAAACCGGTCCTCGTTCAGGGTGAACGGCGGCCGTGCCTCATCGGAGGCGCGCAGCATCGCCGTGCCGCTGTTCTCGAAGGCGCGGTCCCGGGCGTAGTCCCAGAAGTAGGCGGGAAGGGTGTCCTCCATCACCTCGTTCATGACCTGAAGGGAGGCCAGAAGCGCCTCGGGATACGTGACGGTAATCCCCTGCTCCTCCGCCTCATCGGCCACTTCACGGAGCCCCTCCATGGTCCCCCCGATCACGAAAAGCGGGTTCTCATAGTCCGGGTCGTTATTGTGGTCGGGGTCCGTGTCCGCCTCGTCGTCGTACAGGTTCTGCAGGTAGAAGTAGAACTCCTGCGCGGCCTGCGCGTAGTCGGAAACGTCGGGACTGTAGGGGAACATCAGGGGAAGCGACAGCCGGGCAAACTGGCCGTCCTCCAGCCCGCGCGCGTCCAGATCCTCGTAGGACTGGCCGAGATAGGTGCCGCCGCCGCGCTGGAGCCCCTCCAGGAAGTGCACGGCGCGGACATTTCCGGCCGCGTCCCGGTCCGCGGGCACGGGCAGTCCGAAAAGCGGATCGCCGGTGGTCGTGAGATCGGGGTAATCGTAGGCGGTGATCACCGCGTCGAAGATGCCCTCGACAAACGCGGCCGCCGGCCCGATGATCTGGGCCACGTCGCGGTTCTCCGGGGCCGCAGCCAGGCGGGCGGCGTTGCCCGAGGCGATCCGCAGCAGCTGGCCGGGATCAACCACCAGATACCCGAAAAAATCGTCCTGGTAAACCAGCGAGGAAAAGCGGTCGTAGTTCGGCGGGTACTGCGCGGCCATGTTGTAGATGACCAGCCCGTAGGCGTCCTCGCGCTCGACCAACGCCGGATGGCGGACTTCGCTCTCCGCGAGTTCCTCATGGATGCTCTGCACGCCCGCAATCAGGCCGCCGCCGGTCTCGGCAATCTCGGTGTCCGTGAAATCGCGGCGGCCGAAGGTCGCGCCGTCCTCGATGCTGCCGAGACGCAGCGCGGTCAGCTGCTTCAGCGTTTCCAGGCTGACATTCACGTTCCAGGTGTTCGCCCACACGCGGACGGGCTCCAGATCCTCCTTGGCTTCGGCGAAATCGCTGGCCGCGTAAGTCTGGCTGCCCGGGCGGTAGATGGCCGTGAACGCGGCGCGCGCCGGCAGGCGCATCACCTCGGCTGTCACATACTCGCCCGAGGCGTAGGCCGGAATCGGCAGCATGCGGCCGTCCTCCAGACGCGCCAGAATGAAAATCTGCCCCTTTTCCACGCCCGTGGCGGGCACCCGGCCGCGGATCGTCGGAATGCTCACCACCGTGGGGATGATCTTTCCGTCGGCGCCAAACAGGTACATGTCCGGGCTGCCGTTGTTGTGCTGGATGGTGAACGAGTCGGACAGGCGCACCGTGTCCTCCGTGGAGGGCATGGGCACCGATGTGGCGTCGTCTTTGACGCCAAAAACCGTCTCCTCGTCCAGCACACCGGCGGGCACGGCAATCTTGACTCCGCGCACCACGACCGTGCCCCCATTCTCATCAAGCACGTCAAAGGTGGTGGGATCCTTGACCTCCACGAGATCGGGCGATTCGCGGGTGAAATTCCCCTGGGAAGAGGTGACCGTCAGGCGGACCGTGTACAGGCCGGCCTGATAGTAGGTCTTCTCCGGGTTGCGCTGGGTGCTGTAGGTGCCGTCGCCGAAATCCCACTGCCACCCCTCGATGGGCGTCCCCCCGGGCACGGAACGGTCAACGAAGCCCACCGTGAGCGGAACCGAACCGGAAGTCGCACTCGCCGTGAACTCCGGCAAGGGCGTCCGTTCCGACGGATTCCTTTTGCAGCCGACCGCTGTGAGCACGGCCGCCATCACCATCACGGCCAGACCGACACGAAAGATGCGAGGCATAGTTTTCGGGCCTTTCTTCACGTTCAACACAGGCTGCGTTTTCAGACGTTCCCGTCCGCCGCGCACCCTGCGCCGGGGAAGTTTTGGGGGCTTTTCAGGATCCACCCCCTCTAGTGTGCGCGAAACCGAGAAAAAAGTCAACTATTTACCGCCGGAATTTCGCCTGTTTGGCGAAAAAAAGCTGTCCTGAGACAACCTCTTTCGAGCGCCCTAATCTGCGGAATTCCCGAAACTGCCGCCACGGCATTTCGCTCCGACTGGAAGGCGGCGGAGCCAGGGAGCCCCCCGCCGCTTGTCAAGTAATTACCGCTGCTGCGCCGCCGCGTCGGATTCCCGCACATGCACTTGAACGTCCCGATAAGAGCCCTTGAAGAACAGAGCGCCGCGCAGGGTGCCCGCCGGCGAGAATCCGGCCGCCCGCAGGCACGCCGCCAAGGCCTCCTCCTCCGGTGCGGCGGGGGCCAGAATGCGCTTGAGGCCCGTGGCGGCCAGTGCCTGTCCGGCCAGTTCCCCCAGGGCGGCACTGACACGCTCGGCGCGGTAATCCTCCTCACGCCGCATGTACAGCCACAGCCATGCAGTGCCCGCAGGCGGACCCGGCGCCACGCGCACCAGTCCGAGGGGGCGCCCTCCCCTTCCGGTGATCAGCAGTTCCTGGACCCCGGGAACCGGGTGCAGGGCGTCCATCTCGCGGTCATACTGGGCGCCAAGCAGGGTGCCGTGTTCCGTGAAGGTAAAGTAACTGGCGTGGTTCCAGTTTTCCCAGCGGACAAGCAACGGGGCGTCCGCCTCCTCCAGCGGCCGCATGCCGACCCGCTGACGGAGCGCCTTGACCAAGGAAAGCAGGGACGGCTTCCCCCGGTGCGCGACGGAGTCAAACACGCGCGTGAAATTCACCCCCGCGCCGGAAAGACGGCTGAAGGCGGCGATGGCCCCCTCGATCCAGCCGCGCCATGCGTCGCACCACGCGGGGTCGGGGGTCCGGAAGTCGCCGGTGCGCGCGGTGTGTACGGCGGCGCTCCCCCCGCCGCATAGACCCGCCGCCCAACAACGAACGCACGGAGAGGTGGTCAGCGCGCCGACATCCTCAAAACGGGCCAGGGTCCCATCCGCATCGGAGGGCGGCGCCGCCAGGGTGCCCGCGCGAAACGCCTCCCGGCCGAAAAAGCCCGGTCCGGGAAAAACGCCGCCTCCGGCATCCACCGCCAGGGCGTTGGCCCCGGAAGGATCACGCCGAAAGGCGGGGGTTCCGTGGAATATCTGAAGAAACAGCGTGGCAAAAGGTTCCGCCCGGAACATGCGCCCCTGAAGCAGGGCGTCCGCGTAATCGTCGGCGTTGGACTTGAGGCTCCGCCCGACTGCTGCGGCGTCCAACCCGGGCGTGGCGGCAAAGGCCGCCTCCCAGTCCAGCTCCATCCAGGGGAATCCGAGTTTCTCCAGCGCAGTGACCAGGCCGGGAAACGATTCCCCGCGCGGGGTCACGGAGAGTCTCCCCTCGAAGGACGCGCGCAGGGCGGTGAAGGATTTCGCCGTCTGGTCAAGCCGTCCACACTTGGCCACCCCAAGCGCCCGCCAGGCATTGCCGTCTGCGGCGGCCAGCTTTTCCGGAGAAAGCGTGAACCACGCGGTGTAGTCCTGCCCCCTGAGAGGCTCCGGCGCGGTGTCCGCCGCCGTATCGGGCAGACGGACCCCCACCGAAACGGTCAACGCCTTGCCGGACCAGGCGGCGAGGGTGCGCAGCTCGCGGAGGACCGCTTCCCACTGGGAAAGGAACGCCGTGTCCCGGAAGAAATCCAAGGAGGCCGCAAGAACGCGCAGATGCAGCTCTTTCTGGGTGGCCGACCGGGCGAGCAGCAGACGGCCCGCTTCCGCCACCGGCGCCGCGGGCGCGTTCCCGGCGCCTGTGTTCCGGGCTTTTTCAGCGGCGTCCGCCCCGGAGATCCAGCGGCGCCATCCGCCAACGGCGGGTTCCGCCGGCGCGCCCCCGGCCGCTTCGCCCGCGTCCCGGAGATCCAGCACCACGGTCAGCTCCCGGAGCCCCCGTTCCAGCTCATAGCGGCGGGCCAGCGCCTCCTGCTTGGGGGGCTGCAGGATGGACCGGGTCGCCCGGAGCCATTCGAGCTCGCCGATGACCTCCTCCAGTTCCTGGCGGGCGAAACGCTCCCCGAGGATGCCCAGAATGCGGTTGACGGGCTCTTCGGGATAGTGCTCCAGCACGGCCGCGGAGATTTCGTCGCACTCGAAACAGAAGCAGGTCTCCGGGTCCAGCGCGTAGCGCCGGCCGTCACACTCGAATCGGTGCAGTCTCTGCGGCATTTCAGGGCCGTTTCCCGTTGTCCGGTCAATACGAGCCGAGCGTCCCCTTGGACCGGCTCCAGTTTTCCATCACCTTGAAGACCGACATCCCAATGGCTGTCCAGGCGACGCAGCTGACCAGCAGCCAGTAGAAGCTCTGGTGCTGAAACACGCTGGCATGCTCGCCCGCGGCGTTCAGCTGCCCCTTGATCAGGACATGCTTGAGGCAGATGGCCGCGTCGGTGACAGGGAGCACGTGCATGCTGAGCCGGACCGGCCACGGCTGCTGGAGCAGCTCCTCCCGGGCAAACACGGCGAGTCCGAAGAGCCCCATCCGAATGAGGATGGCCACCTGGCCGACCTGTTTGAACACCAGGACCAGCCCGCCCACCATGAATCCAAACCCCAGCAGGTTGAAGAACGTCAGCGCGAGCAGCACCATGACGGGCAGGGTATCCCAGTGCAGGCTGCCGCCGACGGAGAAGGACACGAGGTAGACCATGATGCCCGAAGAGATGATGGTGGAGACGGAGGCCACAAGCACCTGGGCGAGGAAGTTGGTGATGAGGCCGTGGGGGCTCATGCAGAGCTGCTCCAGCACGCCGCTGGTGGCCATGCCCTGGAGGCCCTGGGTGAACATGCCGACAACGCTGAAGGCGTACATGCCGATGATGAAGCCCAGGACGAAGTTGGTCGCCGCCGCCGGGTCGCTGAACTTGCTGAGCCCCTGCTCGACCTGCGGCCGGCTGTAGATGAATCCCGCCACCAGCACCATGAGCATGCCGTAGCCGATGATCATGCCGGTGATCGTGCGGAACCAGTAGCGGCGCATGACGATGAACACGCGCACCAGCTCGGCCTTCATGACCAGAAAAAAGCCCATCTTCACTCCTGTTCCGGATCTTCCGGCCCGGCGTCCCCGTCCGCGTCCAGCGGCTGCCCGGTGATCCGCAGAAACACGCTCTCCAGATTCTGCTGCCGCTGCTGCACGGCCAGCACCCTTCGGCCCATGCCCTCGAGCGCCCGCATGACGGCGTAGAAACCCGCCGACCGCTCCGCCTCGTCCGTCGCCAGGGAGACCACCAGCGAGTTTTCCCCGCCAGCCGCCTCCTCCTCCGCCGAAAGCACCCCGGGCAGCCCACGCAGCGGGCCGGTCCCGGCCGGGGCGTCGAGCTTGAAGACGAACACATGCTCCGAGAACAGCTCCAGCAGCTCGGACATGGGCTTGCAGGCGACGAGGCGGCCCTTGTTGATGATGCCGACGCGGTCGCACAGCTCCTGGGCGACGTGCATGTCGTGGGTGGTCACGAGGACGGCGCGGCCCTGGCCGTGGGTCATCTCGATGATGCGGTCCTTGATGGCGCGGCTGCTCTGCACGTCGAGCCCGGTGGTCGGCTCGTCGAGGAGCAGCACGCGGGGATCGGCGATGAGGGCGATGCAGATGGCCAGTTTCTGTTTCTGCCCGCGCGACAGGCGGCGCACCTGGATGTTCTTCTTGTCCTGCAGCCCGATGAAGTCGAGCAGGTCGTGCGCGCGGTCGTGCAGCACGGCCCCCCGGACATTCTTCAGGTTGCCGTAGTACATCAGGTTTTCCAGGGGGGTCAGGGGCCACAGGCTCGTGCGGGTGCCCTCGAGCACCACCCCCACCTGGCGGAGAATCTGCTTGCGCTTGCGCTCCACATCCATGCCGGCGACAAACACCTGGCCCGCGTCCGGCTTGACGAGGCCGGAGATCATCTTGACCGTGGTCGTCTTGCCAGCGCCGTTGGGGCCGAGAAGCCCGAAAATCTCGCCGGGCTGGATCGCGAAGGAGACGTCCATCGCCGCGTCCACAAGGTTCCGCTTGTAGAAGCGGCGCTTCCGCGTCTCCTCGTCCAGCGCGAGGACGTGGCGGGTGACAAACTGCTTGCGCACGCCGCGCATTTCCACCAGCGGGTCGGTCATGGGGTCTCCAGCGGTTTTCCCGACACGGACAGTTCCAGCGCCCGGTTCGCCTCGTCCTCGTCCCCCGTGCTTTCAAGCAGCGCGCGGTATTCGAGGCAGGCGCTTTCCATGTTGCGCACCGTGTGCACAACAATAACGACGGCCAGGCTGCCCGTCACATGGTACAGCAGGCCGAGGGTCAGGGCAAACAGAAGGAACTCCGCCGACTCACGCCGGCTGTTCCGGTAGAAGTGGTCGTGGACGAGGGCGAACAGGACGGCGACCGCGGGCACGGCGGTCCAGGGGCCGCCGGGCAGCCCCGCGAGCAGGGACTGCGCCGCCCCCCGGTAGATGATCTCCTCCGTGAGCGAGATGCCCACAAAGCGCGCCAGCACCGCCGGGTGGCCCGCCGTGAAGCGCGCGATGCCGCCCAGGTCCAGAAAATGCGCCCAGGCATCGCGGACCACCCCGTGGGTGAGGAGGACCGAGAGGGCGAACAGCGCGTGGCCCAGCGCCAGCCCCAGCAGCCACGCTGGGGGAAACACCAGGGCCCGGGACAGCAGCCCCTCGCGGGCCGCGTAAACGCACGCCAGCACGGCGAGAGGGGTCTGAAACAGGGCGGCCACCGGGTCGAGACGGCCGTCGCGGCCGCGCCGCATCAGGCCGGCGGAGAACATGGTCCAGAGCACGTAGCCGCCGAGCAGGAGGAGAAAGGCCGTCTTCACGCGCCCGGCTCCGGGTTGTCCGGCGGCAGGGCGGCCACCATGGCCTCCAGCGACGCGCTTTCCACGAGGCGGCTCCGCACGCGGCGCGCCTCGTCGAACTCCTCCCGGAGCACCCCGTAGCCGTAGACATCGTGCAGGACCCCGTCGCGCAGCACCTGCCGCCGCAGCACAAGCTCGCGCTTTGCGCCGGCCATCTCGAAGATGCGCCACGACGCGGTGTTGAACGCGTAGATGAAGGCGCCGACCCGGTGCAGGTTGAGCTCGTCGAAGGCATATTCCAGCGCGCGCAGCACGGCCACGGCGGTGACCAGCCGGCTGCGGAGATGCGCCCGGCCGATGTAGATGTCGAGGGAGCAGGAGCGGTTGCGCCAGCTGATGTTCTGGAGGGCCACCAGACCCACGGGCCCCAGGGACGGGGAGTCGATCAAGAGCTGCACGCCGCCGGGCATGGTCTGGCCGGGCGCCCGCCCGAGCATGGAGACAATGCGCTCGCGGATCTGCCGGGGCGACTGCGCCGGGTCGCCGTAGAGGAAATACTGGAAATCCGGTTCGGACATCCAGCCGACCACCGTGTCCAGGTCGTCGCGCTCGGCGCGGCGGATGATGGCGTCAGTCTTGAAGGGCATGGCGCTCCCCCTGTAGGTTGTCCGAAACCACCGCATCCCCGCGGAAACAGGTCCAGGTCTGCACGTCATGCCAGCCGCCCCGCATGTAAACGGCCTGGCGCTGGGCGCCCTCGCAGACGAAGCCGGTCTTTGAGAGGAGCGCCGACAGGCCCGTCTCGATATCCAGCGCGAGGATGGTCACCTTGGCGAGGTGCAGCCGGTCAAACGCCTGCCCCAGGACGAAGCGCACGGCCTCGCAGCCCCCCTCCCCCGCCTCCATCTCCGGCGAAAGGAAAAGAAAAAAGACCTCGGCGAACAGGGCCTCCTGGTTCACCCCGCGAAGGCCGCAGAACCCCGCCACACCGCCGTCCCGGTCCTCGACGGCGTAAAACAGGCCGCGGGCGTTCTCCTTGGACCCGAGCAGTTCCTCCAACTCGTCCCGCGTCGGCTGCACCGGCTCCTTGCGGGCGTCCAGCAGCGACGCCCTCGGCACGGGACCCAGGTACGCCGCGCGCAGAAACCGCGCGTCGTCCCGTTCCGCCGTCCGGATGACCGTGTGCTGTCCGACAACCATGACAGAACCCCGCAGGACCGTGGCCCGCGCCGAAAGGGACGCGGCTGGTCAAAAAACGGGCCGGGAAACGCCAAAGACGCAACCCGGCCCGCAGCTTGTGTGTCGTCCCGAAACGCTCAGATGGCGTATTCGTTCTTCTTCTCGTACCGGAAATCCATCCACGCCCGCCAGATCGAATTGAAGAAGTTCGTGAAGGCGTCGGCGCGGCGGGTGCTGATCGGTTTCAGGTGCTTCATGCTACGTTGTCTCCCTGGGTTGTCAACAGTTTCCCGGCCCCATTAAAACACATTCTCCCCGCGCATGCAAGCATTTTTCCCGACTTTTTTCGCCGGGAGCAGCGGTCAGGACGTTGAATCGTCGTCGTCATCCGGGATCACGACGGGGTTCTGCGGGTTCTTGTTCTGAACCAGGGGGATGACCGCCTCGATGATGTCGATCACGAAGGCAAGCACCACATCGGCCGTGATGGCCGCCCGCTTGGGACGCGTGATCATGCGCAACCTTTTCACAAAGGATTCTCCCGGCGTCTCAGAAAACGCCCGTTGACGCCCTAGACCGTGGTGTCGCCGCCGCCCGTGTCAACGGGGGCGTCATCGGCCGCCGTGACGGTTTTGGCCTGGATGAACGGCAGCACCAGGGGCACAAAAACATCGGTCAGAAACGCGAGAACGAAACAGAACCGGGCCTGAAGATCGCCGGTGACGTTGTCGCAGAGCCCCTGGCTCTGCGCCTGCGCGGGAATCCGCGTGACTGTTCGCGTGTGCTGCATGATTTTCCTGTCTCCTTCCTCTTAGCCGCTGCTCTGGCCGGTGCCTTCCTTGGCCAGCACAAAGGGTGTCACAATGTCCAGCAGGCGCATCAGGAGCGCCATAACCTGGCCGACAGTGACATCGTCGGCCCGCGCGGGCGTCGCAGACAGGCGGCGCAAGTGTTTTCCGTTCATGGACATCCCGGTTCCGAGACGCCGTCAGGCGTCAATGATCTCGTTCGCCGCCTCTTTTTCCACCCAGAACGTCGCGATGACCGTCAGAATCTGGCTCACCGCCATCAGGATGCTGCCGGGTGTCACCGCAGAGGCGGCCCGTGCCACGGGCCGGGTGACCGCTGTTACATGCTTCATGACCCTGTCTCCATAAGCTTCTAGTTACCCTACATACACGGACGCGGGGAAAAGGTTTCATCCCCGTAACGCCGCGGAGGGGGAAGGCGATGACCCTGCGGGCCTAATCCTCCTCCTCCTGCGCCTCCTTCTGGGTGAAGAAATCGGCGAAGACGGAGAAAATCTGGCTGATCAGCCGGAATATGCCGCCCGTGCTGTAGTCCGCGGCCCTGAAAGGCCGCCGGGTGACTGTCTTCAAGTGCTTGGTTGACATTCTCGGTATTCCTCACGGCACTGTCGTTCGGGCGGACACCCTGTCCGTCCGGACACAGAATACCAGATTTCGCGGGAAAACACCACCATTCCGGGCACGAAACGCCGAAAACCCGGACAGGGGTCAGGACTGCGCCGGGGCCAGGCGGACCTCCTCGAAGCCCTCGCTGTCCCGGGCCTGCAAATGCGAACGCCCCATCAGGAAGAGGTCCATGGCGCGGGCGGCCTCACGGCCCTCGTGGATGGCCCAGACGACCAGGGACTGGCCGCGCCGGGCGTCGCCCGCCGCGAACACGCCCGGCACGCCGGTGGCGTAGGCGCCGTCGGCCTTGATGCCCAGACCGAACCGGTTCTTCTCCAGTTCGATCTTGAGGCCCGCGACAAAGGCGTCGGCCTCGGGCTGGACGAAGCCCATGGCCAGCAGCACCAAGTCGCACTCGATCCGCATTTCGGACCCCGGAACCTCCGTCATGGCGCGGCGGCCGGAGGCGTCCGGATCGCCCCACTCCACACGGACGGCGTTGAGGGCGCGGACATTTCCGTTCTCATCCCCCTCGAAGGACTTGGTGTTGATGCACCAGTCCCGGCAGTCGCCGCCGGGGGCCTCCTTGTGGCTGGAGGAGGTGCGCAGCACGAAGTCCCATTCGGGCCACAGGTTGCGCGCGGAGCGCGCCTCCGGCGGCTTCGGGAACAGCTCTATGTTGAGGATGGAGGCGCAGCCCTGGCGCAGCGAGGTGCCGACGCAGTCGGAGCCCGTGTCGCCGCCGCCGATCACCACGACCTTTTTGCCGGTGGCCACAATCTCCTCCCCCGCCACCGGCTTGTGCAGCACGCGCCTGGTCTGCTGGGTGAGAAAGTCCACGGCGGGCACGATGCCCTTGAGTCCGCTTCCGGGGACGTCGGCCTCGCGGAAAAGGCGCGGCTTGGTGGACCCCATGGCGAGGAGCACGGCGTCATACGCCGCAAGCTCCGCCACGGGAACATTGCCGCCGACCTCGGCGCCGCACCGGAACTCCACGCCCTCGGCGCGCATCTGCTCGACCCGGCGGCGGACCACCGACTTGTCCAGTTTGAAGTTGGGAATGCCGTAGAGGAGCAGGCCGCCCGCCTCGTCGGCGCGCTCGTAGACGACGACCGAGTGGCCGGCGCGGTTGAGCTGCTGGGCGGCGGCGAGGCCGGCGGGGCCGGACCCCACCACGGCGACGCGCTTGCCCGTGCGGACCGCGGGGGGCTGCGGGGTGATCCAGCCGTTCTCCCAGCCGCGGTCGGCGATCTCCCGCTCGATCATCTCGATGGTCACGGGCGGGTCGATGATGCCCAGCACGCAGGCGCTTTCGCAGGGCGCGGGGCAGATCCGTCCGGTGAACTCCGGGAAGTTGTTGGTCGCGTGGAGGATTTCGAGGGCCTCGCGCCACATGTCGTCCTTCACGAGGTCGTTAAAGTCGGGGATCTGGTTCCCGAGGGGGCACCCGCTGTGGCAGAAGGGCACGCCGCAGTTCATGCAGCGGTAGCCCTGGCGCTTGAGGCGCTCCGGGGGGAGCGACCCGGCGAACTCGTTGTAATGCCCCACGCGGTCCCCGGCGGGGGCCGGCTCGGGCAGTTCGCGGGAGAAGGTCATGAACCCTTTGGATTTTTCCGGCAGCATGGCGTTATTCCTGTTCCTCTTTTTCCATGAGCACCTGCGCGTAGCCGCGCGGCATGACGCGCACAAACCGGGACGTCTCCTCCTCCCAGTTCTCCAGTATGCGGCGGGCAACCTCGCTGCCCGTGAGCCGGAAGTGCGGCTCCAGCAGGCTGCGCAGCTGCGCCCGGCTCTTGTCGCTCAGCGGCTTGATCTCCACCATCCCCATGTTGCAGTTCACGGGGAAGGCGCCGTCGGGGTCGTACACGTAGGCGATGCCGCCGCTCATGCCGGCGCCGAAGTTGCGGCCCGTGGGGCCGAGGATGGCCACGCGGCCGCCGGTCATGTACTCGCAGCCGTGGTCGCCCACGCCCTCGACCACCGCCCACGCGCCGCTGTTGCGCACGCAGAAGCGCTCGCCCGCGCGGCCGCGGAAGTAGGCCCGGCCGCCCGTGGCGCCGTAGAGCGCCACGTTGCCGACCACGATGTTGTCCTCGGGCACGATGGGGCAGGCCTTGGGCGGCTTCACGATGATCGTGCCCCCGGAGAGGCCCTTGCCGCAGTAGTCGTTCGCCTCGCCGGTGACGTCGAGCGTCACGCCCGCGATGGCGAAGGCGCCGAAGCTCTGCCCCGCCACGCCGGTGCAGCGCACCACCACCGTGTCGTCCGGAAGCGTGCCGGTGTACATGCCCAGCTTGTGGCGGCGCGTCAGCTCGCTGGAGAGCATGGTGCCCACGGTACGGTGGGTGTTCTCGATCTCCACGTCGAGGGTCACGGGCTCTCGCCGCTCAATCGCCGGCTTCGCCCGCTCGATGAGCTCCCAGTCCAGCGCGCCGTCCAGCCCGTGGTCCTGGGCCACGGTGCAGTGGCGGGTCTGGCCCTCCCACGGCTCCGCGCACACGAGGATGCGCGAGAAGTCGAGGGTGCGCGCCTTCCAGTGCTCGGGCAGCGGGTCGAACTCGAGCATGTCGGCCCGGCCCACCATCTCGCTCACCGTGCGGAAGCCGAGCTCGGCCATGATCTTCCGGCACTCCTCGGCGACGAAGAAGAAGTAGCGCACGACGTGCTCCGGCTTGCCGGAGAACTTTTTGCGCAGCTCGGGGTCCTGCGTGGCCACGCCGACGGGGCAGGTGTTCAGGTGGCACTTGCGCATCATGATGCAGCCGCTGGCGATGAGCGGCGCCGTGGCGAAGCCGAACTCCTCCGCGCCCAGCAGCGCGGCGACGGCCACGTCGCGGCCGGTCTTCATCTGGCCGTCCACCTGCACGCGGATGCGCTCGCGCAGGCCGTTGCCCACCAGCGCCTGGTGGGTCTCGGGAAGCCCCAGCTCCCAGGGGAGCCCGGCGTACTTGATGGAGCTGAGGGGCGACGCGCCCGTGCCGCCGTCGTGGCCGCTGATGAGCACGAGGTCGCTCTTGCCCTTGGCCACGCCCGCCGCGATGGTGCCCACGCCGACCTCGGACACGAGCTTGACGGAGACCGCCGCGTTCACGTTGCTGTTCTTGAGGTCGTAGATGAGCTGGGCCAGGTCCTCAATGGAGTAGATGTCGTGGTGGGGCGGCGGCGAGATGAGCTCGACGCCCGGCGTGGAGTAGCGGACCTTGGCGATCTCCTCGAAGACCTTGTGTCCGGGAAGCTGGCCGCCCTCGCCGGGCTTGGCGCCCTGGGCCATCTTGATCTGCAGCTCGTCGGCGTTCACGAGGTACTCGTTCGTCACGCCGAAGCGGCCGGAGGCCACCTGTTTGATCGCGCTGCGGCGCAGGTCGCCGTTGGGGTCGCGCTCGAAGCGCTTGGGGTCCTCGCCGCCCTCGCCGGTGTTGCTGCGGCCGCCGAGGCGGTTCATGGCGATGGCCAGGTTCTCGTGGGCCTCGCGGCTGATGGAGCCGAAGGACATGGCCCCGGTGCAGAAGCGCTTCACGATCTCCGCCGCGGGCTCCACCTCGTCCAGCGGGACCGGGGTCCCCTTCTTGAACTTAAGCAGGCCGCGCGGCGTGGCGAGGGTCCGGTTGCGGTTGTTCACCTCCTCGGCGAACTCCTCGTAGGTGGCGGCGTCGCCCAGCTTCACGGAGTGCTGGAGCTTGGCGATGGTGACGGGGTTCCACTGGTGGAACTCGCCGCGCCGCCGCCAGCGGTACTGGCCGCCCGCGTCCAGCGCGACGGCGTGGGCCGGACTGTCCGGCCAGGCCATGGCGTGGCGCAGCAGGGTCTCGCGGGCGATCTCGGCGAAGCCGATGCCGCCGATGCGGGACGCCGTGCCGGTAAAGCAGGCGTCCATCACCTCCTGGCCGATGCCGACGGCCTCGAAAATCTGGGCGTTGCGGTAGCTGTGGAGGGTGGAGATGCCGATCTTGGACATGGTCTTGAGCATGCCCTTCTCTACGGCCTTGGCGAAGTTCTTCCGGGCGTCGGCCGCGGAGACCTCCGTCACCACGCCGTCCGCCACGAGGCTGTCCAGGGTCTCGAAGGCCGTGTACGGGTTCACCGCCGCGGCGCCGTAGCCGATGAGCAGGCAGAAGTGCATGACCTCGCGGGCCTCGCCCGTCTCGACGACCAGGCCGCACAGGCTGCGCTTCTGGCGGCGCACCAGGTGCTGGTGGACGGCGCCCACGGCCAGCAGGCTCGGCGCGGCTGCCTGTTCCAGGCACAGGCCCCGGTCGCTCAGGACGACCAGCGTGCAGCCGCCGTCCACGGCCTCCTCGGCCTCGGCGCACATGCGGCCGAGCGCCTCCTTGAGCGCCGCCTCGCCGCCCCGCGCCGCGAACAGCGTGGACACGGTGCGCGCGCGCAGCCCCGGCAGGTTCATGGCCTTGAGCTCGGCGGTCTGGGCGTTGGTGAGCACGGGCGACGGCAGCCGGAGCTGCCGGCAGTCCTCCTCCGCCTCCGCGAGCAGGTTGCCCTCGCGGCCGATCGTCGTCTCAAGGGACATGACGATCTCCTCGCGGATCGGGTCGATCGGCGGGTTGGTGACCTGGGCGAAGAGCTGCTTGAAGTAGTTGAACAGAAGCTGCGGCCGCGGGGAAAGCACCGCCAGCGGCGCGTCGTTCCCCATGGAGCCCACGGGCTCCTTGCCCGTCCGCGCCATGGGGGCGAGCAGGATTTCCATGTCCTCGCGGGTATACCCAAGCGCCACCTGGCGCTCCCGCAGCGGCGTCGCCTCGAAGGGGACCGCGGGGGCCGCCGCGCCGGTCAGGGTCACGCGGTTGCGGTTCAGCCAGTCGCGGTAGGGGCGGCGGGACGCGAACCCGTCCTTGATCTCCGCGTCGTTGACGATGCGGCCCTCGGCGGTGTCCACGAAGAACATGCGGCCGGGCTCGAGCCGCCCCTTCTTCACGATCTTCTCCTGCGGAATGTCGAGCACGCCCGCCTCGGAGGAGAGCACCACGCGGCCGTCGTCGGTCACCCAGTAGCGCGACGGACGCAGGCCGTTGCGGTCGAGCACCGCGCCCACGCGCACGCCGTCGGAGAAGATCATGGAGGCGGGGCCGTCCCACGGCTCCATCTTGCAGGACATGAACTCGTAGAAGGCCTTCTTGCCGTCGGGCATGGTCTCGTGGCCCGCCCAGGGCTCGGGCACCATCATGGCCATCGCCATGCCCAGGGGCCAGCCGCCGCGCACCAGCACCTCGAAGGCGTTGTCGAAGATCGCCGAGTCGCTGTACCCCGGCGTCAGCGCGGGGAGGACCTTCTTCACGTCGTCCCCCAGCGCCGGGCTGGCGAAGTGGGCCTCGCGGGACGCGAACATGTTGATGTTGCCGCGCAGGGTGTTGATCTCGCCGTTGTGCGCCAGGAAGCGGAAGGGCTGCGACAGGGGCCACGACGGCAGCGTGTTCGTGCTGTAGCGCTGGTGCACCAGCGCGATGGCGCTCTGGAAGAGCGGGTCGCCCAGGTCCGGGTAGTACCGGTCCATGACGGCGGGAAGCATGAGCCCCTTGTACACGATGGTCCGCGACGACAGGCTGCACACGTAGTACTGCTCGACGCCCGGCAGGCCCGCCGCCCGGATCGCCAGCGACGCCGACTTGCGGATCACGAACAGCTTGCGCTCAAAGGCGTCCCGGTCGAGCCCGGGCGCCGCGCCGATGAACACCTGCATGATCACCGGCTCGTTGCTCCGGGCCAGCCACCCGAGCACGCCGTTGTCGCGCGGCACGTCGCGCCAGCCCAGCAGCA
>ERZ795031.1646-NODE-1646-length-22815-cov-5.289587_pt1 | contig 22815 bp, 20 predicted proteins | sample MGYA00375123_ERZ795031 | MGnify/ENA primary metagenome ERZ795031 (study PRJEB30166, sample SAMN05720159) | activated sludge metagenome | isolation source: anaerobic digester from wastewater treatment plant | place: USA | collected 2015-04-21 ...
ATCCTTGTCTGCCTTTCCGTTGCCGTTTGCGTCATATATCAGCTTAATGTTCTTCATTATTGTTGACGCATCCTTGTTAACCTTTACTGTCATCGAATTGAAATTAAAGAATTTATCGGTGCTGTCGGATCCAGCGATTATAGAGATCTGTCCCATAACAAGCCCTTTAGAATCAGCCGGAATTATTACAGGAGAACTGTTTATAGGAGAATTTTTGCCGATTGCAACTGTAATCTTCGCATCCTTTGTAAATTTTGATGTGTCTACAACACATTTGCCGTTGTCATCACATACCTGACCGTCAGGACACTCTTCGTCTTTCTCGCATCCTTCCCCCGGAACTCCTCCGCATTCGGTGAGATCAGGGTTTTCACACTCGGCAGCACTTGGACATGTTCCCGATACAAGACGGAGCGGGATAGAAGTATTGGTTTTGTAAACCTTACCTGTTGAATCGTTTATCAAAGCAGTGTTTTCGATGACATCATGTTTCTGGAGATTGTCTTTGGGAAGAACTTTAAATCTTACCATTATTGTTTCCGGACATTCCATTGTGACAGGATCGCAATACATGAGTACATCTGTCAGAGTATACGGCTCAGAAAGGGGAAAATTTCCGTCCTTGTCTTCGATCTTTATCCATTTTGAACAGACATTGGGTTCTTTCCATTCTTTGCATATTTCGGTAGTTCCCGGAACATAGGTCACTTTGGAGGAAAGCTTGTCCTGAATTGTTACATCAGTTGAAATATCATCACCCCAGTTCTGAACTTTGACAGCAAAATAGAAAGGAGCAGTGAAACAAACTGAATCAGCTTTTTCAGAACATGAACAGTAATTCTTTTCTCTTCCGCTCGGTGTGTCAGCATTAGGAGGAATATCGTATCTCGGAGCTTTTGTATCAACACTTAAAACCATGTAGTTCGTATAAACGACATCTCTGTTGGCTCCTATCTTGAAGAACATCATCGTGTCGCCTTTCTTGAACTGGTCATTGAAAAGATTATTGGTCTCGGAATCCATGAGGAAAGTGTCTACATCCATTGTGTATTCAAGCTTGTCAGGATCAGGATTGTTGGGATCTCCGTCTGCACAGGTCGGAGAAACATCCTCCCATCCGTAAATGCTTGATATGGAGTTGTATGTTTCGGAATAATTGAAAGCCGTTCCGTTAGAATCTGTAAATTTTGCCGGATTACATTCGTTCTGAAGTATAACAGTGCTTTCAGGCGGGGTTGTGACTCCTGTTACCTGAAGACCTTCCGGAGGACATGGTGAAAATCCGCCGCCGCATCCTGATGCATAGGCAAATCCCGGGTCGCCTTCATTAACAGCAAAAGACATCTTGACAAGAGGTTTGTCAGGAAATTCAAACCCGGAAACTGTCAGATCTATGTTCTGTCCCACATACTGACTGAAACCGTTGTAGATATAGACCATTTTGGGACTGACACGATAAGATCTGTAAACAAGTATAAGCGACCATCCGCATGCAACGGTCGAACTGTAGATGCTTCCGCCGTTTATTTGCGAAATGTATGCGGAGTTGTTGGTGCATGCGACATCGCTGACAGTATAATCACCATAAAGAGCCATACCGTCTGAACCGTATCCTTCTACACGCCCTTTTTCGTGAATTCCTGCGAAGAAATCGGTGACATCAACTCTGTATGTATAATATCCGCCGTAAACTGTTCCGGCATCTTCAATAGTAATTCCTTCAAAAGAAAAGTCTGGATTCCCATTGTTTGCAACAGTTCCGGCAACGCCCTGTCTTGGAGCTGTTACTGTTGCTGAATCAAAGATCTTCCCATCGGAAGATGCAAATTCAATCTGTGCAGTATTGTCTGTCGGAGCTGTAGGAAAGCTCGGATCGATACTTGTTGTCCACACAAGATATGCCGCTTCGATGTATGAATCGTCAGGAACATGTTTGCTGGTAAGCGTAAAAGTGCTTTCCGTAAGACAGGTGTCTGATTCAGGGTTGCTCGGAAGGTCGCAACCGACACTAGGATTAGGATTTGTGTCACATTGAACCCTGATATTGTTTGTCATAAGCGATTTGAACATGATGAAGTAATCATAGCTTCCTGCATCCCATTGAAGCTTCTTCCCGTTCAGTTCCGAAACATTAGGACCCATTGTCTGCCCAGTGTACTGAGCGGAAAGTGCCGAACACATAAAAATGAAAAATACGAAAATTAAAGATCTTTTCATCATGATGACTCTCCAAAAATTTATGGTATCAAAAAACATCAATATTTAAGTAACAGCAACATCGGAGATTTATCATATTCAAAGAAAAATGTATGTCAAAACAAAGTTAAAGAGGCATTTCAAATGTTATCGTGAATTCGATCACTGCATCCACAGGTGTTCCGTCTTTTGTTTTTCCGGGGGTAAACCGGTAGTTTCTTGCAGCGGCAAGTGCCGCTTCGGTAAAAAGTTTGTGATCTGAGTCTATTACTTTTATGCTGATAACTTTTCCTTCCTTTGAAATTGAAAGTTCAAGGATAACTTCTCCTTCTATCTCTTCTTCTTCAAGTTTTTCCGGATACTTGGGTTTTGCAGGATTTATAGCTCTGGGCATGATCGCAAGTTCTGTAGCAGGAACAGGGACAAATAAAGGTTTTTTTTCTCTTTCCTCGAGATTTTTTCCTGCGGCATAATCTTTTACATTTTCAGGCGGCGTGTACTCCTCTTCCATTTCCTTCATCAGAGTGTTTCCTACTCTCACACCGATACCTTCTGTAGGTTTCTCATCAACGGTCTTTTTTGTCACTCCAAAAACCGGCTTAACTTCCTCAGTTTCCTCAACTTCCTTTTTAATATGACTTACAGGCGGCTTTTTCTTTATTTCAACCTTTTTGGGGAGAGGAGGTAGAGGAGGTGGCGGCGGCGGCTCATGCTTTTCGATCTGCACGATAACGAATCGGCTTTTCTGATAATCATCGTCTGTTATATCAATTTTAGACACTTCAAATATGGACGCGGCAAGAAATATGTGGATAAATGCAGAGACAATTATCCCGATACGGAGAAATCCGGTCCTTTTCATTGCGAATTCTTAAGCGCCTCCTCGTCGTACTCAACATTGATGGCAAAATCATATATTTCAAGTTGGCGTATAAGGTCAATTATATCAACCACTTTGCCGTGATAAACAAGACGATCTGCGCTTATCACGATCTGTATCTGCGGATTTTCGCTTTTTTCTTTTTTGAGCTCAGTTCCTATGTCTGCAACAGTTTCATATTTTCTCCCTGAAAGATAATATTCTCCTTCCTTGGACACAAGGACCGAAAGTGTTTTTCTTTCAGTTTCCTTTCCTGTCGCGGCATGAGGAAGGTCAACCTCGATCGCCTCTTTGGCGACAAAAGAGCTGACAAGCATGAAAATTATCAGAATAGTTAGCATTATATCGACAAGAGGGGTTACATTTATTTCTGAAACGATCCTGTTGTCTTCCTGTTCATTGAAATCGTGACTGCTCATTCATCCTCCGTGATCTCAATTTCAAACCACATAAAATCCTGTCCCCACCTGTAATCGGCACTGCTTTGTGCATCGATCGCCTTGTCCCTGATAATGTGATAAAAATTGAATTTTACCGGCAGCTTTATCTTGCTTTCCTCAATTTCTTCGAGAACAGGTTTGAAACTCAGTGCGAAATATTCCCTGTTCTGAGTAGCTTTCTGATCTTCAGGAACCGCATCACCATATTTTTTTCTATCAAGCTCTACTTCCATGTCGTTTTCAAGTAACTCTCCGGTATCACTTGTAAAGAACCATGCAAAATTCAGCCGGTCCCAGCCGGTTTCCTCCTGTGAAAGAGGGATAGATCTGAAAATAATTGTTTCAGGAACCTGAGATATCGAAAAGGAAATAAATCCACCGTCTTCAATCTCAAAGCTTTTTACGGACCCATAAATTTCATAAGAGGCAAGAACATGGTTGATAACCGGATTTTTCCTTATACCGTCTTCAGGCGGCTCCTTGTATATTCTTACTGTTTTTGTTACGGTGAGCGTCCTTGTTTCGGGTCCCCCCTGAACAGAAATTTCAAAAGATGCCGTAACGGGAAGGTCTGCAAAACCGTTCTTGTTAAAATTGTCAATAAATAAAGATGCTTGCGGGTTGTCAGAATCGGCAGGCATGAGCTCTTCAAGATTTTCGGGAACAGGAAATATTAACGGTTTTGTATAGGGTATCGTCAGCTCTTCAAGCCCGAGCCACGAAATTTTCAGGTCGCTTCCCTGGGAAAATGTTCTGCCTCCGATCAGCATGGAAAGAGTTATCATGTCACCGGGAACAGCTTCTACCGGCTCGGCTTTCATCCCTAGAGGACGGATGTCTCCGACAATGTAGCCCGGCTTAACTTCCGGATTCGGCTCACACGAAACGGCAGTAATAAAAACCAGTAATATTAAATACTTCCTCATCAGAAATCCCCCTTGAACCCGAGAAAGACCATTATCGGGAATCCGTATGTGTAAACTTTTTCAGTGTAGTCGTTCCGGTAACTTACACCCAGGACATTCTTTGCCATGTAGACATTCTGAATGTCAAGGTATGTTGAGAATATCCAGTTATCAAAAAGCCAGTATTTATCAATTCTTAAATCAAGTTGATGAGTTATTGGCAGTCTTGAATCATTCACATCACCTCTGTATTGCGGAATATTGAAATTGTTATCGGCATCAAATGAGTAGTCAGTGAACATCAGATTGGAATAAGGTGCTCCGCTTGCAAGCTTGAATCTTGCACCGAACTGCCAGTATTTATTGAGTTTATAACTCGCAACTGCGATCAGGTTGTGGTTTACATCAACATCGAACGGTCTCCAGTCGCTGTCAGGAGAATCCTTTCTTTCAGACATGCAGAAGCTGTATGATATCCATCCGAAGAACTTTTCGGTCATTTTGTGCCTGATCAGAAATTCGACACCGTAGGCATAACCTATGCCGCCGTTTGAAAAAGATGAAAGGTCAAAAGAGTCATCCCTTCTCACAAGATCAAAGAAGTGCTTATAGTATCCCTGAAGATCAAACTCAAGGAAATCCAGAGGGTTATACTCAACACCGACTATCGCATGGAGTGCTTTTTCGGGTCTCAGTCCAGGTGTTCCCCACGGTTCATAAGACTCGTCATTCGAAGGGAGTTGTGAATAAAGTCCGCCCGATGTTTTGAGAAGCCATTGATCGTTAATTTTGTATTTAATTGTCAGCCGGGGGTCGAACATCATCTGTGTGTTGTGCTCGTCATAGATGAAATTTATCCCCGGAACAACAGTCAGCCCGTTATAGGTTATCTCATCCATGAAATAAAACCCCGGAAACCAGTAGTGGCCTTCAGAGTGATCCTCGATCTCGTTGCTCAGAGGATTGTATGCGACTTCACCTTCCTTGGGCATCGCAAAAAGGTTGACATCCATCGTGTAGAAACCGTAATAGAATTTGGCTCCAAATCTCAACTTGTGGATATCATTAAGTTTCACTTCCATTTTTTCGCTCAGTTCTAGCTGAAAGAAAAAGTTCTTGAAATATGCCGCATCCCCTGCATTTATATCGACCCAGACAACCTCGGCCATTGGTGAAAAAAGACTTTTGAAATCATTTTCGCGGAAATGCCATTCCGTCGTATGCTGAACGAACTGAGTCTTGGTTTTTGCAGTGTTGCTCATCTTCTGGATAGATGTCTGATTGTCAAATCCGAGCCGGACCTCATCCCATGAGCCGACAGTATACATTTTGAGCCGGTTCCTTTTATTGAATTCATGAACATAAAGAATCATTGCGTCATAATAGAAGGGGTAAGTCGAAAAAGAAACTGAATTATTAAAGAATCCAAGCTCTTCCACGATCTTTACATATGCATCGAGCATCCCTCTTTTAAAGGCGACGGCAAGATAATCCTTTTTGGAAATCGGTCCTTCCACCATGAAAGAGACATTCAGAAGACTTAGATTAAGATATCCGCCCCACCTGTCCTTTCTCGGGTCGCGGAGATTTATCTGGACCACCCCGCCCATAGTGTTGAAATACTCGCTTGAAAAACCGCCGGCAAAAAAGTCAAGAGATTCGACAAGTTCCGGCTCAATGACAGGGTCAAGACCTCCGAAATGGTACATCAGCGGAATGCCGTGCTCGTTCACCACCGTGCTCGAATCACCTGCCGAGCTGCCTCTGACGACAAGACCGCTTCCTATCCCGTTGAAAACTGAAATATTTGTGACTCCCGGCAGACTTGTGACAGCTTTGAGAACATCCCGGTTCGTGCCGGGAATTTTTGATGCCTCTTCGATCGTGATCCTTTGAACCGAGACCTCCCCTTTGTTCTTTTCACCGGTGACAACGATCTTGTAAGGATTTATCACAAGCGGTTCGAGCCGTATGGTCAGTTCAAGTTTCTCACCTTTTTTAACTTCTATTTTCGTTTCGAACTTTTCATATCCGACTATCGGGAATGACAGAGTATATGTTCCTTCTGCAAGTGAAAAACTGAAATTACCGTCTTTGTCAGTTCTTATCTTTTTGTTATTTTTCTCAATAATATAGAATACTTTTCTTGAAACAGGTGCGCGTGTTCCCCGCTCAAGGAGAGTTCCTTTTACTTCGATCTCTTCTGCTTTCTGAACAGTTTCAACCGGTGTTTCCTCCTTTACCGGTTTATCTGCCGGTTCATCTGCAGGAAACATCAATAACGGTGCAGAAAAAAGTGCTGAGAATATTATTGTCCTTAAAAATGTCATGCCGGCTCCCTTTTAAACCCCGGAAAACAAAAACAGTGAAATATATCAGATACGCGATTTTTGTCCACAACTAAATTTAAATGAACACGCTTCCGCCGACAAATTCCCGTAATATTGAATTGGGGGGGATAATCGAATCATCCATTTCCTCAAAGAATGAGAGAAATTTCAAAAGCCGTTTGACCTCTCTGTATTCCGGTGTGCTTTTTTCGATATTCTCAAGGAGCGGCTGTGCATATTTTTTTAAGACACTGAATTCATAAACTAAGCTTGAATTGAACATTATGTCGGCATTTTCCTGATACGGGAAGATGTTCTTTTCTTCACCTTTTCTCACTGCCGGCCACCTTCTTATGGTTTCAACCGGTGTGTGTCCGCGGTATTTGTTGTCGCGAACCATTCTTCTTAAAAGCCGTTCATCCGTTGTCGAAATTCTATTGTGATTGTCAATATTTAAGGCCGTCAGGGCACTTACATAGATCCTGTATATTTTCTGGTCGGGAACATTGAAATAGAGGTCAGGGTTAAGCCCGTGTATCCCTTCGACAACAACTACACCGTTTTCAGGAAGTGTCAGTTTTCTTCCGCTTTTCATGCTTCTGCCCGTCTTGAAATCGTATGTCGGAAGTTCAACTTCATGTCCTTTTAAAAGTTCATCAAGATTTTCATTGAAGAGCTTTACATTTATTGCTGAGATCGACTCGAAATCATGCATTCCGTTCTTGTCAACAGGCGTCCTTTCCCTGTCAATGAAGTAGTCGTCAAGTGAAATGAGGAACGGTTTGATCCCGTTGACCCTGAGCTGAACCGCAAGCCGGTTTGCAGTTGTCGTTTTTCCGCTGGAGCTTGGTCCTGCGATCGAAACGATCTTTATAACTTTGTTCCTGCGGTAGACTTCATCAGCTATCTTTGCAAGTTTTTTTTCGTGAAGGGCCTCGCTAAGAAGTATCAGCTCACGGCTTTTTCCTTCCCTTATCAGGTCGTTGAGCTTAGCACAGTTGTCCATTTCAAGGATGTCCAGCCATTCCGCATGCTCTTTGATGATGTTGAAATATTTAGGACTGTCCTTGAACGCAGGCAGAACGGACGGATTTGAAGGATCAGGTGCGACAATAACGATCCCCTTATTATAGAAACTTATCGAAAAACGGTCGCAGTATGATGTTGAAGGAACAAGATAACCTGAAAAATATCCAATAGTTGATTCAAGCATATATACACTTGTGCATTTTTCTTCCCTTATTTTAAAAAGCATAACTTTATCCATCAAACCATTCTTCCTGAACTCTTCGATCGCACTCCAAGTCGGAACCCTTCTTCTTGAGAACTGGATATCCGCTTTTACGATCTCTTTCATCCTTGCTTCAAGTTTTTCTATCTCTCCCGGCTCTATCCACTCGAGTCCTTCAAACCAGCAGTAGTATCCGTTTCCGATGCTGTATTCAATGTGCAGTGTCGCATGAGGGAACATCTCGGACGCGGCCTTTATGAGAATGAAGAACAGACTTCTGAGATAGAAAAGATAACCGTCCTTGTCCCTGAGCGTTATCAGTTCAAGATTCCCGTTATCAGACACTTCTTTTTTAAGTTCGCAAAGTTCGTTGTTAAAAACGGCACCGACTATTTTGCAGTCAAAGCTCTTTTGATATTTTATTGCCAGATCAAGAAATGTCGTACGCTGCTTAACCTCAATAGATTCAATAATGTTTTCAGGTAGATGGAGATTGATTGAATAAGTTTTCATTGAAACTCCTGTTTGTTAATATCAAAGATGTCTGAAACTTCTTATGCCTGTGAAGACCATTGATATGCCGTGTTCATTGCATGCAATAATTGAATCTTCATCCTTTACAGAACCGCCCGGCTGAATAATCGCTTTGATACCGTGACGGGCCGCCATGTCTACGCTGTCTCTGAACGGAAAGAACGCATCGCTTGCCAGCACACATCCCTTCACTGGTAAATTGGCCTTTTTGATAGCAATTTCAAGAGCGTCGATCCTTGACATCTGGCCCGCACCTATACCAACTGTGGCACCGTTCTTTGAAAGAAGAATGGCATTGCTTTTTACATGTTTCACCAGATTCTGTGCAAAAAGGAGCTCTTTTATCTCTTCAGCGGAAGGTTTTTTCTCAGTAACGAACTGAAGATCATTTTCAGTTATTATCCTTCTGTCGGCATCTTCAATAAGAAGCCCTCCGGAAACTTTTTTCAATTCCCAGTCCATATCAGGCCTTTTTGCAAAAGTCCCTGTCTCTATAAGGCGTATGTTCTTCTTTTTCTTAAGTATTTCAAGGGCTTCTTCGCTAAAGGAAGGTGCTATTACAGCTTCAACGAAAAGCTCTTTCATTACCATTGCGGTTTCAGCATCAAGCTCTTTATTGACAGCAATTATCGAACCGAAAGCACTGACAGGGTCGCAGGCAAGTGCCGATTCATACGCCGCCTTTAAAGTTTTTCCGATCGCCGCTCCGCAGGGATTTGTATGTTTCACAATTGCGACAGCCGGCTCATCAAAATCTGCAACGATGTTTTTTGCACTTTCCAAGTCCATGTAATTATTGAAAGAAAGTTGTTTGCCATGAAGCTGTCTTGCCGAGGCGACTGTTCCTGTGATCCCTGAATTGTCAACATAGAACGAAGCTTTCTGATGGGGGTTTTCACCGTATCTCAGATGCTCTTTTTTCGTAAACTGAAGGGTTATTATCCCCGGATCTTCATTGAGTATCTCGCCTTTATGGTCTATCTTTGAAAAATAAGAGCTGATGTAGCCGTCATAAAGTGCAGTATGGGAGAACGCTTTTGTTGCGAGCCGGAATTTTGTCTCAATCGAAACAGCTCCGTTATTGTTTTTCATTTCTTCGATCACCGCCGCATAATCTTCGTGCGAAGTTATCACAACGACATCTTTAAAATTTTTTGCGGCACTTCTTATCAAAGTGGGGCCGCCGATATCAATATTTTCAATAATATCAGCCATTTCCCCGCCTTTTTCAACGGTGTTTTTAAAAGGATAGAGATTTACTACGACCATATCGAACATTTTTATTCCGTGGTCACGAGCCGACTTCATGTGTTTTTCATCATTACGGCAGGCAAGGATCCCTCCTGCGATCTTGGGATGCATTGTCTTTACACGGCCGTCCATCATTTCCGGGAAACCGGTGTAATCTTCGATTTTTACGGCACTGATTCCTTCCGAGCTTATCATTTTATGTGTTCCGCCTGTTGAATAGATGCTGACGCCCATTTTATGAAGCTCTGAAACGAAAGCCGTAAGCCCTCTTTTGTCAAAAACGCTGATGATAGCACTTGAAATCACTGGCATTTGATTCTCCTTATAAAAAACAGCAACTTGCGGTTAAATATCAGAAGTTCATTTTAAAGGCAACTTTTCTTGACTCACAGAAATCAATCTGTTAGCTTCAAATTGTTTTCCGGGGAGGTGTGGAATGATCACTGAAACAATGGTGCTTATAGCCCTTAAACAGAAGAACTGGATGCAGGCGGAATCAATGTCACGCGAGATCGCATCTGAAAAAGGATCAGATGTAATGAAAGTGATAAACGGCGCATCAAAAGCGGCTCAATCAAGACCCGATGCGGCATATCTTCTTTCGCTGTGGGCACAGATAAGGTGGAATGAAATAAATGACGACGAGGATTTCATATGAAGATCTGCATTATTGAAGGTCCCCTTCTTGATAAAGTCGGAACAAGAGAGCCCTCTGTCTACGGTTCTTTTACAAGGGATGATCTTGTAAGAACAACCCTTGAAAAAGCGGGACAGCTTTCGGTAAGTATCGAATTCATGAACAGTTATCTTGAAGGAGAGCTCGCAGGACTGATAGCAGGGTGCAAATGTGACGGAATGGTTCTGAATCCAGGAGCATACACACATACAAGCGTTCTTATAAGGGATGCCGCACTTTGCAGCGGAATTCCATTTGTTGAAGCCCACCTGACAAACATATTCGGCAGAGAGGATTTCAGGCACCGTTCCTTTCTGAGCGACATCGCTTCCGCTTTTATCTGCGGGCTCGGGATATATACTTATGCTTCTGCAGTAGAGGCACTATATTTAATTTTAAAAAATTATGAGAACAGAAGTTCTAAAACTTGACAAAGATACGCCTCAACATTAGTATTTGGTGCTTTTTCGTTGAGGGGTTGTTTTTTTAACATAAAGGAGATTGAAAATGGCAATTCAGACTTCAGAATTCAGAAAGGGGCTGAGAATAGAAATTGATGGAATTCCTTATCAGATCGTTGAACTTCAGCATATACAGCAGAAAAGGAGAGCTGTAATTAAAGCAAAACTTAGAAATGTGCTGTCAGGTTCTATCGCGGAAAGAACATTTCTCTCCGGTGAAAGGGTTGACAAACCTGATCTTGAGGAAAAGGTTATGGAATACCTGTATACTGACGGAGACCACTACTATTTCATGGACAGCGAATCATTCGAACAGATATCAATAGACGAGAAAGTAATTGAAGATGCCATCCCATATATGAAGGAAAACGAAAAAGTTACGGTTCTTTTCTATAACGGCTCGCCGATATCACTTGATCTGCCTCAGTTCATTGAGCTCGAGATCGTTGAAACAGACCCCGGCTTCAAAGGAGACACTGTTACAACTTCATACAAGCCGGCAAAGCTTGTTACAGGAGGACAGGTGATGGTTCCGCTTTTCATTTCAACCGGAGATGTGATAAGGATCAGTACTGAAGAATTCACTTACATTGAGCGTGTTAAAAAGTAAAACTAAAGGTAATCAAATTGGCAAATACAAATCCCGGACGGTTTCTGCTTAAAGGAAAGAAAAACGACACAGAAATTCAGCAGTTTGAAGATCTTATAAAGAAAAGACCTGACGATGACAGGGCCTATGTCCGTCTTGCTGAGCTTTATGCAAGGGCGGGGAACGAAGACAAAGCTATCGAGCTTTATGAAAAGGCGGCGATACTTTTTGAAAAGAAAGGTTTTCTTAACAAGGCAAAGGCAGTTCTCAAACAGGCATTGATGATAAATTCCGAGCATGGCAAGATAAATGTTCTTCTTGCCGACTACGACAGACAGAGCGGTTTGATCAAAGATGCGACAATGAGATATCAGACTGCTGTCAATTACTATGCAAAGATCGGGAACAAACTTGCCGCGATAAACATTTTAAGAAAAATGATCGAAATGTTCCCCGGCAACATTAACTTTTCAATCAAGCTCGGCAACATGCTTGTTGCCGAAAAAATGTATCACGAAGCTGAAAAACTTCTTCTTCCGGTCGCCGAGTCTTTAAAAGGCACCGATAAAGTGAATGAATATGCCGGTGTCCTGAAACTTCTCTATACAGCAACGAACAGTGAAAGTGCGATAGGAAGAGACCTGGTCAATCTTTATCTTAAGAGCGGAAGTTATTCAAATGCCCTGGCAGTTCTTCAGAAACTTATAGTCGACACACCGGATTCGATAGAATTTCTTGAAAAACTGGCATTTGTTTTTGAAAAACTCGGTGAAACCAAAAAACTCATATCGACATATAAACAGATCGCTGTTGCCTGTGCTCAGAGACAGGACATTCCTGAAAGAGACAGGATATACAGGAAAATTCTTGATATTGATCCAAACGACAGAGAGGCACTTTCCCTACTCAAGGAAGAGGGCAAGCTCAGGGACCTCATTTCTGATAAAATTGATTCCAGCATGATGAATATGGGCGAAGAAGATGAACATATAGATCTCGTTCTCGACATAGACATAGATGCTGACGAAACAGAGAATGAAAAAGATGAACATCAGGTTACAGAAACTGAAGAGTCCGCCCCTGTCATAGATATCGAGACCGCAATAAAGGAAGCCGGAGTTTTTTTAAGTTACAGACTTTTCAACAAGGCAATAGACAAGATCCAGTCATGTAAAGAATGGCAGACCTCTCCTGAAGCCATAGATGTTCTTATCCAGGCAAATATCGAGTCGGGAGAAATAGAAACGGCGGGTGATCTTATAATGTCGCTGATAGATCTTAAGATTAGTACGGGGGCATATCAGGAGGCAAAAGAACTTCTGGTCGATGCAGAAAATATAGTCGGTACGGACGATCCGAGGATCAGCAAAAGACAAGGATTGATCGTTGAACACATGAGGGATCTGGACAGTGACATCCAGAACAATGATATTTTTGACGGGATACCCGATCTTCCGCAGAAAGAGACCGTCAGTGCTGTTTCTGAAAACGAAGACGAAGACGAACTGGTTGAACTTATAGAGCAGGAAGAACGCTCAGAACCTTTTGAATTGACAAATGTTGCCGATGAACAGAGCGGCACTGAAAAATCTGAATTTGAAAACATGACGATGGATATTCTGTCTGAACTTCAGGAACCGCCTCAGGTACAGCTTGATGAACTTGAATTCTATATAAGCATTGAAGATTTTGCAAGTGCAACCCAGCTTCTTCAGGAACTTCTTATCAACTATCCCGATTCCCGTTTTCTAAGCGGCATAAAAGACATTCTTCCGGTAAGAAAGGAGGATAACCTTTCCGACACAATGAAAGAGATGAAAAATGTTCTTGAAAATTCATCTGAATACGGCGGAGGAACGGAAGACCTTTATGATATGGCGTTGAGTCACCTTTCAATGGGAATGTTCTCTGAAGCAATAACTCTTTTCAATAAAATACTTTCAGCAGACAGTGAAAATCTTGCATGCCTCACAGGGCTTGCCCAGGCATATACTATGGCAGATAAACCGGATCAGGCAGTTAAGGTTTTGAAAGAAGCGGAAAAGCTTACAGAAGATGATGAGATTTTAAGTTCAATAAAAGAGCAGATAGATGAATTGGAAAATTCAAAAAAAAGCAGATCAAAGAGGTAATGTGAACAATTTGAAAAGAACAACCTGTTTTGTTGTCGTCATTGTTTTCCTGATACTTCATCCTTTCAATGCAGAAGCAGGAATGCTTAAACTTCTTGTGAGTTATAAAAAAGGCATTGAAAAGGCAGGTCACAAAACAACAGAAATAGTTGACGGTTACTGGCGTTTTCCGGTTCTTGAAGTCCCCAAACCTCTGGAAAGAGAGAAATATTCATTTGTAATAGAAGGATATCAGACTATTAAAAATGTTAATGAAACCCTTGAGCTTATAGGTGCGGGAATAAGCAGAAGCAATATTCTGCTTCCGACTGAAGGAGTTCTGACGATTGAGAACAGGGAGGATTTTCCAAGAAAGATAAATATTCTCAAAGAAGGGGAAAACAGCGAAAAAGTCGAACTGACGGTCCCCGCAAAAGGTTCAATAACGCATGTGTTTTCTTCTTCCGGCGACTATACTCTCGTTGATACATTGTTCCAGTGGAATACGGTTTATGTGAGGGTTCTGCAGAGCACATATCTTTTTGTGGTGAATGAAGGTTCAAGCAGAATAGAAATCCCCGACATAGCTCCGGGGACATATACTGTCAGGGTCTATTACGGTATAAGATGGGTCTATCAGGAAGATTTTGTAATGATCTCAAATGCAGCCCAGAATATAGGATACAGAATAGAGGAAGGGACTGTGTACAGCATAAATTCGACATCATATTCAACAACAATATCGATGCCGGGAGACTGATATGATCATTAAAAGTTTGGAGATATAAAAATGTTCAGCAACCTCGGTTTAAAACTAAAGGTGTTTTTCTTAATGGCCGTTGTAATTTCGGCTCTTTCAGCGGTAAATTTTACTCTTTTCAGGTCATTTATTGCTAAAATCGATATTCAGCAGGGTCCGAAAAACAGTGTTAAGCTGGTAGAGGAAAAAGTTAAGAATACAACATATTCTCTCATCGCCAACTCTTTCAATGTCGCCAGACAGTTGAAATTTGAGAAAGCATCAAGGAACGCACCTGTCAGGATAGCCGAAATAAAATCACTTACTGAATATGTAGTCGTAGACCAAAACGGTGATTTTGTCGCGGGTGATATAAAACTTATGTCTTCACAAAAAGGAATCCCTGCCGTTGAAAGGGCATTGAAAGAAGGTTATGCATCTGACGGATCAATATTTGTAAATGATACGATGTATCTTCTCGGGGTTGTTCCTATGATGACGGAGGTGCCCGGTGAAGGCCAGAAGCTTTTTGCGGCAGTCAGTGTGAAAAAACTCACTCTTGCTTTCAATGTCAATGATTTTCCAATGCCTGTCAGAGTTTTCATGGGTGACAAATTCATTACTGAAACAATGAATTCCAAATGGAGCGAAATTGAAAATTCATGCGGGAACGAAAAAGTAAAGAACGCCGTTGAAGATCTTATAAAGTCTCAAGGACAGAAAGAACTCAACAGATGGACCCATGTGCACAGCTACTTTATGCCCTATGATATGCTGGGTGGCGAAAAGGTTGTATTTATAACTTTAGTATCCACAATGCCGGGATGGGAGGATTATACCAAAGTAGTCCTATATTCATTGTTGTATACACTTGCCGGAATAATGATAACGCTTTTCTTCACCTTCATAGTAACTCATACGATAGACAAGGTCTTCAGAAATCTGGCGGCTGATATTTCAGTTATGAAGGTCGGTGAAAAGCTGGTAATGAAAAAATATTCTCACGGTGCAGATATTGCTGTTTCTGCATTAAACATCCTTGTTTCAAAATATTTGAGACATTTTGAAAATGCCGATGCATCATCAGGCCCGATCGGGAATGCCGGTTTAAGGAGGGAAGATGCGGTTTTAAATAAGAAATCAGACTTTGAGTCGCAGATACCTGATCCTTTCGGTGTAGATGACATAGAGAACACTCCCAGAAAACCGGTACAGGCCCTTTCGGAAAACAGAAGCACGGTAAAAAGTACCGCCAAAGCTCCTCCTCCATCACATTTTGACAGCGATGATAATGAAAAAACCCAGATAATGGAAGTGGGCAGCAAAGAAGGTTTGATAACAAACAGCATTGCGCCTGAGCCGGAACCGCTGGATCCCATGGAACAACTCTGGCTGGATTATTGCAAAGTAAAGGAAAGGAACGGTGAAACAGTAACGGAAAATGAAAAAAGATCGTTTATAGGAAAAGTTAGAACTAACCGCGCCTCGATAATGGCCAAGTATAAATGTTCGGATGTCCAGTTCTCAATTGAAGAAAAGGAAGGGAAACCTGTAATAAAAGCAAAACCACTGAATGGGTGAGCTATGAAATTTATTTGTAACAACTGTGGTTTTTCAGCAGAAGTTCCTGATCGCAGGACCACATGTCCAATGTGTGCCAGTGATAATGTTTCTGTTGTTTCTATGACAGAACAGCTTGCAACACCTGAAAAACCTGTCGAAAAAAAGGAAGCCGACCCTGTTCAGAAAGAACAAGCTGAACAGCCGGTTGGTAAAGATCAGGAAAAGAAGGGAAGAGGTCCGACTGAAAGGATTACTTTGAATGACGAATTCTTTTCTTCCAAGCCGGACAGAGAGCAGCAGGAGATAGCAAATATTATCAAAGAGCTCTACCCTGAAGCAGAGGAAAAAGGCAAGGCCGGATTCAAGATGCCTGACAGAAAAATATTGATAGGTGCAGCTGCTGCGGCTGTTCTTTTCATTGTTGTTCTGATTTTTGCGCTTATTCCGGATGACAAAAGCGGTGAAGACAATGTTGCATCCATAAACGAAACAGAAGAAAAAAATCCTGCTGTTCCGGATGAAGAAGATATTGAGGATATCGATGAAGAGAATATTGAGCCGATATATAAAAAAGAAATTGTAAAGCCGGCTGAAAATGTTGAAAAGAAACAGGATGAAAAACAAATAGTTGAAAAACAAATAGTTGAAAAACAGGTTCCAGTACTTAAAAAGAAAGAAGCACGGAAACAACAGCCGAAAGTCGGGAAAAAAGCAGAAACTGTCCGTCCTCAGAATGATTCAAAAGGCACCTTTGACAGTTATGTGAAGGCAGGACATAAAGCTCTTGCAGACAAAAAATATACCGATGCTTTACATGAATACAAAAATGCGTCCAGAATAAATCCGACAAACGGTCCGGTATATAAATTTCTCGGAATAGCTTATGCTTATCTTCAAAATCAGAAACAGGCGTGTGTGAATTATAAAAAGTACATACAGTATTCTCCGGATGCTCCTGACAGGTCACAGGTCGAAGCATTTCTTAAGGCCTGCCAGTAAAAATGTTTCTTCGAATTTCTTCAGGATCTTTAAAAGCAAGAAAATTCCGGGTTCCGTCCACATCTTTGCGCCCCACATGTGAAAAAGTCAGGGCGGCATTTTTCAACTCACTCTTTTCTGTTATAAATTTTGAAGACAGAAAATTCCTTGACATCTTTTCCGGGACCGGAGCTTTTGCTTTCGAATCTGTCAGCAGGGGGTTTAAAAGCGCATGTGCAGTAGAGGTGGATTCTAAAGCGGCGGAACAGATAAGATCAAATTCAAAAGAACTGGGTCTGGATGATCTTGTCAAAGTTATAAACGGAGATGTCTTTTCCATTGATCTGAATTGTTTTTCCGGAATGAAATTCAACGCTATCTACATTGATCCTCCTTATTCAATGGGTGAAAAGATCCCCAGTCTTCTTGAAAGAATTTTGAGTTCAGATATTATAGACGAAGTATGTGTAATATGTGTCGAAGGAAGCAGTTTGACTGAATGGAGCAGACATGGATGGACAAACAGAAATAAAAAATTCGGAGACACACACCTTTCGTTCTTTTATAGCTGGGAGGATTGAAAATGGATAAAAAAGCGATATATCCGGGCAGTTTTGACCCTTTCACTTTAGGCCATCTTGATATTGTCAAAAGGGCACTGAAGATCTTTGACCACATTTATATTGCAGTCGGAGAGAATAAGAACAAAACAACTCTTTTCTCTACGGAAGAGAGAAAAGAACAAATATCTGAAATATTTAAGAATAATCCGAAAATAACTGTGACATCATTTAATGAATTGCTTGTGAATTTTGCCAAAAAGATCAATGTTTTCACGGTTATAAGAGGTCTCAGGGCAGTTTCTGATTTTGAATTTGAATTCCAGATGGCACTTACAAACCGTGTCATAGAGCCCGAATTTGAATCAATATTTTTTATGACTTCTGAAAAGTATTCGTTTCTTTCATCAAGTATTGTTAAGGAAATAGCATCAAAAAGCGACACAGAACTATCCCAGTTTCTCACACCCGATGTTGAGAAAGCACTCAGAAAGAAGCTTAAATGTATTTAGAAACAAAGACACCTGCAAAAATAAATGCTTTTCTTAAGATCACCGGAAAGGACGAAGTTTCCGGCATGCACTACATTGAATCGCTCATGATCCCTGTAAACCTTTATGATGTTTTAAAAATAAAGGAAAGTCCGGAATTTGAAATTGAAACAAGCGGCATCAATGAAGTTATTCCTAAAGAAAAGAACATAATTTTTAAAGCTTTTAACAGTTTTAAATCTTATATAAATATGCCCGTTCCTGACTTCAAGATAATACTTGAAAAATCCATACCGACAGGTGCCGGTCTTGGGGGAGGAAGCAGTAACGCGGCAGGATTTATTATGTTCTTAAACAAATATCTCGGTTTAGACCTTTCTTTAAAACGGCTTAACGAAATTGCATCATCTGTCGGAAGCGATGTTCCTTTCTTTCTTTACGGCTCTCCGGCTTTTATAAGTGGAAAAGGGGAGATTGTGGAGCCGTTAAAACTAGAGCGGGTAAATAAATATCTTCTTCTGTTATACCCTGAAATTATTGTAAATACACGCAATGCATATGCCCTGTTCGATAAAAAAAAATTGACAAAATCGGGGTCTGTAAATATAAATAGCGTCCGTCAAACTGGGACTGGTTCTTTAAAAGACTGGACAAAAAGCATTTTTAACGATTTTGAGGATGTGGTTTTTGAAGAATATCCGCTGCTTGCTGATGTCAGAAATCGCTTAATGCTGAGTGGCGCCGAGAAGGTTTTTATGTCAGGAAGCGGTTCTTCTCTGATCGCAATATTCGGCACTGACAAAGCAAGAGAGAATGCGCTTGATGAATTTAGTGATAAATTTGCAACAGTCAGGAAAATTGAATTATTAACAGGTTAATGGGGCGTCGTCAAGCGGTAAGACACCAGGTTTTGGTCCTGGCATCCGGGGGTTCGAATCCTCCCGCCCCAACCAAATGTCATATCGGAGGTTATTATGAAAACTTTCAAGCTCATAGTTGAAAAAAGAGACCAGGGCAAGAAGAGTGTTAAGGCAGTGAGAACAAACGGTTCAGTACCTGTAGAGATTTACGGCAAATTTATGGAAAGCAATATTAGCGGAGCCGTTTCAAGGAAGGAACTCGTCAAAGGGCTTCATACATCTCAGGGCAAAAATATCATTTTCGACCTTGAGTATGAAGGAAAATCAATTCTTGCTGTTGCCCACGATATGCAGATACATCCTGTCAAAACAAACATAATTCATGTTGATTTCATTGCTGTAAAGGAAGATCAGCAGATAGTTGTTACAGTTCCTGTTACAAGGTCGGGCAGGTCGCTGGGCGAGATCGCCGGTGGAAAAGTTTTCCAGGTATTAAAAGAAGTTAAAGTTTCCTGCAGACCTGCAGATATTCCTTCTGAAATAAATGTTGATGTCACTGAAAAAGAGATCGGCGACCGTATAAAAATATCAGAACTTCCCTATCCTCAAGGTGTAACTCCTGTTTTTCATCAGGATTCTCCTGTAATAGTTGTCAACAAGGGAAGAGGTCAGTCCGCCACTGAAGAAGGCGAAGAGGAAAAACCTGCTGCAGAAAAATCTGCCGCTGAATAATTCACTCTTTGCTTATCAATAAATCCGGTATCGTTCTTGTCGCTGCACTGGGAAATCCTGAAAATAAATATTTAAAGACCAGACATAACGCAGGATTTTTATTTGCCGACAGCATAGCTCAACAATTTAATTTTTCTCCGTTCTCATACTGCGTGAAAATGGAAGGTCATATTTCAGTTGGAAATATTTCAGGGAAAACTGTTATCCTGCTTAAACCTTCAACATACATGAACCGCTCAGGCATTTCAGTTTTAAAAGCAATGAACGCTTTTAATGTCAGCCATGAAAAACTTATTGTTGTTCATGATGACACTGATATAAATTTCGGCAGTCACAGGATAAAGAAAGGTGGTGGTGACGGAGGACACAGAGGCATAAGATCAATTTCAGGGGAGATCGGCACACCCGGTTTTGCAAGGATCAGAATAGGAATCGGAGCCCCTTTGAAAAATTTACCACTTGAAAAATATGTATTATCGGATTTTCTTGACGATGAATTGAATTTAATAAATAATTCAATAAGTTCCAAGTGGAAAGATATTTTATTGAAGATGATCGGTGAAGGGGTTGAAGAATCGATGAACGCATTTAACAGGAGGAATGGATGATGAGAAAAAATATTACATTCTTTTTTCTGATCCTGTTCATCTTTCTTTTTGCATACAGTACAGAAAACAAAGATAAACCTGTTGAACTGGAAAGTGTTTTCTTTAATGAAAATCATGTAAGTTGCCAGAAGTATTGTGCAGCTGATCCTGAATGTGTTAAGTGTGTAAAATCAAGTACATGCGATTTTAAATTTGAAAAGATCAAAACTTTTAAAGGTCCCGGGAGAAATTATACTGCATGCAAGCCGGTAAAAAGTGAAAATTATGAGGAGTGCGTTAAATACTGCGATTCAAATTATCGATGTGATCATTGCGATTCAACAATGAACTGCGGAGTTTCTTTTGTAAATATAAAATCATTCCGTGGAAAAGGGACAAACTGGTATGCCTGCGAAAAAATCAGGGATATCAACTCTTTCTGGGCTTCAAAAGTAAAAATTAAACCTGAACACCGGTATCTTGTCGTTGCAAACGGGGGCTACGGCGGACTTTTCGGTCATGACGGAATAGAATGGTTCTGTGAGAAATATCTGACACCTGAAATTGCCCCTGAAGCACTTTGCATCGGTGCTTACGGAAGACCGAGGACAGCAACATGGATGTTGAGCGAGAATATAAAAAACACTGTTATGCTTATGGAAAAAGTTACCGGTGTAAGGCCGCAGGTGATAATGCTCGGGAAAAGTATGGGCGGCTGTAAGCTTCACCATGCTGTAGCCGGAGAAAAGGGGGGAAGTCGAGGAGGACTTGAAAAGCTTGATATATCACTTTTTGTAGGAGTTGATATGTCATGTCAGGTTAAAAGACATTTTGAAGATCCTGAGGACATTCTTGAGTTTAAAAGTAATATCAAAGAACTATGGAATTTTTATCAATTAAATGTTGATACTTCTCAAACAGGCCACCGTGCCCATTTTGAAGGTCAACCGTTTGATGACTCAATTCACATAAATGTAAATGTTGAAAGTTTTGATACAGATAAAAACGCAAAAATCGTTAAACCGGAAAAACCCCTCTGTGAAAATGCGGCGCATCTTAATGTTGATGAGTGCGTTCCTCTTCTTGAAACAATTCAGAAACTTGTTTTAAAGAAGATGGGTAAAATAAAATAGAGATCTTTTTGATACTAAAGCTTCGAACTATTTTTCAGGAGGAGATAAATGAGCAGTTTTTCAGTTAAGCCGGTAAAAAATTATAAGCCCGGTTATCCTGTAAAAGGATTTTTCAGAAGATCTTTTGTAATTGCAGTTCCGATAAAACTGTTTTCTCTTCTTGTCGTGGGGATGCTTTTTTTCATAACGGTCCCCGGGTGTTTTGAGCAGGAAGTTAAAACGGACGGTGTTCCTTTATATGATTTTGATGCTGCTCCTGACAATGAAACAAGTGATCATGATGAACTTCTAGGACTTCCTGATTTTGAAGAAACTGATATTAACACAACAGACTCAGAACCGACTGATTTTGAACCGACTGATTTTGAGCCGACTGATTTTGATCAGATTGATGGCGGTGCCGTTCCTGAATGTCTGGAAGATAAAGATTGTGAAGAAGGATATTACTGCGACCTCACAACATATACCTGTGTTGAGCAGCTTTTAGGAGACCCTATACCTGATCAGGAAGTTTCTGATGATGTTTCTGATGAAACAGAGGTTCAAGATGAAACAGAAGTTCCTGACGAAGAAGTTCCTGATGAAACGCTCAGCGGCATCGCTCCTCCCGAAGTGAAAATTTAATTTTTCTGGTAAATTCAAATGGATATGATCCTTTTTATGACTCGCGAATGCACTCTGAAGTGTCATTACTGCTATGTCGAGCATAAATTTGATTCATTTATGAGCAGAGATATTGCCATGAAAGCGGCAGATCTTTTTGTCAAAGAGAATAATGAAAAGGCAAAATTCAGCTTTTTCGGAGGAGAACCGCTTCTTCAGTTTGAGCTGATAAAAGAAATTACTGAATATGTGGTTAAAATTGCTGATAAAAAGGGCTTTGCACCGCATCTTTCAATTGCGACGAACGGAACTCTGATAAATGAAGAAGTGCTTGATTTTTTTGAGAAATATAAGTTCCGTGTTGAACTTTCACTTGATGGAGATGAGTTCAGTCATAATCTTAACAGACCGATGCGTGATGGGGGAAATTCATACAGAAGCGTTGTCAGAAACCTTGCCGCACTTAAGAAACGAGCAGGGCATCTTGCGGTTGTAGGTGTAATAACTCCTCTAACTTCCGCTCATATTGCTGAAAACGCAAAACATGTCATGGATGAGCTGAATATAAACAGCTATATCATGGCGGCTGATTACACAGCTCCCTGGACAGAAGACGATCTTTCAAAGGTAATTGAACAGTTTCTGATCCTTGAAGAGTGGTATCTTGCAAAAAGTCGAAATGGTGACAGCTTCTATTTCTCAGCGTTCGATGCCCACATTGCCGCCCATATCAAAGGCGGTTTCAAGCCGGGAGATTTCTGTGATGTCGGAAGAAAGATCTGTGCGGTGGGTGAAGACGGAAGAATTTTTCCCTGTGTCAGATTTGCAGGGAAACCTGAAAGGGCGGCAAACTATGTCCTTGGTGATGTAAATAGCGGATTTAACTGGAAAAAATGTTCTGAAGTCTCAGCAGAGAACCACTCTCCAAGAACGCAGTGCAGCGACTGCTCACTTGACGGAAGGTG
>ERZ795031.1650-NODE-1650-length-22745-cov-5.763332_pt1 | contig 22745 bp, 23 predicted proteins | sample MGYA00375123_ERZ795031 | MGnify/ENA primary metagenome ERZ795031 (study PRJEB30166, sample SAMN05720159) | activated sludge metagenome | isolation source: anaerobic digester from wastewater treatment plant | place: USA | collected 2015-04-21 ...
TATTATTATTTTCGTACAAAACGTAAATCATAATTTTGCTCCGCAAAATTATGATTTGAGTGAATAGTGATTAGTGAATAGTGAATAGTTGTGGTGTCGCCTTCGGCGACGTTATTTAAATAATGTGAGCGCAGCGAACACATTAACTAATCACTAACCACTATGCTCTAATCACTATTAGCGCTTGCGCTAAATTATGATTTAGTTCAGCAGTAAAAAACATAATGCCCCCGAGTGCTTTTAACACTCAGGGGCAAAAATTCTGTATGGATATCCGTCTGATGCTGCTGTCTCAGATATTACTTCTTGAGAGCAGCCTTTACTGTCTTTACGATGTTCTCAGCAGAAAGACCGAACTCCTTGAGCAGGTCTACTGCGGGGCCCGAATGACCGAACTCGTCGTTTACGCCTATCTTTACAACAGGAACGGGACAGCACTCTGTAACTGCCTCAGCAACTGCTGAGCCGAGGCCGCCGATGATGCTGTGCTCCTCAGCTGTTACGATGAGACCTGTCTCCTTAGCGCACTTGCAGATGAGCTCCTTGTCAAGAGGCTTGATAGTGTGGATATTTACCACTCTTGCAGAAATGCCCTCAGCCTCAAGAGTCTTTGCAGCCTCTACAGCCTCGTTTACCATAAGACCTGTTGCAACGATGGTAACGTCCTTGCCGTCCTTCATGACAACGCCCTTGCCAAGCTCGAACTTGTAGCTTGCAGCGTCATTGATAACGGGCACAGCAAGTCTGCCGAAACGCATATAAACGGGACCGTTGAAGTCCAGAGCAGCCTTTACAGCAGCCTTAGCCTCTACGTCGTCGCAGGGGTTGATGATTGTCATGCCGGGGATAGTTCTCATAAGAGCGATATCCTCATTGCACTGATGTGTAGCGCCGTCCTCACCAACGGAGATACCTGCGTGTGTAGCGCCGATCTTTACGTTAAGGTGGGGATAGCCGATGGAGTTTCTTACTATTTCAAAGGCTCTGCCTGCTGCGAACATAGCGAATGTGCTTGCGAAGGGGATCTTTCCGCAGGCAGCAAGTCCTGCAGCTACGCCCATCATGTTAGCCTCAGCGATACCGCAGTCAAAGAAGCGGTCGGGATAAGCCTTCTTGAAAATGCCTGTCTTGGTTGCAGCAGCAAGGTCTGCATCGAGAACTATCAGGTCCTTGTATTCCTCGGCAAGCTCCTTGAGAGCCTCGCCGTAGCTTTCTCTGGTAGCCTTTTTGATAACATCTGCCATTATATTAGTCCTCCAATTCCTTTAACTGCGCATTAAGCTCTGACATAGCCTGGTCATACTGCTCCTTGTTGGGAGCTGTACCGTGCCAGCCTACCTGATTTTCCATGAATGAAACGCCCTTGCCCTTAACGGACTTCTGAATGATAGCCACGGGCTTGTCCTTTACGGACTCAGCCTCTGTGAAGGCTCTGTCGATGTCATCGAAATCATGAGCGTCCATAGTTATAACGTGCCAGCCGAATGCTGCGAACTTATCTGTGATAGGCTCGGGTGAGCATACCTCAGTGATAGGTCCGTCGATCTGGAGGCCGTTGTTGTCAACGATAGCAACAAGGTTAGTCAGCTTCTTGTGAGCTGCGAACATAGCAGCCTCCCAGACCTGACCCTCCTCGATCTCGCCATCGCCGAGGATAGTGTATACCTTGTATGACTTGCCGTCGATCTTTCCTGCAAGAGCCATGCCGCAGGCTGCGGAGATGCCCTGTCCGAGAGATCCGCTGGACATATCAACGCCGGGGATATGGATACAGGGGTGGCCCTGAAGGAGAGCGCCGATATGACGGAGAGACTTCAGCTCCTCCTCGGGGAAATAGCCCTTCTGAGCCAGTACCGAGTAGAGAGCGGGAGCTGTATGACCCTTTGAGAGCACAAGACGGTCTCTGTCGGGAGCGTCGGGGTTCTTGGGATCGTTGTTCATCTTGTTGAAGTAAAGATATGTCAGGGTATCGCTTATAGACAGCGAACCGCCGGGATGACCCGACTTAGCGTTATAGGTTCCCTCGATAACGCCCATTCTAACCTTGCAGGCTGTTTTCTGCAATTCCTTTTTAAGCTTTGCGTCCATATTGACCTCCATGATTTTATTTAACGGCTTCTGCCGCGATCAGTTTGTGTCAGTTTCAGCTGTCAGCACTATGCACTAAGCACTAACAACTATCCACTTAGTAATTATAGCGCAAAAAAGTCGCATTGCAAGACTTTTCTTGCTCACTATCTGAATAACATCATCGCCAGCACTATGATATAGAAGATGAAGAACCCCGTGCACACCACCGCAGGAAATGCTATGAGCATCTTGTTCTGCTTTTCGTGGAGGGTACCTCTTATCCTGAGTGCCTTGATAAGGAAGAGTGCTGCTCCCCACATAGGGAGAGCCCAGATGGCAAGTCCCAGCGTTGCGATGTCGCTGAGGGTGAAGCTTGCCGTGCTTCCCGAGCTGATGCCGCTTACGCTGCTGTATATGAGCAGCGCAAGAAGTCCCAGAGCTACAATAACTCCGATGACATATATGCTTATTGCCGCCTTCTTTTTCATTGTTCTACTGTTTGCACCTTTCGATTATATAGTCTATAAGCTCCGCGACTGCGCCCTCGTCATTGGTGCGTGAGAGCACAAGGTCTGCCTTTGCCTTTACGGAGTCCTCCGCGTTGGCGGGGCAGGCTCCCACATCGGCTTCGACTATCATCTCTATATCGTTGTCGAAGTCGCCGACGGACACGAAGGTACAGCCCTCCATGCCTTTCAGTCTGCGGTATTCCGCCAGAGCGGAGCCCTTGCTCACGCCCTGAGGGAGCATTTCAAGAAAAATATCCGAGGACTTCACAAAATCCACGTCCTCATAAGCCAGCTTCCTTGTAAGAAGCTGCATATGCTCCACGTCCTCGGGAGCAAGTGAAAAAAGCACCTTCAGCCAGCCGCCGTCGCTGATGTCGGAAAGCTCCGCATAATTGGGAACTATACCGCACAGCCTTGTGTGGAGCTGCTGATAATCCGTATTCCTGAAAACATAGGTGCCCTCGGTCTTCAGCACCTCTCCTCCTGCCTGAGGCATGAGCTCAAGAAGCTCCGCCGTGTACTCCTTGGCACGGAGGGTGAGGGGGTGGGTATAGAGGGTCTCTCCGCTGATATAATCGTGGATAGCCGCTCCGTTGTACATGATTATGGGATATTTCAGCCCGAGAATACTGCGGAACTGGTCAAAGGACTGTATAGTCCGTCCCGTAGCCACAGTGAAGCGTCCTCCCAGCGCCGTAAAACGCTCGATTGCAGAGCGGTCGGCGTCGGTTATCTCCTTGCGGCTGTTGAGGAGAGTGCCGTCCATGTCGCTGAGCAGCACAACTCTCGATATATCTTCAAACAAAGTATCACTCCTACATTTTCTCAAGCTTGTTCAGCACCGAAACGAAGTAATCGGGCAGGTCGCTCTCAAACTCCATGTACTCCCCTGTTGTGGGGTGTACAAAGCCTATTTTACGGGCGTGAAGGCACTGCCCCTCCAACCCCTTGCAGGGCTTTCCGTAGACGTCGTCCCCGAGAACGGGGTGCCCGATATAGCTCAGGTGTACCCTTATCTGGTGGGTCCTTCCCGTTTCCAGTCTCAGCCTTACATGGGCGTAGCCGCCGTACTGCTTTATGACGCTGTAATGAGTGACCGCATTGCGGGAATTCTCCGTGGTCACGCACATCTTCTTGCGGTCGGTCTTATGCCGCCCGATGGGAGCGTCAACAGTACCCTCGGTGTCCTTGAAGTATCCGCAGGCGACTGCCTCGTACTCTCTTGTGAAGCTGTGTACCTTTATCTGCTCCGCCAGTTTAAGGTGGGAGGCATCGTTCTTTGCGACGATAAGGAGACCGCTGGTGTTCTTGTCGATACGGTGGACTATTCCGGGGCGGATAACTCCGTTTATGCCCGAAAGGCTGTCTCCGCAGTGATGCAGGAGAGCGTTCACGAGAGTCCCCGTGTAGTTGCCGTGAGCGGGGTGTACCACCATGCCCTTGGGCTTGTTGACCACAAGGAGATCCTCGTCCTCATAGACGATGTCAAGGGGGATATCCTCGGGGACAGTGTCCATGGGCTCTGGCTCGGGAATGATGACGGATATCTCCTCGCCGCCTCTGAGCTTGTAGTTCTTGCTTACGGCTTTGCCGTCAGCGAGAACCAGCTCCTTTTCGATGAGCCCCTGTACTGCTGAGCGTGTAAGCTCCGCAATATTGTCCGAAATATACTTGTCTATACGGCTTCCCTTATCATCGGGAGCAGCCGTGAGAACTGCCTGCTCACTCATCTGTCTCTGCCTTTTCCGCAGCTGCCTTCTTCTTTTTCTCAAGCTTGGGGTCGATGAACACAGCGTACCACAGAAGCAGCACGAATGCCACGGTAACGCAGATGTCAGCAACGTTGAATATGGCAAAGTGGAACAGCTTTATCTCGAACATATCCACCACATAAGCGAAGCGGAAGCGGTCGATGAGGTTGCCTATGCCTCCTGCGATGAACAGTGCAAGAGCCACGTCCAACAGCCTGGAACGGCGGTATACCTTAAAAAGCAGTATCGCGCAGCCTATGACCACCAGTGAGGTGAAGCCGATGAGGAACCAGCGCTGTCCCGACATACTTCCGAATATGGCGCCGTCATTTTCAAGATAGGTAAGATCCGCGATCTTACGGCTGCCTATATGGATAAAGTCCATTGAGCCCACAGGCTTCAGTTCATGGACAGCCCAGTATTTCACAAGCTGGTCAGCCCCGATGAGAGCCACGACCATTACCGCAAGAAATATTGCCATATTGTTTTATCCTTTCAATAAGACTGCCTGCCGACCGAGATAGCCGACAGGCAATATAATACAAATTAAGCTTCTACAGCTATTGCGCATCTCTCACAGAGAGTGGGGTGATCATGGTTTGTGCCTACGTACTTGCTGAAGCACCAGCAGCGCTCGCACTTTTCGCCCTCTGCCTTAGCCACCTCGAATGTAGTCTCGGCGCCAGCCTTCTCCACCTCAACTCCCGAAACGATCAGGATATCCTTGAGCTGGTCAGCCAGTGAAGCATATCTGTCATAGTCGACATCGCTGCTCTTTATGATGATCTTAGCCTCAAGAGACTTACCGATGGTCTTGGCGTTACGCGCCTCCTCCAGAGCCTTATTGGCTCCGAGACGGGTATTGTAAATGAACTCCCACTTGTCCTTGAAGTCGGCACTGAACTCTATGCCGCTCTTCTCAGGCATCTGGTTGAGGAATACGCTCTGCTTGTCGTCGCCTGCGGAGTGAGGCATGAACTGCCATATCTCCTCGGCTGTGAATGAAATGATAGGTGCGGCAAGTCTTGTGATCGCACTGATTATGCGATACATTGCCGTCTGAGCTGCGCGGCGGAGAACAGAGGTTTCCTTCTCGCAGTAAAGTCTGTCCTTGATGATGTCAAGGTAGAAGTTGGACATATCTATTACGCAGAAGTTGTGGAGAGCGTGGAATGCGATATGGAAATCGAAATCATCATAGCCCTTCTTAACTGCATCGATGAGGTTATCCAGCTTCATGAGCGCCCACTTGTCAAGCTCTGTGAGCTGATCGTCGGAAACGCTGTCCTTATCGGGATCGAAGCCTGCGCCGTTACCCAGGTTGCCCAGAATGAAACGGGCCGTATTTCTTATCTTCTTGTAAGCGTCGGAGAGCTGGCTGATAATGGGCTTTGAGATACGGATATCGCTGTGATAGTCAGAAGAAGCTGCCCACAGACGGAGTATATCCGCACCATACTGATCGATGATCTCGCTGGGGTCGATACCGTTGCCCAGGGACTTGTGCATTGCCTTGCCCTCGCCGTCAACTACCCAGCCGTGGGTGCAGACTGCCTTGTAGGGTGACTGTCCCTTGTATACAACTGATGTGAGGAGCGATGACTGGAACCAGCCTCTGTACTGATCTGCGCCCTCAAGATAGAGATCGGCAGGCCATGAAAGACTTGGGAAGTCCTCTCCCTCCATTACAGATGTGTGAGAAACACCGCTGTCGAACCATACGTCCATGATGTCGTATTCCTTGGTGAATTCACCGCAGCCGCACTCGCACTTTACGCTTGCGGGGATAAATTCGCTTGTATCCTTGGTCCACCATGCGTCGCTGCCCTCCTTGCGGAAAAGCTCCGAGATAGCGGAGATAGTCTCGTCGTTGCAGATGGGCTTGCCGCAGTCCTTACAGTAAACAACGGGGATCGGAACGCCCCATGTTCTCTGACGGGAGATACACCAGTCGCTTCTGTCGCGTACCATGCCCTTTATTCTGTCCTCGCCCCACTCAGGGATCCACTTGACAGACTCGATAGCCTTGATAGCCTCGTCCTTGAAGCCGTTTACTGAGCAGAACCACTGCTCTGTAGCTCTGTAGATGATAGGACTGTTACATCTCCAGCAGTGAGGATACTGGTGGACGATCTTCTGTGTAGCCAGCATAGCCCCCAGCTCAGTCAGCTTTGCAGCGATAGCCTTGTTAGCCTGATCTGTGTCCATGCCCTCGAACTCGCCTGCATCGGCGGTCTGCTTGCCCTTTGCGTCAACACATACGATGATGCCGATGTCATCGTAGTTCTTGCATACCTCAAAGTCCTCGACGCCGTATCCGGGAGCTGTATGTACGCAGCCTGTACCGCTTTCAAGAGTAACGTGGTCGCCTACGATGATGGGTGAGAGACGGTCATAGAGGGGGTGCTTGGTCTTCATGCCCTCAAGCTCTGCACCTGTGAAGATATGGTCTGTTGTGTACTCGGTGATGCCCGCAGTCTCCATAGTGGTCTTTACGAGCTCCTCAGCCATAACGTAGTATTCATCGCCTACATGGACAAGAGTGTAGTTGTACTCAGGTCCCAGGCAGATAGCAAGGTTGCCGGGGATAGTCCATGTGGTAGTTGTCCATATAACGAAATAGATCTTGGAAAGGTCAAGTCCCAGGCCTGTGAAGATGCCCTTGTCGTCGGTGACATTGAACTTGACATAGATAGAATAGCAGGGATCGTTTGAATACTCGATCTCAGCCTCAGCCAGAGCTGTATTACAGTCAGGGCACCAGTAAACAGGCTTTAACCCCTTGTACATATAGCCCTTCTTTACCATAGAGCCGAATACCTCTACCTGCTTTGCCTCATACTCGGGACGGAGTGTGAGATAGGGGTAGTCATAGTCGCCCAGTGAGCCCAGTCTCTTGAAGCCCTTCATCTGGTTTGCGACCTGTTCCATAGCGTATTCGCGGCAGTGCTTTCTCAGATCTACCGCAGGGATAGCGCCATTCTCAACGCCGATGGCCTTCATAGCCTTCAGCTCGATAGGAAGTCCGTGAGTATCCCAGCCGGGAACGTAGGGCGCACAGAATCCGTTCATATTCTTATACTTCACGATGAAGTCCTTGAGGGACTTGTTGAGAGCGTGACCAAGATGGATCTCGCCGTTAGCGTATGGAGGTCCGTCATGGAGAATATAAGAGGGCTTGCCCTTGTTCTTCTCTACCATTTTATAATAGAGGCGTTCATCTTCCCATCTCTTGAGAGTATCGGGTTCTCTCTTGGGCAGGTTTCCTCGCATGGGGAATTCTGTCTGCGGTAAATTAAGGGTACTGTTATAATCCTGTGCCATACTATCTGATCTCTCTTTTAAAAGCTCAGAGAGATCCTCCTTTCGATCTTATTGATTATTGATTATTCCTCAGATTCGCCAGCAACTGCTGCAGCGATCTCCTCAGCTGTCTGAGCTTCCTCAGCGCCTGTAGCCTCGTCGAAGGTCTCGGGCATAGAGGAAATGAGCTCAAGGTGGCTCTTGTACATATCGAAGAGGCTCTTCTTGAAGTCAGCTACCTGCTGCTGAGCCTCGATGAGAGCTTCCTTCTCCTTGGCGATCTCCTCGCGGTTCTTCTCCATAGCCTCAGCGTGCTGACGTACAGCCTCGTCCTCAAGAGCATCTGCCTTAGCCTGAGCCTCAGCGATGATCTGCTCAGCCTTCTCGTTAGCTTCGTTGAGCACCTGGTGACCCTGCTTCTGTGCACCGAGAAGAGCATCCTTGAGAGCGTCCTCGTCTCTCATATACTCTCTTACCTTGTCAGCAAGCACCTGTATCTTGCTGTTTGCCTCAGCGCGCTCGCGCTCCATTTCGTCAAGCTCTGCCTCCAGCTGTGAGAGGAACTCGTCGATCTCCTCCTGCTTATAACCAAAAGCTGCCTTTTCAAATCTCTTATTTCTAACGTCCTTTGAAGTTATCATTTCATTCACCTCTAAATATATTTTCTCAGATTAATGTGTATGCGGCCTTTTTTCGTCGAGCCGTCTATACGGGAAAGTACAAATCTTCCGCAGCCTCTGACGGAGAGAATATCCCCCTCCTTCAGTTCATGAGAGACCGAGGAAACAGTAAAATGATTCACATCCACCTTATCAGAGCGGATAAGCACCGCCGCCTTCTCACGGCTTAGATGAGCCGCGAGCCCCACTGCGCAGTCAAGGCGCAGAGAAGCGACAGTTCCGCTTATTTCCTGAAACTTCTGAGCATTTTCAAGTCTGAAGGGTTCATCATCGGTAAGCTTTACTCCCACCCGTCCTATCTTGGTGACAGAGCTGCCGATGAGCCTTGCTGCCACGTCCGTGACGAATGCCTGTGCCACGCCCTCGCCGACTACGATATCGCCGATGACCTCACGCCTGAGCTGCTGAGCCATAAAGGAGCCGAGAAAGTCCCTGTGGGTCAGCTTATCCTCGGTACGGTAAGTGAAGGTAAGGCATTTCATGGGGAACTCCTCGGTGATATAGTCGGCGTAATAATCGGGAAAGACAGCAAGTATCCTGCGTCTTGCGTCCTCATATCCGCCGTAGAGCATATACCCCAGGGCTCCTGTATTTCTCCTGCACCATGCCTCGGCAACGGAGCACTGTCTCTCGTCGAGGAAGGAGGAGAACTGAGCCGTTCCGTCCCTTTCACAGAGGGCTGTCATATCCTCGAGCCTTGCGGCAAAAAGCTTATCCGACCTGTCGTCCATCAGATGAATACGCCGTTGTTCTCCAGCTCACCGACGAGGTCTTCGCCGATAAATCCGACATTATAAGGAGTAATGATATATGTCAGGTTAGCAACGGGCTTGAGGCTTCCGCCGTTTGCATAGGCAACGCCTACGAGGAAGTCGATTATTCTTCTCTTGTTTTCGGGAGAAGCTGTCTCAAGGTTGAGAACTACAGTCTTCTTGGCGATAAGATGATCAGCGATCTGCTTTGCATCTGTGAATGCTGAGGGCTTTACCAGAACCACCTGAAGCTGTGCTGTGGTCTGGATATTAACGACCTTGTTTCTTCTGCCTGTGCCTGCACTTGCACCCTCGTTAACGGGAGCATCGTCCTGATCAGCAGGTGAGAAGCTGCGCTCACGCTCGTGACGTACCGGAACATCAGCGTCGAAATCGTCGTCCTCTGCAGCAAAGAAAAATTCCTTAATGTTCTCAAAAAGTTTCATCTTAATACTCCTTCTCCGCATTATTTATATTTTATATCTCTTCACAGGATCAATGCGGAGCATCCCGTGTTGATGTTCAGCGTTCCGCTGGAAATTACTTTGAATAGTCTCTTGCGCCGAAGAGCCCCGTGCCTATGCGCACCAGTGTTGAGCCGTATCTTATAGCCTCGGCGTAATCGTGGGTCATGCCCATTGAGAGGGTATCCATTCCCTCGTATCGTGAGGAGACGCTGTCATAGAGCTCCTTCATCCTTCCCAGGAAGATGTCGCTGCCGGAGGGCGGCGGTATGGTCATGAGGCCTCTTATCCTTATGCCATCAAGCTCTCTGAGCTCCTCAATAAGCTGATCCAGTTCTGCGGGAGCAACGCCGCTCTTGGAGTTCTCTCCCCCTATGTTGACTTCGCAGAGTATGTCCATGACCCTGCCGTTCTTAACGGCGAGGCGGCTGATCTCCTGTCCCAGCTTAAGGCTGTCCACGGACTGTATCATGCTTACACTATTTATAATGTATTTGACCTTGTTTGTCTGAAGATGGCCGATGAACTGCACCTCAGCAGACTTGTCATACTGTTCGGCTTTTGAGAGATATTCCTGCACCCTGTTCTCGCCCAGAAGGTCAATGCCAAGCGATACGGCGCGGTTTATTGCTTCCGGAGCCACTGTCTTGGTGACAGCCATGATGCGGATATTGTCATCAGGGCTGCGGTACTTAGCCTTTGCCTCGGCACATCTCTCTCTTATTATGCGCAGATTCTCGTCGATATAAGCGAGATCGTTACTGTTCGTCATCTTTATCGACCTCCTCGATGATAATATCGTCATAAAGAGCAAGGAATTCCGTATCGTCCGTGATCTTTGAAAGAACGTAATCGCTTCCCTCATAAATAACGTCGATCTTCTTGAACAGGATCTGTTCACCCTCGCGGATGTAGACGCCCTTCCATGTGGAGTTCTTTGTCTGCTCATTGCCCTGATCGTCGGTAACGGTCTCGGTGATATCCTTGAAGCGTATAGCCTCACGGGGAACCTTGAGCCCTGTGAATTCGCCCTTTATGAGCTCGACGCGCTCGGCTCTGTGCTGGACCAGCTCACAGTTGAACTTGTCGCAGAAGATGATAATGACGCTCCTTGTTGAGCTCTCATCGCGGATATCGGTTATCTGTGCAGGATACGACTCCGCAGAGGAATCGAACCTGAGGCGCACGTTCTCGCCGATAGCATACTCCTTACGGGAGTTGTCAGCCACCAGTGCAAGGTACCAGCCATAGCCGTCGATAAGCTTTCCCACCACATTGGGAGCAGTGGACTTCTTGTCCTCTATGCTGTCGATCTCCGAGGCTGTTATCTTATCGAGACCTGCTGTGGTGAGCTTGTCCTCATAGCCGTCGCAGTAGCTGGCGAAATACGCCGAGCGGGGAGCCTGTATCTGCTCCTTTGAGACCACTGATCTGGCGTCCAGCTTGGTGATCTCAGCCTCTATGTCCGAGATCTTCTGATTGAAGTCCTGGACCTCGTTGGTAATGATCTGGTAGGTACTGAGCTGTACGAGGAGATCGTCCTTGACTTTCTCAAGCTCATCGTAATCGCCTGTATCCCTGTAATAGATAAGGCTTCGGTAGCTTGTATCGATGCTCTCTGACAGACTGGCAGGCTGAGCAGATTCAAGTGTACCGGGGTTCTGTATCTTTTTCAGGATATTCAGTTCATTTTCCAGCTTAGCCTTTTCGCGCTTGATGCTCAGCTGTTCGTCGTCGGGATAGGCTTCGGCGATAATGGTATCGCTTCCCACCTTGCCTCCGTCGGAGACGTTATAGCTGAGGACGCCGTTCCCGCTGTAGAGAAGGATCTCCTCGTCCCTGATGAACACGCCCTTGTACTCCTTTGAGGAGACCGCAGAGGCTGTCAGGGCAGAGACAGTATTGCTTTCCCTGTTGCGGAAGTTATAGACTATGCTGACAAAAATTATCAGAAGCAGCACCAGCACCACATTTCGCAGTGTTTTTACCAGGAAGCTGCCTTCCGACTTGGTAAATCGCATTCAGACCACCCTTAGTCGTTTTTCTCGGAAGCGTCGAGGATAGATACTGCTCTTGCAGGAATGATCGTTGAGATAGCGTGCTTGTAAACGAGCTGCTGCTTGCCGTCACAGTCAAAGATGGCAACGTAGCTGTCAAAGCCTCTTACCATTCCCTTGAACTGGAAGCCGTTGGTGAGGATAATAGTCACCATGATCTTGTCTTTTCTGCACTGATTGAGGAACACGTCCTGCAGATTGATAGTTTTGTTCATACACATTCTCCTTTTTTATTTGTTTGCGTGAAGAAATCTGTGGGTAAAATGTTTCGCCAAATATACCGCATAGAAATACACACAGTACATTATATCACATTTCCATGTATTTGGCTATAGTTTTTTTGCATTTTTCTAATATTTCATTCTTTTTATCAAATCCGTCCATCATTATCCACTCTATACGGTCATTTCGTCTGAACCATGTGAGCTGACGCTTGGCGTATCTCCGCGTTTCCTGCTTGATAGTGGCAATGCAGTCGGAGAGCTCCGCCTCCCCCTCGAAGTATGGGATAAGCTCCTTGTAGCCAATGGCGTTGGCGGCGGTCTTCATGCCGCTCTCCTGCCAGAGGGCGCGGGCTTCCTCCACAAGACCTGCCTTCACCATCTCGTCCACGCGCAGGTCTATGCGGTCATAGAGGGTCTGCCTGTCAGTGTAGCTCAGCCCGATAATAAGGGAATTATAGGGACTTTCCACTGTCCTGCTCTCTTTTTTCAGCTCACTGAATTTCCGTCCCGTAACGTGACAGACCTCCAGAGCGCGGATCACTCTCACCAGATTATTCGGGTGTATGCCCTCTGCGGCTTCGGGGTCAAGCTCCGCAAGACGGGCGTGAAGGGCTTCGTTGCCATGCTCCTTTGCGAAGGCGCAGAGCTCCGCGCGGTAAGCCTCATCGCTGCCCCCCTCGGAGAACTTCACGTTCTCAAGCAGAGAGTCCACATAGAGACCCGTTCCCCCCACGATAATGGGCAGCTTTCCCCGTGAGAGTATATCCACTATTTTCTCATTTGCCAGCTTCACATAATCAGCGGCACTGAAGCTCTCTCCCCTGTCAAGGAAGTCCATGAGGTGGTGGGGGATCCCCTGTTTTTCATCTTCCGAAGGCTTTGCGGAGGCTATGTCCATGCCCTTGTATATCTGCATGGAATCGGCGGAGATGACCTCTCCGCCGTATATCTTCGCCAGCTCAACGCCCAGCCATGTCTTGCCCGATGCCGTAGGTCCGACCACCGCCAGCACAAAGGGCTTTTTATTTTTTTCGTTCATTATCGACTTCTCCAGATCGTATGTGGTTTATAATTTTCACATTCCGCCGTTTTCTCATTCTGCCTGCAACAAGCAGTGTCACGATCAGAATTATGATCAGCATGATCCCAAGCGTTATCGAAACAACGATCAATGTCAGCGGCGCTTCTAAAAGCCTGAATTCAAGGCTGCTGCCGTCAGCATAGATGTCGTATCCGGATACCGTAAAAAAGAATGTCTTTGTCAGTGCTTTCTCCGTGACTCCGACAACATTGCCGTCATTATCGCAGTAAGCGATTTTTATACTGCGATAGTTCCTGAAAAGATTCTTGCTGCTTATTTTAAATTGGTATGATACATATTTCCATCGATCATCAGGTGATAGAGCTGCGCCCTGAAATTCAGCACAGCTATGTCTAAGAAGCAGACTTGTGTAGCCATTTTTGTCATATTTCGCAAGTCCGCAGTCCTTGCCGACTCCAAGAAATGCGCCGTTTTCCTCATTGAAGTCAATGGCATATTTATCGTGCCATCTGTCCTTTACGAGTATGTCCGCAAACACTGTTCCATCAGGCACCTCTCCGAACTCCACCCTCAGACGATCGGGTTCATGTTTCCGTGCAAAGGCATCGATACCGCCGAAAATGCACATAAAAGCCATACAATATACCGCAATTAGTACTTTGATTACCCGTTTCATAGTATATTTTACTCTTCACTATCTGACGCTTTAGACTTTTTGCGATCCTTGACTGCGATATCTATGGCTGTTACAAGGAGGATAGCTCCTAATACTCCGGGCAGTACAACTCCCCAGAAGAAGGTCAGCTTTATGTGCGTATCAAGTTCCACCTTGCTGCCGTCCGCCTTTATGGTGTACTCAGGTCTGCCGAACATCGCGCTTTTCACCTCAGCCTCATCGGTGATACCGAGGATATTGCCGTCTTTATCGCAGTAAGCCACCTTTATATGGTGAATATGGTCAAAAATGTCACCATCTCCGCTCATCATTCCGAGACAGCTGTGCTTGTCCGAGACCTCGGGAGACATCTCATGATCTTCCAGTAAAGCCAGTCCCGTCCTCAGGATCATACTTGCATAGCCGTCCTCGTTATACTTTGCGAGTTCGCAGTTTTCATCAAGTTCCAGTGTAGGCGCAAAAGATACATTGACAGCTCCATCAGGGTACCTGTGCCAGTCTTCCTTTACAAGTATATCCGCAAACTCAGTTCCCGCGGGAACCTCGCCGAACTTCATTTTAAGATGAGATGAATCGACAACATATCCGTCAATGTAATTATAGAAGCTGAAAATTCCCAGACCGATCGCCAGTAATAACGGGATAAAAACTTTTACTGCTTTTTGCATATTATGCTCCTTATGTTCTCTTGAACTGATGTGAGATATTGCTCTTTGTCATGGTAAACATCACGGGTCTGCCGTGGGGGGCAGTGGCGTATGCGTTCATCGAAGTAGACCTGCTCCGCAAGGGACTGAAGCTCCTCAAGACTGTTCTTGTCGTTGCCCTTTATCGCTGATTTGCAGGCAACTGTGTGGAGCATATCGTCCAGCATATGAGACTGTGGGTCGTGGCTGTACATACGGAGATTATTGGCTATCTCTGAGATTATGTCCTCCATGTCCAGCTCCATAATGAAGGTGGGAACAGCCGTTGCCACAACACAGGGCTTCTCGGAGAAATCAAAGGTAAATCCCAGGTCCGCAAGGAGCTCCTGATTTGTTTCAAGGGCGCTGAATTCGTCCCCTGTGAGGAGAACTTTGACCCCCGTAAGGAGCTGCTGGCTGTACTGGCGGCAGTTGCGGCTCTTGAGTCGCTCGAAGATTATGCGCTCATGGGCGGCGTGCTTATCTATCATTATCATGGTATCGTCGCCCAGCTCCGCGATGACATATAGCCCGAAAGCCTCGCCGATGACGCGGATCTTCGGCTTTTCTGTCCACACAGACTCCTCGGGAGCCTTCTCCTCAACAGGCTGCTGTACGGGAGCTGCGGTGAACGCCTGCTGTGTGATGTAGCTGAATCCCTCCACAGGCTTGGGAGGTTCCACAGGCTCGGGAACTCTCTCGGGCTCCTTAACGGGCTCGGGAGCTGTAATGCTCGCTGGAGCAGCTGTCCCCGCAGGCTTCTCACAGACGGGAGCGGTGTACTGCACGGGCTCGGGTCTGTCATAGGCAGGGCTTGCAGCTATATCCGCCGTGTAGGGCTGTTCCTCAGCCGCAGTATGCTCCGCCTTGGGAGCCGTATAAACGGGAGGGGCTGCCTCTGCCATTTTCTGCTCTGTTTCCTCTATCTTGTCAACGGGAGTGAACAGGAACTCCTGCTGCTTCATCTCCTCCTGCTCGGGAGCAGCCTTGGTCCAGTCCGCATGGGGCTTCAGCTCAAACTCATAGATGAGGCCGTCCTTCATCATGGCGTTCTTCACCGCGAAGTAGATAGCGTCCGAGACGGACTTCTCGTTGGTGAAGCGCACCTCAGCCTTTGTGGGGTGGATATTAACGTCCATAGCGCTGGGGGCTAAGTCCACAAGGAGAACGCAGGCAGGGAATTTTCCCGTCATTATCATGTTGGTATAGGCGTTTTCCAGAGCTGCGGAGCAGAGACGTGAACGGACGTATCTGCCGTTTACGAAGAAGTTCTGGAAGGCGCGGTTGTTCTTGGAATAAAGGGGCTTAATGACGTATCCGCCTACCTTTACCCCCTCGTACTCATAGTCCACGGGAATGAGGTCACGGGCGAAGTCTCTGCCGTAGACCGCATAAACAGCCGAAAACAGCTCTCCGTCGCCGCTGGAGTTGAACTCCGTGCGGTTGTCGCGGATAAAGCGGAAGGCTATATCCGGGTGGGACATGGTTATCTTCTGGAGGATATTGCTGACCGCGTTTGCCTCGGTGACGTCCTTTTTCATGAACTTGCGCCTTGCAGGCACATTGTAGAAAAGGTCGCGGATAATTACCGTAGTACCGTCGGGACAGCCGCTCTCCTCATGTGACTTTTCCACGCTTCCCTCGATGGTATAGAGGGTTCCGTACATCTCCTCACGCTGCTTGGTCATTATCTCCACGCGGGCGACTGCCGCAACGGAGGCAAGGGCTTCACCGCGGAAGCCCAGAGTGATGATATTGTCAAGGTCCTCTTTTTCTCTTATCTTGCTGGTGGCATGACGAAGGAACGCCTTGGGAACGTCACCGAAGGACATTCCGCAGCCGTCGTCGGTGACGCGCATATAGGTAGTTCCGCCGTTTTTTATCTCCACGGTTATATGTCTTGCACCCGAGTCTATGGAGTTCTCCACAAGCTCCTTTATTACCGACGAGGGACGCTCGATGACCTCGCCTGCGGCGATAAGCTCTGATATTTCCTTGCTAAGGACGTTGATAGGGGGCATTGTTTACTTCCTTTCCGAATTGCAGCAGCTCAGACCAGCTTTACCCTTTTGGGGGTGAGAATGACTCCGCCGTATTCGATATGCTCGGCGGTGTAATCGGCTGTGTCCATGCGTCCGAACTGCTTTTCCGATACGATGGCGAATGGACAGGCACTTGGAGCAGCTCCGTCCCTGATATCCATTTCGGTGGTGATACCCTCGCCCAGCTCCAGTTCTGTCTGCATAGTGCGTGTTTTAGGCAGTATCCACAGCTTTGCGGCTATGGCTTTCAGCTTCTCAACTGCTTCCTTTTTGTAGGTATCTCCCTCAACGTGAACCTCCTCCTGAGGTATCAGCAGAGTAAAGATATACTCACCGCGGATGGGCTCCTCGTTGGTGATGAAGCCGCGTACCCCGGAAAATCCGTCATATTCAAAGCGCATCTGCTTGTAATCGTTGGAAGCGTCCTCGTCGTAGCCCAGCTCGAAGTCCTCCTCCAGCTTTTTCTGGTTCCAGTCCATTATATCCTCCATGGACTCGTTTTCGTAGCCCTTCAGTCCGCTCTTGAATTCAAGCCCTGCGTGCTTGATGTAAGCGGTGAGCTCCTTCATATTGTCAAAATCCAGCTCTGCGCGGCTGAATTCCATTATCATTGAAAAGTATGCAGGCATAATTGTCACCTCAGATTTAATTCATAATTCATAATTCATAATTCATAATGCATAATTACATTTTCTTTATAACAAAGAAATTAAAAAACAGGCGGCTTTACAGGCAGCTCTGAAAAAACAAGCTTGCAGGTCTCACAGTACCATGCTTCATTTTCCTCTGAAAGCTTAGCTTCATTACGTTTCATTTTTCCAATATCCTTTTCGTCAGTCCATACAAGGTCTGACGCAGCAATTGGATTAAGCAGGCTCGCCTTAGACCTTATCCTGCCTTTTTGCATCTTGTTTCCACAATATCTGCACTCCATGCCGTTCCCTCTTTCTTACGGGCGGATAGTATCCGCCCCTACTGTATAGCCTTCAGCATATCCCTGAGGAGCTCGCGGCACTCGCCGTCGGTGAGCTCGTCGATATTGGTCTTTTCCAGCATTTCCAGAGCTGCTTCCCTGCCCAGACTGCCGAAGCTTATCTGTCCCGACTCCTCACGGACTGCCGCAGGGCGCTCTGCCTGATGAGCCTTTTCCATCTCCTCAAGGAGCTCCTTTGCCCTTGCGACTACCTTTGAGGGCAGTCCTGCCAGCTTTGCAACGTCAACGCCGTAGCTCTCGTCCACTCCGCCGCGGACTATTTTTCTCAGGAAGCGTATGGTGCCGCCGTGCTTGTTTACGGCAATGCTGTAGTTCTTTACGCCCTCCAGCTCGTTCTCCAGACCTATGAGCTCGTGGTAGTGGGTGGCGAAAAGTGTCTTGCAGCCCAGCTTCTTGGAATTGCATATATACTCCGCAACGGCACGTGCAATGCTTACGCCGTCAAAGGTGGAGGTTCCCCTGCCCACCTCGTCAAGTATGACAAGGCTGTCCTTGGTAGCGTTTTTCAGTATATCCGAGACCTCGCTCATCTCCACCATGAAGGTGGACTGTCCTGCGGTAAGGTCGTCCGAGGCGCCCACACGGGTGAATATCTTGTCCACCACGGAGATCTTGGCGGAATCCGCAGGAACAAAGCTGCCTATCTGCGCCATGAGGACTATGAGAGCCGCCTGACGCATATATGTGGATTTACCCGACATATTGGGTCCCGTGATTATGGACATACGGTCCGCCTTGTTGTCTATGTAAAGGTCGTTTGGCACGAACATCTCATCGGTGAGCATGAGCTCTACAACGGGGTGTCTGCCTGCCTTAATGTCGATAGCGCCGTCAATGGCGATATCAGGCTTGACGTACTGGTTGCGCAGTGCGACGTCCGCAAAGGAACAGAGAACGTCCACCGAGGCAACTGCCGAGGCTGTGCGCTGAACGGCTTCCAGCTTGGTGGCGAGGAAGTCCCGTACCTCCGCAAAAATATCCGCCTCCAGCGAGAGAGCCTTGTCCTTGGCACCAAGAATAGCGTTTTCCGCGTTTTTCAGCTCCTCTGTGATGAAGCGCTCGGCGTTGGCGAGGGTCTGCTTGCGTATCCAGCCCTCGGGAATGAGGTCATAGTAGGAGCGCGTCACCTCCAGATAGTAGCCGAACACGCGATTGAAGCCTATTTTCAGGTTCTTTATGCCTGTTGCTTCCTTCTCGCGCTGCTCTATCTCGTCGATGATGCTCCTGCCGTTGTTCATTATGTGGCGAAGCTCGTCAAGCTCCTTGTTGAAGCCCTCCTTGATGACTCCGCCGTCCTTTACGGAGATAGGCGGCTCGTCCATGATGGCGTTCTCAACAAGATTAACAAGCTCGTCAAGGGTGAAGATCTCACTGTTGTACTTTGCCAGCAGCTTTGAGTCGCTGAGCTTTTCCAGCTCCTGCTTTATCAGCGGAAGCTGCTGTGCTGTAGCGGAAAGTGACTTTAAGTCTCTTGGGTTTGCGCTCTTGTACATGACCTTGGTCATAAGTCGCTCAAGGTCGTACACTCTGTCCAGCAGGTCGGTAAGGTCTGCCAGCACCACGCTCTTGCGGTAGAGTGACTCCACCGCATCAAGCCTCTCGATTATCCTTGCAGGGCTTTTAAGTGGCTGCTCGATCCAGTTTTTAAGCAGTCTCCTGCCCATTGAAGTCTTTGTGGAGTCCAGCACCCACAGCAGCGAGCCCTTTTTCTCCTTGCTGCGCAGGGTCTCCGTAAGCTCCAGATTGCGCCTTGCATTGAGGTCAAGCCCCATGAATGCGTCGCCGCTGAGGAGCTTCAGCTCCGTAAATCTCGAAACCGAGGACTTCTGTGTATCGTTGATGTAGTCGAAAAGTCCGCATACTGCCGCACAGTCCGCTCCGTTCTCGCTTATCCCCAGCTCTGCCACGGACTTTACACCGAATACGGCTGCGGTCATGTCACGTCTTGCGGAGGGAGTGAAGCAGATAGTATCGCGGAGGGTAACAGCGCAGCTGAGCCTTACCTTCACGAACTCCGCCGCATTTTTCAGGGACAGGAAGTTCTGGGGGAAGATTATCTCCGCAGGCTGACAGCGTGAGAGCTCGTTGATGACGCCTGCCTCAAGGTCCTTGCCCTCGAAAAAGCTCAGTGCAGCCTCACCTGTGGAAAGGTCGGCAGACGCCACGCCGCAGGTCTTTTCCTCCTCGTCGTAGTAAATGCTGCAAATGTAGTTGTTGCTGCCGTCGTCCAGCATACTGCTCTCGGTAAGGGTACCTGGAGTAACTACGCGGATAACGTCGCGGACTACAATACCCTTGGTCTCGGCAGGGTCGGTGAGCTGCTCGCAGACAGCCACCTTGAAGCCCATGTCGATGAGCCTCTTTATGTACATATCCGCCGCATGATAGGGAACTCCGCACATGGGAGCCCTCTCCTCCAGACCGCAGTCCCTGCCCGTCAGGGTCAGCTCCAGAGCCTTTGACACCACAACAGCGTCGTCAAAGAACATCCTCCATGTACTTTATGCCCTTTTCCTCCAGGACAGTGTCATAGGAGGGAGTATTCTCGTCCAGTGTGAACTCATAGTTATCCACCGACTTCACGGTGCCGTTGTCCCATTCAAGATATTCTATATCAGCCGCACCCATATGCCCCCATATCATAACGAGTCTTCCTGTATTCTCGTCATATCCGAATGCGGTATGACCGCCGCCGATAAGTCCGCAGTCCTTTATATTTCCCTCGCTGTCAAGGGTGAAAACATTTACCTGATAGTCTGCCTCGCAGGTGCCGCGCTTGAATATAAGCTCGGGTATGCCGTCAACGTCAAGATCGCGGAAAGCAAATTCAATGCTTGCGAGACCTTCATTTTCAGACGCTATCCTGTCAAACTCGGACTTGATGAATCCCTCATAGATAGCAGGGTACATATCCATAAGTCCTCCTGCGGAAACATTTCCGCCGGGCTCTGTAGTCGTCTCAGCTTCCGTTGTCACCTCTGCTGTGGTCGACCCGGCAGTTGTCTCTGCGGTTTCCGTAGTTTCAGCGGCAGCTGTTGTCTCAGCGGCTGTTGCAGTCCCGGGCTCATTTGCCGATGAGCTGTCAGCCTCGGGCTTTCCGCAGCCTGCCAGCACTACAGCTGTCAGACATAAAATAGCAAGTATCTTTTTCATATTATTCTCCTGAAAGTTTTCATTTTATTCGTAAGACAAAGGGCACCGACGGGCATCGGTCAGGCTTCCCAGCCAAAAAATTCAAAGCCGAAACCGTCTTTTTCCTCAGTCTTGCCGGTATTGGGATCAATGTATGAAGACTTTATATCGTCGTCCTTTCCGACTATGCTGACATAGGGAAGGTATTTGCAGCCGCCCTCTGCCATAACGTCCTTGGTGACCGTATTCTCGTCGCGGTCGAATTCGGCAGTGTCATCAATGCCGACGCTGCCGTCGGACAAGACGAGATGATGTATACCTATATAGTCGGGCATTTCATATATAAGCGCAAGATCGCCTGCGTCGCTCGTACAGCCCCATGCAGCAGGATTGGGACCGAAATAGCCTACCTCCTGTGCCTCACCGTTCTCATCGCAGGTATACATTCCCAGATTGCCTTCGATCTTTTCTTCCATGTATTCTTCGTCATAGCTCAGCACAAGCTCTGGAACGCCGTCTGTGTCAATATCATAGAGCGTATACGAAATTCTGATCTCGCCGGTCTGATAATCTGCGAGCATATCATATTTCTCCTGTATCATGTTCTTGTACGCCTCGGGGTACATAGTCTCTCTGTCCCCTGCGGACGCGCTGTTTTCGGGCTCTGTAGTTGTCTCCGCCTCTGTGGTGACCTCTGCTGTGGTCATCTCGGCAGTTGTCTCTGCTGCCGTAGTCTCGGCGGCAGTGGCAGTCTCTGTCTTCTTTTTGGACGAGCCCCCCGACTCGTTCTTTCCGCAGCCTGCCAGCAGTACTGCTGCAAGACATGATAATGCGATCACTCTTTTCATAACGCAACCTCCTGTTTATCCCTTTATTTTTCCTGTGACAGCCCAGTTCATAGAGCCTGTTATCTCCACGTCCACGAACTGTCCTATCAAAGAGCTGTCTCCCTCAAATTCAACTATGATGAACTCACTGCTCTTGCCTGTGAGCCAGCCCTCTTTTTTCTTTGCCCTGTCCTCGGCGAGGACTCTCATGGTCCTTCCCACAAAGCGCTTGTAGTGCTCTGTGGAGACCTCTCTCTGGACCTCCAGCAGCTTTCTCATGCGCCTGCCCTTTTCCTCCTCGGAGGTTCCGTCAGCCATAGTGGCTGCGGGAGTGCCCGAGCGCTTTGAGTAGATGAAGGAGTAGATATTATCGTACTTCACACGCCTTACGATATCGAGAGTGCCTTTGAAGTCCTCATCAGACTCGTCGGGAAATCCCACGATAAGATCGGTGGTAAGCGAAAAATCAGGGTCGCGGCTGCGTATCATGTCCACTGTTTCCATGTACTTTTCCACGGTGTAGCGGCGGTTCATGCGCCTGAGCACCTCGCTGCTGCCGCTCTGGACAGGCAGGTGCAGGTGCTTCGCCACCTTTTCGCAGTCGAAAATGGCATCGATGAGCTCCTTTGAAGCGTCCTTGGGGTGAGATGACATAAAGCGTATCCAGAAGTCCCCATCTATCTCGTTAAGACGTCGGAGCAGCTTCGGGAAGTCCACGTCCTCCTCCAGGTCCTTGCCGTAGGAGTTGACGTTCTGTCCCAGCAGCATTATCTCCTTGTAGCCGCTTTTCACCAGCTGACAGACCTCAGCCACAATGTCATCGGCGCGTCTGCTGCGCTCACGTCCGCGGACATGGGGCACAATGCAGTAGGTGCAGAAGTTGTTGCAGCCGAACATTATTGGCACCGAAGCCTTGAAGCTGCTGTCGCGGACCTGCTCCACCACCTCGGAGAAGTCGTCATACTCGCTTATATCCGCCGAGAACTTAGCTCCGCGGAGAGCCTCTAAAAGCAGCCTTGGCAGAGCGCTTATGGCAGAGGTGCCCAGAACGATATCCACCTGCGGATAGGACTTCTTTATCTTCTCGGCGATGTGGCTCTGTGCGGTCATGCAGCCTGCGATACCGATAATGAGCGAGGGCTTCAGCTCCTTCAGCTTCTTCATGCTGCCCACGATGCCGAAAACTCTGTCCTCGGCGCTCTCGCGGACGGCGCAGGTGTTGAGTATTATCAGGTCAGCCTCGTGCTCGTCCTCGGTAAAGGTGTAGCCAATCTGTCTCAGCAGTCCCTTTATCTTTTCGCCGTCGGAGACATTCAGCTGACAGCCGAAGCTCCTGATGTATGCTTTCGGCTGATCATCGCCGATAATTTCCTTTATTTCGCTGATAGCCGCGGTATTGTCCTTCAATTCGCAGACCATCTCCTTCCGTGAAAAACCTTTAATGAATTATTATACCATATTTTCAGGAACTTTTCAAGTGCGCAGCACTCAGGTTAACAATATATATTTTTTGAAGAAATTGAAACCTTTTCTGCC
>ERZ795031.1652-NODE-1652-length-22736-cov-6.173361_pt1 | contig 22736 bp, 17 predicted proteins | sample MGYA00375123_ERZ795031 | MGnify/ENA primary metagenome ERZ795031 (study PRJEB30166, sample SAMN05720159) | activated sludge metagenome | isolation source: anaerobic digester from wastewater treatment plant | place: USA | collected 2015-04-21 ...
GAAATCCCATTGTATAGCGATTTGTGGACTAATCCCTATCACGTATAGCTGCCTGAGCAGCAGCCAGACGAGCGATCGGAACACGGAAAGGTGAGCAAGATACATAGGCGAGGCCGATCTTGTGGCAGAACTCAACAGATGTAGGATCGCCGCCGTGCTCGCCGCAGATACCGCAGTGGAGCTTAGGATTCTGGGGCTTACCGAGCTTGATAGCCATTTCCATGAGCTTACCAACGCCTGTCTGATCCAGCTTAGCGAAAGGATCGTTCTCGAAGATCTTCTTGTCGTAGTAAGCGCCGAGGAACTTACCAGCGTCGTCTCTTGAGAAGCCGTATGTCATCTGAGTAAGGTCGTTTGTACCGAAGCAGAAGAAGTCAGCGTTCTTAGCGATCTCGTCAGCTGTAAGAGCAGCTCTGGGGATCTCGATCATTGTACCAACTTCATACTCGAGGTTAGCGCCAGCCTCAGCGATAACAGCGTCAGCAGTCTCAACAACTACCTTCTTAACGAACTTGAGCTCCTTAACGTCGCCTACGAGAGGGATCATGATCTCGGGCTTAACGTTCCAGTCGGGGTGGTTCTTCTTAACATTGATAGCAGCCTTGATAACAGCCTTTGTCTGCATCTTAGCGATCTCAGGATATGTTACAGCAAGACGGCATCCTCTGTGACCCATCATGGGGTTGAACTCGTGGAGTGAAGCGATGATGTTCTTGATGTCCTGAACTGACTTGCCCTGTGCCTTAGCGAGAGCCTCGATGTCAGCTTCCTCTGTAGGAACGAACTCGTGGAGAGGAGGATCCAGGAATCTGATTGTTACGGGGTTGCCCTCGAGAGCCTCATAGAGAGCCTCGAAATCGCCCTGCTGCATAGGCTCGATCTTAGCGAGAGCAGCTTCTCTTCCTTCAACTGTATCTGAGCAGATCATCTCACGGAAAGCAGCGATTCTGTCAGCCTCGAAGAACATGTGCTCTGTACGGCAGAGACCGATACCCTCAGCGCCGAGCTCTCTTGCCTTCTTAGCGTCAGCAGGAGTATCAGCGTTTGTACGAACCTTGAGAGTTCTGTACTTGTCAGCCCAAGCCATGATGCGGCCGAACTCGCCAGCGATCTGAGCATCAACTGTAGGAATGATACCGTCGTAGATGTTACCTGTTGTACCGTCGATTGAGATGTAGTCTTCCTCGTTGAATGTCTTTCCGCCGAGCTCAAACTTCTTGTTAGCTTCATCCATCTTGATGTCGCCGCAGCCTGATACGCAGCACTCACCCATACCACGGGCAACAACAGCAGCGTGTGAAGTCATACCGCCGCGAACTGTCAGGATACCCTGAGCAGCCTTCATACCTGTGATGTCCTCAGGTGATGTCTCGAGACGAACGAGAACTACCTTCTCGCCCTTTTCAGCCCACGCTACAGCGTCGTCAGCTGTGAATACGATCTTACCGCAAGCAGCTCCGGGTGAAGCACCGAGACCCTTGCCGATAGGAGTAGCAGCCTTGAGAGCCTTTGTATCGAACTGGGGGTGGAGAAGTGTATCGAGGTTTCTGGGGTCGATCATTGCAACAGCTTCCTGCTCTGTCTTCATGCCCTCATCAACGAGGTCGCAAGCGATCTTGAGAGCAGCCTGTGCAGTTCTCTTACCGTTTCTTGTCTGGAGCATATAGAGCTTCTTGTTCTCAACAGTGAACTCCATATCCTGCATATCGTGATAGTGATTTTCGAGAGTCTGGCAAACTTCCTGGAACTGCTTGAAAGCCTCAGGGAATGTCTCAGCCATCTGCTGGATAGGCATAGGAGTACGAACGCCTGCAACAACGTCCTCGCCCTGAGCGTTTGTAAGGAACTCGCCCATGAGCTTCTTCTCACCTGTAGCAGGATCTCTTGTGAAGGCAACACCTGTACCGCAGTCGTCACCCATGTTACCGAATGCCATTGACTGTACGTTAACAGCAGTACCCCATGAGAAAGGAATATCGTTATCACGTCTGTAAACGTTAGCTCTGGGGTTGTCCCATGAACGGAATACAGCCTTGATAGCTCCCATGAGCTGCTCCTTAGGATCGTCAGGGAAGTCTACACCGATCTTAGCCTTGTACTCAGCCTTGAACTGACCAGCGAGAGTCTTGAGGTCCTCAGCTGTAAGCTCAACGTCCTGTGTAACGCCCTTTTCTTCCTTCATCTTGTCGATAAGCTCTTCAAAGTACTTCTTACCAACTTCCATAACTACGTCAGAATACATCTGGATGAATCTTCTGTAGCAGTCCCAAGCCCATCTGGGGTTGTTGGACTTTTCAGCGATTGTGTTAACAACTGTCTCGTTGAGACCGAGGTTAAGGATTGTATCCATCATACCGGGCATTGAAGCTCTTGCACCAGAACGTACAGAAACGAGGAGGGGATTCTCCTTGTCGCCGAACTTCTTGCCGGTGATTCCTTCCATCTTTGTGATGTACTCATTGATCTCTGCCTGGATCTCATCAGAGATACCGCCGTCCTCATAATACTGAGTACAAGCCTCTGTTGTGATCGTGAAGCCCTGAGGAACAGGGAGACCGATGTTTGTCATCTCAGCCAGGTTTGCACCCTTACCGCCGAGAAGCTCTCTCATGTTGGCATTACCCTCTGAGAAAAGGTAACAATACTTATTTGCCATTGGTGTATACCTCCATTTTTAACATTACCGGACAAGGACCCTGAGGGCATTATCCGAATTATACCTATTATAACACATCTGAGAAAAAATTACCATATATGTGATGACAAAAATTACTCCTTTATTTTATTGCAGTTTGTACAAAATTTAACAAACCACTTTGTTTTCTGCGAAAAAAGCTTGCATTTATTGTTAAAGTATGTAAAAATAAAGAATGTACTGTAACAGTATTTTACTGACTGAGAGAATTATCTTACCGAAGGCTGTATGTCTGAGGGGATAAAAGTATAAAATAAGGAGTTTATTATGAAAAGAATTACAGCGACTATACTTTCACTGGCACTTATGGGCTGCGCAGCGGTTTCGTGCAGCAGCAGGAAGGACAGCGATAAGGCTGCAAGCAGACTTCTGCCCGCAGCTGCCGATACCTGCATAAGCGATTTCTCCGAAAACGTTTTCGGCGGCAAGAGCGAGGAGATGCTCAGCTGTATGTATCCTGATGCTCTCATTTCGGGACTTAAGAGCAGCGGTCTCATGGATCAGCTCGATTCCGCTATGCAGATGGGGACGGAAGGCACATACAAGAGCTGCACCACCTCTGATGAGGTAAAGCTCAGCGACAAGGCTATACAGGGCGCAGGAGCTTATTTCGATGCCTATGCCCAGATGCTCAAGGTCAGCGCAGGTCCCTACACTGTATCCGACGGATATAAGCTGAAGATGACGGTGGTTACAACGGAGAACGGCAAGGACGAGTCCTTCGACGAGGACGTTATCGTTGTCAATGTTGACGGCGAGGGCTGGAAGCTGATCCCCATGGACGAGGCAACTCTTGAGTCCGCAGCTGATAATCAGGCGTCACAGGGCTGACAGGGAGGCTGAAACATGAAAAAGCTTTTATCAGTGCTTCTGATATGCGGACTTATGGCGGCTTCGGCTGTTTCCTGCGCGGGAAAAGGCGAGACCTCGTCTGCTACGGTGGAAACTACAGCTGCCGCGACAACTGCGGAAGCTGCAACAGAGACGGAAACAGAGCCTGCAACGGAACCGACAACAAAAGTGACCGTTGAATACTACGATGGGCTTATCTGCTCGGACAATATGACCGACAAGGAAAAGGAGAAATCGAGCTTCCGTGAGTTTACACTCCTTGATCCCGACAAGGCTTTCACCATCGGCAAATGCGGACTTAACTCCTATTACTTCTATGACTCGGACAAATCCAAGCTAAAGAAGACCAAGGACAATTTCCGCGAGCTGACCATATACGACGAACAGCTCGACCAGCAGTTCCTTGTGCATGTAACGCTTCCGCCCAACTATGACAAGGAAAAAGAATACACCGTTGTATTTATTACCGACTCGGCATATCACCTCAAAAAAGTCCCCGATCTATGGAAGCTCATCGACGATGGCGAGGCTTCTCCCGTGATATTTGTAATACTCGGTTATGACTATGATACCCGTGAGGAAGAGGAGCGCTTCAACAAATTCATTTTGCAGGACAAGGAGTTCCTTGATTTCATCACCGACGACCTTATGAAAACTATCTCACTTAATTACAAGGTAGATGCTTCACGCTCGGTATTCTTCGGGCATTCTTTCGGCGGAGCCTTCTCGCATTATGCCCTCTGCAACTCCGACAATTACGAATACCAGCCATTTGCAAACTATATCATAGGAAGTCCCTCATTCTACGCATATTTCTATCCCGATATGGAGTATTTTGACAACAGTTCCATTAAGGATCCGTATGCTTTTCAGCGGGAGTTCGATTATTTTGACCGCAATGAGACTATGGACAAGAATGTGCTGATATGTGCAGGCGGCAGAGAGAATTACTATGATTTCAAGGCACCTGATGACCTCCCCACTATCCCCGAGGAGGCAAAGCTTCTCCATGAAAGGCTCGTCTCTCACGGTGCAAATGCTGAATTGAAGATATATGAGGATTGCTACCGCAATAATTACCTTGCAGATATGCTCAAGGATTACCTGAAACAGAATTTCCCACCAGAGGATAAAACTCAAAATTGACATACAGGAGGAATTTATCATGAACAAAGCAGTTATCTTAGCAGGAGGTCAGGGCAAGCGCATGAAGGCGGAAATGCCCAAGCCTCTTTTCAAGGTGCTGGGGGAGCCTATGCTCCGCTGGGTAATATCAGCCTGTGAAGCAGCAGACCTTACGGATATATGCGTGGTCAAGGGCTTCAAGGGAGAGATGATAGACGAGTATCTGGGCGGTCAGTACAAGACAGTGCTCCAGGCAGAGAGACTTGGTACAGGCCATGCGGTGAAGCAGGCTGTGCCCTTCCTTGAGGAGGATACGGACGGCAATACCCTCGTTCTCTGCGGAGACGCTCCCTTCATTGACGCCGAGACTATAAAGGAGTCTCTTATCATACACAAGCAGCAGAAAAACGCTGTAACAGTCATCACTGCGGAGCTGGAGAACCCCTTCGGCTACGGCAGGATAATCCGCTCGGCTGGCGGTATCAGCGGTATCGTTGAGCAGAAGGACGCAACCGAGGAGCAGCGTCAGATAAAGGAAGTAAACTCCGGTACATACTGGTTCAGGACCGCTGATCTCATCGAGCTCCTGGGCAAGCTCAGCAACAATAATGTTCAGAATGAGTATTACCTCACGGATACTATCGCTATCGCTCTGGCTGAGGGCAAGAATGCAGGCGCTTACAGATCTGAGAACGCTGATATCATCAGAGGTGCCAATGACAGAAAGGACCTCCTTGAACTGAACACCTATGCGAGAATGGCTGTTATTGAGAAGCATCTGGCAAACGGCGTTGAGTTCACCTGCACAGACGGCGTTGTCATCGAGCGCGGCGTTGAGATAGGCGTGGGCACGGAAATACTTCCCAATACTATAATAAGAAAAAATACCACCATCGGCAGGAACTGCAAGATAGGCCCCAATACCGTGGTGGAGAACTGTAAGATAGGCGACGATGTAAACCTCCACACGGTGCAGGCTTACGAGTCGGAGATAGAGGCAGGCGTAAAGATAGGTCCTTACGTTCATATCCGTCCTGACAGTGTTGTTAAGACGGGAGCCAAGATAGGCGACTTCGTGGAGATAAAGAACTCCACCATCGGCGAAAAGACTGCCATTGCGCATCTTGCCTACGTGGGCGACAGTGACGTCGGAAAGCGCGTGAACATCGGCTGCGGAACAGTTACCGTAAACTACGACGGTATCGCCAAGAGCCGCTGTGTTATCGGTGATAACTGCTTCATCGGCTGCAACACCAACCTCATAGCACCCGTGAAGCTGGGCAAGGCTGTATACACAGCCGCAGGAACCACCGTCACCAGGGACGTTCCCGACTATGCGCTGGCTATCGACAGAGGCGTTATGAAGATAAACGAGGGCTACACTCTCAGAAAGCTGAAGAGCAAGCTTGGAAAGTGAAAATGAAAGTAAAAAAGGCTGTCCTGAGACAGCCTTTTTTATATAGGTATAGAACCGGAACTGGCAAAATAATAACGACCTTCATTGACACCCTCTCAAAAGCCAATCAAGGTCGCTATCGAGTTGGCGGCTGCGCACCCTCTATACGCAGATGCCGTACGGCAGGCACAAATTCCGAAGTGCCATATATCCTTTTGCTTTGTTATCACTACTGCTGTAACGTTTCAAGCGATTGAGAAACTGCCTTAGGCGATTAAACATATTATAGGCATTAATGTTTAATAACAGTTGTGAATAAGTAAGATGTCTTTTGGAACTGGTTGATGTGACATGGATACGGCGGAGTTAAGACCGTATCAGGCAAAAACAGGATATAATTGCCGATTTTGTTACAGGACACATAATATATCTTGATGTAATTATGTGGTGGATGGAGACCGATTTTTCGGTCTCTGTTCTTCCAACAATTGTATTATAGCCTATGGGAGCGGGAAGTTCAATTGATTATATTGCCTAAAATTAGCACTATATTGCTAAATATAATTCAATTATTTATATTAAGCGATTATGAACAAAACTATAAATATTATCTATTCATATATAATTAATATACGCCGATTTTGTTTCGCTCTGTGCCTTTCCGGAGTTGTTCTCTGACTGTGAAATCATCGCAGATACGTTGATTTGGGCGTTTATACAATTCGTGTTCCAAAAGCGGTAGATTTTAACAATTTGTAATATCTGATGCGGATTATACAGCTGAAATTTGTTGGTTAAATGATACAAAAAACTCTCTTCCGAAAAAATTCATAATTCATATGGAAATTTTTCATATATTTTTTTGTTTTAACGATTTTTGTGCTACAAAAAAGCTCCGAAGTGTGTCTCCGGAGCTCTCTGTCATAATATTCCGTTGGCTGCGTCCTCGATACGTCTGCGGTAGTAGGGACCCTGCCATGCAAAGTCGAACTGCTTGAACAGTCTGAGGCAGCCCTCTGCGTTCTGAAGCGCTCCGTCAAGTCCCTCCTCGTCGCCTGCTTTGGCAAAGATGTACACTACCGTGATGAATATCTCAAGCAGTGTCAGATCTCTGGCGCCCTGAGGCTTATAGCCGAATTTCAGCAGTCTGAGTGCCTGGGAGTAGTCCTTTGAGGCGCAGTCCGCCAGCGCAAGAGCAATATACAGCTCCGCTTCCTGCTGGGGAGTTGCCTTTGCGGTATGCTTCTGGAGGAAGCTTATATTCTTTGTGCGGAAGTCCACAGCGTCACGCCAGTTGCCGATCTTGCTGACGGTCTTGAGCATTTCTGTGCAGAAGAAGTATTTCTCATCACCGCTGAGCTTTTTATCTTCCAGCTTTTCAAGATAGAAGTAGGCAGTCTTGTGGTCCTGGATCCTGTCATACAGCGATGCCAGCTGGACTATATCAAAGGCTGAGGGCTTCTTTACATTGTCGATAAAGGCGTCTGCGTAGGCTTCACACAGATCCTTGGTATAACCCTTTTCAATGTATAAAGCGTACACATCAACGTACTTTTTCATCTCTGCACTGTTTGATGACAGCAGAGAAAAACCGATCTTTTTGCGTTCTGCCGGTGATATCATATATCAGCCCCCCCTGTCCTGTGGGTTTTATAACATTATCATTATTATTATAATGAGTAAAAACAGTAAATTATTCTTGCCTGTTTGCATATTCAATTCTAACACAAATTTAATACTTAGTCAACATTTGTTAGCAGCTAAAATATAAAACTGTTGATATGCACAAAAACAATGCAGAAAATTTTCCTAATCAACATATTGAACTAATGCAAGTTTTAAGCTTATTTCAATAATTTGTGATATAATAATAGTAGAGTGGAGTGGTCTACTCTTATTTGTGATGATACAGGCTCACACCTTGCGGGCGGAGCTTTTTCCAAGGGGGAATTTATATGAGACTTCTCGTGGTAGAGGGCGAGATGCAGCTTGCGGATGCTCTTTCGGAGATCCTTAAAAGAAATATGTACAATGTTGATACGGCATATGACGGTATAGACGGTCTGGACAACGCCATGACAGGCGTTTATGACTGCATTATCCTGGATATCATGCTTCCCGGCATGAACGGTCTGGAGGTGCTGAGAAAGCTGAGGCAGGAGAAGATAAACACTCCCGTCCTGCTGCTCACCGCACGAAGCGAGATCGAGGACAAGATAAACGGTCTTGACGGCGGTGCCGATGACTACCTGACAAAGCCCTTCGTTACGGGAGAGCTGTTGGCGAGAGTCCGCGCCCTCGCCAGAAGAAAGGGCGAGATAGTGGATGAGCACAGGCTGGACTACAACGGCCTTGAGCTCAACAAGAATACCTGCTCTGTAATGTGGCAGGGAAATGACGTAAAGCTCTCGCTGAAGGAGTATCAGATAATGGAGCTGCTTATCTCCAATCCCCACCAGATACTCCCGAAAGAGCGTATAATCGAGAAGATATGGGGCTATGAGAGCGATGTTGAGTACAACAACATCGAGGTGTACATATCCTTCCTGAGAAAAAAGCTCTCAGTGATCTCAGCTCCCGTACAGATCAAAACAGCCCGAGGCATCGGATATTCACTTGAATAAGGAGGAATGCTTCTATGTCAAATAAAAATAATGACCAGATGTTCAGAAAAGCGCAGATGAAGCTGTTCACTATGATAGTGAGCATACTCCTTGCGGTGTTCATCGCGCTGATAAGCTCCATCAACGTTATCACCAAGGCGGTCATGAGAGGACAGTCAAAGGAGGTCCTCATGCAGATAGCCGCAGGTACGGAGTATAACGACAAGGAGCTGAAGTTCATGTTTACTCCGCCGGATAACGGCGAGCCCAGAAATGACAGACCTGCCGAGCCTCCCAAAAAGGAGACCGAGCCTGCACACGCCTCTACGGAGCCGGCTACCTCTGCGGCTTCTACTACAGTAACATCGACTACAGCGGAAAATACCACGGAAACTGGCGCGACCACAGATGCTGAGGAAAGGACAGAAGCTCCCGACGAGGAGAACTATGAGGAGCCGGAGTACGAGCAACAGAGACCTGCGGAGGTCCAGCAGCCCGAAACTCAGCCCAGACAGCCTGAAACTCAGCCCAGACAGCCCGAAACTCAGCCCAGACAGCCTGAGACTCAGCAGTCTCAGGAGAATCACTCCGACTGGACAGCACCCACAGTCCCCGATAACGGCGGCAATAACAACGGCGGCTGGACCGGCGGCTGGGGCGGCGGCGACCAGAACGGTCAGGGCGGCTGGGGAGAGGGGCAGTATGACCCCAACTGGGGCTCATACTATGACCCATGGAACCCCTGGAATCCCTGGAGTCCCTGGAGTCCGTTCAACCCCTGGAACCAGCAGCAGTGGGGACAAGCTCCCAAGGCATACAGCAACGAAAAGGAAAATGATGACTTCGACTACGAAAGCTACCGAAAGGAGCACGGCGGCGAGGTCCGTGATAATGAGGAGGACGAGTTCACCCTCATGCAGACAGTATACAGCGGTGAGGACGTGCTTGACGGCTTTACCGTTCTGGCAAACAGGGAAGGCGTTGACGAGGTCACATTTGAAAGCAGGAAGGACAACAAGAAGTCCGCTCCCGAGGCAAGCCCCGTAAGCGCTTCAAAAGTAGAGCCCATACCCAAGAGCCTTGGCTCTATCGACTTCTTCGTGCTCATGTCCGACAAAAACGGCAATTACCTTGCAAAGCTCTATAACGAGGATCTGAAGGCAGACGCAGCTCAGGAGTGCATCACCGATATTCTTGACAAGAATACCGACACGGGTATGTACCACTCCTATCAGTACTATCAGGCTGACAAGTCCAACGGAAACCTCATTGTTCTCACAGACAAGAGCTATGAGATGGATATGCTCAGACAGCTCAAGAGGACCACTATCATCATCGGCTCGATCGCTATGATAATACTGTCAATTCTTGCGTATTTCCTCAGCAAGAAGAGCATTCAGCCTATCAAGATAGCCTTCAACAAGCAGAAGCAGTTCGTATCGGACGCAAGCCATGAGCTGAAAACTCCTCTTACGGTAATATCTGCAAATTCCGATGTTCTTCAGGGCGAGATAGGCGAGAACAAGTGGCTCAATTACATAAAGTCACAGACAGACCGCATGAATGTGCTGGTAAATGACCTTCTGAACCTTACAAGGCTTGAGAACAACACCGTTGAGCTGGAGTACAAGTACTTCAACATGAGCAAGGCTATAATCAATACAGCCCTGCCCTTCGAGTGTCAGGCATTCGAGAGCAACAAGAAGTTCGAGGTGGACGTGGACGACAACATCATGCTCTGCGGAAGCGAAAAGCACGTTAAGCAGATGGCTGCCATATTCATCGACAATGCGCTGAAATACTCAAACGACGGCGGTATGGTAAGAGTTTCGCTGAAGAAGATAGGCGGCAAAAAGGTGCTGTCCGTATTCAATACGGGTCAGGGTATCAAGGTGGAGGATCAGGACAAGATCTTCGAGCGCTTCTTCCGCAGCGATGAGTCGAGAAACCGTGCAACAGGCGGCTACGGACTGGGTCTTGCCATTGCAAAGTCCATTATCGACAAGCACAAGTTCAAGCTTAATATCATCAATCAGCCCGGTGAGAGCGTATGCTTCGCCGTGACTATGCAGTGATGAGCATATAGCAGTTCTGCCCCTGAGTGCCGCAAAGCACCCGGGGGCATTTGTTTATCCGGGGAAATCAGAATTTAGCACGTATGCGCTAAGTTGATAGTTGAAAGTTGAGAGTTGAGAGTTAATGTGTTCGCTTCGCTCACAATATTTAAATATTGTCGCCGCAGGCGACTCCACAACTTTCAACTCTAAACTCTCAACTCTAAACTCAAATCATAATTTTGCTTCGCAAAATTATGATTTGACATCATCTTTAAGGTATATTATAATAATAAGGTACCGTTTATGCGGTAACGTACAGAAATCATAATGGAGATATTGCTATGAAAACTTCCGTTGTTATTGTATGCGCAGGAAATTCCACAAGAATGGGCGGCGTTAATAAGATACTCCTCCCCCTGGGAGACAGAAAGGTCATCGGCGTTACCATGCAGGCTTTCCAGGCCTGCGACAGCGTCAGCGAAATAGTAATCGTTGCCCGTGAGGACGATATCCCCGCCATTCAGGCTGAGGCGGAAGCCGCAGGCATCACAAAGCTTGCCGCCTGTACTACGGGAGGCGCTACCCGTCAGGAGAGCGTCATCAACGGCATTAAGAAAATATCAAAGGAGACTCAGCTTGTGGCAGTCCACGACGGCGCACGTCCCCTTGTCAAGCCCGAGCATATCGAAAAGGTCATCAAGGACGCCTCCGTATTCGGCGGCGCGACTCTGGGCGTTCCCGTAAAGGACACCATCAAGACCGTGGACGGCGGTCTTATCATTGATACCCCGCCGAGAAGCTCCCTGTATATCACCCAGACTCCCCAGATATTCAAGCGTGACCTCTGCTTCGAGGGTATCGACTTCGCTCTGGAGCACGGTCTGGACTTCACAGACGACTGCCAGCTGGTAGAGGCTATCGGCGGCAAGGTCGCCATGACCGTGGGGGACTACACCAATATAAAGATAACCACTCCCGAGGATATAGACATCGCGGGGGTGCTCCTCAGGCAGAGATGAGCCTGAGCGAAAGGAGAATAGGATTTGTTTGCAAATTACCATACCCACACCGCCCGCTGCGGTCATGCCAGAGGTACGGACAGGGAGTTCGTTGAGAGCGCTATCGCTCACGGCATGAAGGTGCTGGGATTTGCCGACCACTGCCCCTGGGTATTCGGGGACAGCTACAGGTCGGGCATAAGAATGACCGATAAAGAGGTGGAGGGCTATTTCAGGTCTCTCACCGACCTGAGAAATGAATACGCCGATGATATTACTATATATATAGGCTTTGAGGCGGAGTACATACCCCAGCTCATCGAGGCACAGGACAGGCTTCTTGCAGACTATCCCCTGGACTATATGATAATGGGTCAGCACTTCAATGACCCGGAGTACTGTCAGGTCTATATGGGAGTCCCCACAGGTGACGAGGCGGTGCTGTGCAAGTATGTGGACCGCATAATCGAGGGCATGGAGTCGGGAAGATACCGCTATCTGGCGCACCCCGACCTGCTGGACTTCACAGGCGGTCAGGAGATATACGAAAAGCACTTCACAAGGCTGTGCGAGTACCTGAAAACAAAGGATATACCAGTGGAGATAAACCTGCTGGGCATGACAGGCGGCAGGCACTATCCCTCGGACAGGTTCTTCCGCATTGCTCAGAGAGTGGGAAATACCGCCATTGTCGGCTGCGACGCCCATGTGCCCGAGGCTCTCTGCGACAGCGAGGCTATGGAAAAGGGCAGGGCATTCGCAGAAAAGTACGGACTGACAGTCCTTGAGGCCCTTCCGGGTCTGGGGGCAAAAAGTCAAGTTTTTTGAGTTGAAAGTTGAGATAGGAAGGATAATATGAGTATTTTTGATGTGTTCGACAGGATTTCCGCAAATTCTTCCTCGGCAAGAGGTAAAATAGAATATGTTATCGCAGGTCTGGGCAACCCCGGACTTGAATACGAAAACACACGCCACAATGCAGGCTTCATGGCCATGGACGAGCTGGCAAAGCAGCTGGGCGAGGACATAAGCCGCCTGCGGTTCAAGGGCAAGACCGCTGAGGTCACTATTGAGGGCAAGCGCTGTCTGCTTCTCAAGCCCACTACCTTTATGAACAACAGCGGTGAAGCCATAGTGCAGGCTCTGGAGTTCTACAAGATAGACGTTTCAAACCTCATCGTGGTCTGCGATGATATCTCCCTTGACTGCGGAAAGCTCCGCATACGCCGCAAGGGCAGCCACGGCGGCCATAACGGCCTCCGCAGCATATGCGAGCTCACAGGCAGGGACGACTTCCTACGCATTAAAATGGGCGTGGGCAAGAAGCCTCACCCCGACTATGACCTGGCTAAATGGGTGCTGGGCAAGTTCGGCAAGGAGGACTCGGAGAAAATGGCAGAGTCTGTGAAGAACGCCTGCGAGTGCATAAAGCTCATGGTGCAGGACAAGACCGATGAAGCCATGAACAAGTATAATTCCTGATAACGGAGATGTACAATGAATCTGTTTAAAGACCTGTTCGGCGAGCTTTCAGGCTTCAAAAGCCTCAGGGAAGCCGTCGATAAGAATATCTCACCCGTCTCTGTGACGGGTCTTTCCCATATACACAGGGCGCAGCTCATACACGCCCTCAGCGGTCAGAAGATAAACCTGGTCATCACGGGCTCTGAGGCAGAGGCGAAAAAGCTCTGCGACGATATAAACATGATGGCAGGTACGGAGGAGGCTGTGCTTTTTCCCTCAAAGGAGCTGGTCTTTACTCCCGTCGACAGTACCAACCATGAATACGAGCATATGCGTATAGCCGCCCTCATAAAGGCGGCTAAAAGCCGTTGCAGCGTGATCTGCGCAAGCATCGAGGCTGTTATGCAGCCCGTTATCCCCGTTGGAGTCCTTATCGCTTCCGGTATCGAGCTCTCTCAGGGACAGGAGATAGACCTGAAGGAGATGGCGGTGACACTGGCAAAGTGCGGCTATCAGCGCTGCGAAAAGGTTGAGGGCGCATCGCAGTTCTCCGTAAGAGGCTCTATCCTGGACATCTTCCCCGTACAGGCGGATAAGCCCGTCCGTATAGAGCTCTGGGGCGACGAGATAGACTCCATATCGGAGTTTGAGACCGACACTCAGCGCCGTACCGAGCCCCTTGAAAAAACAGAGATATACCCCTCGGGGGAAGTGCTCTACGATAACGAGGAGCTTGCCGATAAGATAGAGGAGCTGTGCAAAAAGGTCCGCGGAAAGCGCATGGAGCAGATAAGGGAGCACCTGGGGGCGGACGTTCATAGACTGAGGGCAGGGGAGATACTTGCCCACAGCGTCAAGTACTACCCTCTGGTCTACGGAGAGCCCTCCACTGTCTTCGACTATATCGACGGAGCGGTGCTTTTCAGCGATTATTCCGACATCATGGACACCGCCGCAGGTGTGCTCACAAGGCACAACGAGGACGTGAAGATACTTATGGAGGACGGTCAGCTCTGCAAGGGGCTGGACGGCTATGTCCTTGAGCTGGCGGATATACAGCACAGGGCTGAGAAGCGCGTCTGCCTCTATATCAGCAGCTTCATGCAGGGCGGAGAGCGTATAGACTACCGCAGACTGGTAAGCTTCGAGGCTATGCAGACCGCTCCCTGGAGCGGCGAGATGAAGCAGCTCATCGAGGACCTTGAGGACTATCATCGCCGCGGCTACCGCATGATACTTGCGGCAGGCAGCGACAAGACACTTCCAATAATACAGCAGGACCTCTGCGACAAGGGTATTCCCTGCGACCTGCTCTCACAGGGCATCGAGCCCGCAGCAGGCAGGGTGCTGCTCATGTCGGGCAGCTTCGGCGGCGGCTTTGAGTACCCCGAGAACAAGACTGTTCTCATCACTCAGGGACGCTCTATGGACGCGGTCCGCAGAAAGCGCCGCAAAAAGAAGAACAAGGCGGAGGAGATACGCTCACTTGCGGACATCACCGAGGGCGACCTTGTTGTACACTCCGGTCACGGTATCGGCAGGTTCATCGGCATAAGAAAGCTGGAAATGGACGGCGTTACCAAGGACTATATCACCATACAGTACGCAGGAACCGACAAGCTCTATATCCCAGTAACTCAGCTGGATATGGTGTCGAAATACATAGGTCCCAGAGACGACAGCGGCGTAAAGCTCAACAAGCTCAGCTCAGGCGAGTGGCAGAAGACCAGAAGCAACGTAAAACGCGCAGTAAAGGATATGGCACATGAGCTCATCGCACTCTATGCAAAGCGCGAAAAGAGCGTGGGCTTCGCATTCTATCCCGATGACGAGATACAGCACGATTTCGAGGAGCGCTTCCCCTATGTGGAGACCGACGACCAGCTCCAGTCTATCGCCGAGATAAAGGCGGATATGGAACGCGCCCGTCCCATGGAGAGACTGCTCTGCGGCGACGTGGGCTTCGGCAAGACCGAGGTGGCACTGAGAGCCGCCATGAAGTGCGTGCTCTCGGGGAAGCAGTGCGCTATACTTGCGCCTACTACGGTGCTTGCCTATCAGCACTACCAGACGGCACTCCGCAGATTTGAGCACTTCCCCGTGAACATAGAGCTGCTCAGCCGTTACAGCTCTCCCAAGCAGCAGGAGGAGATAATAAAGAAGCTGAAGCAGGGGCGCATAGACCTTCTCATCGGTACTCACAAGATAATCCAGAAGTCCGTGGTGTTCAAGGACCTGGGACTGGCTATAATAGACGAGGAGCAGCGCTTCGGCGTTGCCCACAAGGAGAAGTTCAAGGAGAGCTTTACGGGCGTGGACGTGCTCATGCTGTCCGCTACGCCTATCCCACGTACACTGAATATGGCAATGAGCGGCATAAGGGATATGTCCGTCATCGAGGAGCCCCCTCAGGACAGATATCCCGTTCAGACCTATGTCATCGAGTACAACATGGGTACCATAATACAGGCTATCGTCAGGGAGCTCCGCCGCGGAGGTCAGGTGTACTATATCCACAACCGCGTGGAGACTATCCGCGCCTGCGCTTCACGTTTGCAGGAGCTGCTTCCCGAGGCTCGCATCGCCGTTGCACACGGTCAGATGAGCGAGGACGAAATGTCCGATATCTGGGAGCAGCTTGTGGAGCATGAGGTGGATATACTGGTCTGCACCACTATCATCGAAACGGGTGTTGACGTTCCCAATGTCAATACCCTTATTATCGAGGACTCTGACCGCTTCGGTCTCTCGCAGCTCTATCAGCTCCGCGGACGTGTGGGACGCTCCAACCGCAGAGGCTATGCCTACTTCACCTATCAGCGCGACAAGGTGCTGACGGAGATAGCTACAAAGCGACTCAACGCCATGAGGGAGTTCACACAGTTCGGAAGCGGCTTCAGGATAGCCCTCCGAGACCTGGAGATAAGAGGCGCGGGAAGTATCCTGGGCGGCAGACAGCACGGTCATATGGAAGCCGTGGGCTATGATATGTATTTGCAGCTCCTCTCCGAGGCTATCGCTGAGGAAAAGGGCATTCAGCCCGAGAAGGTGCCGGAGTGCCTTGTGGATATACAGATAGACGCCCATATCCCCGAGAAGTACATATCAAGCCTTAATCAGCGTATAGATATGTACCGCAAGATAATGCTGGTCAACGAGGACAGCGACAAGTCAAACCTCATAGACGAGCTCATAGACCGCTACGGCGACCCGCCGAAATCAGTGGTGGGACTCATAGACGTCTCCCTGCTGAGAAACAAGGCGGCACACATGGGTATCACAGAAATATCTCAGAAGAACGGCGCTATGTACTTCTATACCGAGTATCTTGTGCCCGAGCAGATAGCTGCGCTCCAGCAGGTTTACAAGGGCAGGATAACCTTCAACGGCGTAGGCAAGTCCTATGTTTCCGTGAAAATATCCCCGAAAATACGCCCCTTCGACATGATGAGGGAGACTGTGGAGCTGCTGTATCAGAACAGGGAAAAGAAATAATACTTGCCGCAATATTTGGTCAAGATATGATTACAGCCGCAATTTTTGTGTATTGTGTATTAAAAAATGTGTAGGGATTTGTATGATATGTTACTTTACACGCCTTTGTTTTTGTGCTACAATGAGGTTGTAAAAACAGACCATTCACATTGTAACGTAAAAAGGAGAAACAGATATGGACTATAAAAAATTAATGGCAGGCGCTGCAGCCCTGACACTTGCTGTTTGTGCTGCGGGCTGCGCCAAGAAGGATTCGGGCGAGAAGTCCGAGGATACAACCACCACCGCTGCTGAGACTACCGCAGAGGTGACCACAGAGGAGGAGACCACCGAGGAGAAGCAGCCCCCTACGCCTGTAGAGGCTGACGACCCCAACGCCATCACCTTCGATGACGGAGTTTTCGACTTCGCAGAGGTCAAGACCGATGACCCGGACTGCGCTGTGGGTGAGCTTTCCGTTGAGGAACTCATGGGCAATAAAATGCTGAAGTTCACTGATGACAACTCAGTTCCCCTCAAGGGCAAGGTGCAGAAGATAGACATTCGTGTGCTGCCGCTGCTGGGCGCTGAGGGCGCTGCAAAGGTCCGCAGGATAGAGTTCGACCTTTACGCTCAGGCTACCAAGGACGGCCTCAAGACCAATGACGCCGAGAACGTAAGAGCTCCCGGCTGGATAGGCGGAGGCGGCGGTACTGTAACTGCTGCAAATGACAAGTGGTACGATTTCCAGGAGTTCGACGGCGGCGAGTATGACTTCGAGACCTCGGGGCCCGTTCACGTCAAGTTCAAGTTCCTTCTCGCTGACAGCGGACAGTGCTGGAGCGAGGACATGGAGGACCCCAACTTCCTCATCATGCGCTGGGGTATCGCCAACGAGTCCGACCTCTATATCGACAACCTTGTGTTCTTCGACGAGGACGGAAACTCCATACCCGTTCAGTCAGGCGGCTCCAAGATAGAGGAGAAGCTGGAAGAGGCAGGGGAGAAGATCAAGGACGAGGCTGGCAAGGCAAAGGAGGAGCTCCAGGCCGAATACGAAAAGGCTATCGAGGAAATGAAGGACTCCGAGGACTATGAGGCGGCAAAGGCTAAGATCGACGAGATCAAAAAGAAGATCGAGGACCTGAAGTCAGACGAGAATATGGCTGAGCTTGAGGAGAAGATCGCAGAGGCTGAGGCGGAGATAAAGGAAAGGACCGAAGAGGCTCAGGCTGCCATCGAGGAAGCCTCTAAAATGATAGAGGACGCAAGGAATAACTAATCAAAAGGATACCAATATAAAAGTTTTGCCCCTGAACGTTTTAAATCGCTCAGAGGCATTTTGTTTTATTCGGGTAAATCATAATTTAGCGCGTATGCGCTAAGTTGATAGTTGAAAGTTGAGAGTTGAGAGTTATTGTGTTCGCTTCGCTCACAATATTTAAATATTGTCGCCGCAGGCGACTCCACAACTTTCAACTCTAAACTCTCAACTCTAAACTTAAATCATAATTTTGCGAAGCAAAATTTTGATTTACATTTGCAGGCCTCCAATGGAGCATCCGATTTTTAGTCAAAGTAAAATAAATCCTCAAACTTCTTATCAAGGGCTATGCACAGTATCAGCGCCAGCTTTGCCGTGGGACTGAACTGCCCTGTCTCTATGGAGCTTATGGTGTTTCTCGACACGCCCACCATCTTTGCCAGCTCGTCCTGTGAGAGCCGCTGCTCCTTGCGTATCTCCTTCAGGCGGTTGCGGAGTATGAGTGAATCGTCTATCATACAGTCACCGCCTTACGGTTTGATATTGAAAAGCTCGCATATTCCGATGAAAGCGGGGATAAGAAAGGTTAAGCCCGAGACTGCCGCCAATAAAATATCCGAGGCTTTTTTGCTTTTTATTGCTCTGTAAAGCCACATGGAGAACGACATGCAGAATTCCACAGCGATAACAGCGTAATTAACACGCTGCGTAGCGATTATGGACAGCATAGTCCATAATGCCGTGAAAGCCATACTGATTATCAGAGCGAATCTTGCAGCGCTTTTGAACTGGTCTATCTCCGCGATGTCGCGGTTCTTGTTTTCCTGTCTGCTTTTAGCAAGTATTTCTTCCTTATTCATATTTTTACACCACCTTATTTTTTAAACAGGTCCATTATTGCCACAAACGAGAACATGAGAAACGCTGCTCCCATAAGGACTGCACATACTATATGTTCGCTTTTTCTTGTTTTTATTGACTTGTACAGATAAACTGCAAACATAACGCAGGTCTCCATAGCTGCAATGCTGCTGTTAAAGGGCTTATGAGCTATCATAGTTAGCGTTGAGAATATCAGATAAAAGGCGAGACTGAATATTATGGCAAATCTTGAGGCGTCCTTTGTCTGAGATATTTCGGCAACATCACGGTTTTTGTTTTTCTGTCTGCTTTTTGCGAGTATTTCTTCCCTGTTCATAATGATCTCCTCCTATATCATGCAAAGTTTTGTTGTCAGTTTTTGACAAGTTTACTTGGTATGATTGCATTATAACACTGCCAAGTGTACTTGTCAAGGCTTTGCAAAGAAAACTTGTCGGATTTGTATGACTGCACAATTCCAACGTGCCGATATGGATGGTTTATAATCGAATATAAACAAAAAGGCGAACCATTCGGTTCGCCTTTAATTATGCATTATGCATTATGAATTATGCATTGAATATCAGCCAAGTACTACCTTGATCTCGTTTACATCAGCAAGCTTGTCCGCGGGAACATAATTGCCCTCAAGCTTTGTGCCGTTGAGGTAGAGCTCCTTTACGCCGCTCTGAACGTGTGCGGAGTTGTCGATGTCGATGTTCAGCTTCTTGCCGCGGAAGTTCTTGTGAATCTTGAAGCCGTCCCACTTTGCGGGGATAGAAGGTGCGATGGCAAGACCGTTAAGGTCGGGTCTCATACCGCAGATACCCTCTACGCAGCCTACCATTACTGTGGAAGCTGTACCTGTGAGCCAGTGAACGTGTGAGCGTCCCTCATAGGGTGAAGCCTTCGACTCGGTGAACTGTCCGTGTACATAGGGCTCCATAACTCTTATCTCAGCCTTGTTGTTCATAGCGGCAGGCGAGCTCTCGAGGAAGTACTCGAATGCGCGGTCGCCGTGACCGAGGAGTGACTCGGCAAGTATGAGCCAGCCCTGTGACTGTGAGAAGATACCGCCGTTTTCCTTTGTGTCAAGGTTGAATACCTGCATGAGCGCACCCTCAAAGTGGTGGAACTTGTAGGGGGGATCAAGAAGCTTTGCACCGTAGGGAGTGTTGAGTATATCGTGAACGCTGTTCATAGCCTTTTCAGCCTGCTCTTCCGAAGCGAAGCGTGAGATGACAGACCAGCTCTGGGGATTGAGCCACATATTTGCCTCGGGATCCTTCTTTGCACCAACGATAACACCGTTATCGCGGATTCCGCGGATAAATCTGTCCTCGTCCCAGCACTTTTCAAGTGCTGCACCAAGCTTAGCTCTTGCACCGTCGATATATGCTGAATACTCGCTGTCATTCTTCATCTCGGCAAGCTCTTTCATAACGTTCATAGCGTAGTAGAGCTGGAATGCAACGAATGTTGACTCGCCCTGTGCTCCCAGACGGAGACAGTCGTTCCAGTCTGCGTGGAGACCTGCGGGCATATCGTGACTTCCCAGACGCTCCATTGAGAAGCGGATAGCGTTCTTCATGTGCTCGTAAACGGTAGCCTCTCCGCCGCCTTCCTCTGCGTAGGTGATGACCTCGTCAAGGAAGCCCTTGTTTCCGCTCTCGCCAAGGTACTTGACGATAGTGGGGAAGAGCCAGAGTGCGTCATCGGCACGGTAGGAGGGGTGACCTGTCTCCTTTGCGTAAACGCTGTGCTCATCGTTCTCGTCGGGGCAGGTCTCGTGGCCTGCGTTGTGGTCGAACTTTACAAGGGGAAGTCCGCCGCCGTTGCTTACCTGTGCGGACAGCATGAAGCGTATCTTATCGGCAGCCATTTCAGGATCGAGGTGAATGATACCCTGGATGTCCTGTACTGTATCACGGTAGCCGTGGCCGTTTCTCAGACCGCAGTATATGAATGAAGCCGCTCTTGACCATATGAATGTGATGAAGCACTGGTAAGCGTTCCATACGTTTATCATGTTGTTGAACTCATCGGAGGGAGTCTCTACGCTGAAGTTAGCCAGCTGGCTGTGCCAGTGGTCTTTGAGCTGCTTTATCTCGGCGTCTACCTTGCCGGCTTCCTTATATTCCTCAAGGATAGCGGCAGCCTCTGAGTCGGTGCGCTGCCCCAGTACGAAGATGAACTCCTTTGTCTCGCCTGCTGCAAGAGTGATATCGCTCTGGAGAGCACCGCAGGAGTTGGAGTTGAAGTTCATAACGTTGTTGCACTTGCCCGTCTCAACGGCAATGGGGTTCGAGAATGTCCTGTAGGGACCGATGAAGTCGCTGAGGCTTCCGTTGCAGGCTGTGACGGGCTGTCCAACCATGCCGAAGAAGCGCTCCTTGCCGTTGTAGCCGTTCTCATCGAAGCCTGTGTTCTCGTTCATGTGCTGGATTATCCTGTTTCCGCCCTCAAAGCTTGTGCGTGTTATAAAGAGGGTGTACTGGAGGTTTACCTGATCCTGCTCATAGTTGGGCTCGTTGGTGAACTCTATAAGTCCGAATACGGACAGCTTTCTCTCCTTGTCGGAGTTGTTTGTGATCTTTGCGCGCCATACCTCATAGGTCTTGCCGAAGGGAACGTAGTATGAAGTCTCTGACTTTATGCCCTCGTACTCGGCAGAAATGATGGTGTAGGCTGTACCGTGGCGGCATTCGCTCTTGTACTTGTCAAGGGGCTTGCCTACGGGCTGCCAGGAAGCAGACCAGTAATCAGCGGTATCATTGTCTCTTATATAGATGTAGCGTCCCGGGAGCGCCATATCGGAATTGAAGCGGAAGCGTGAAAGTCTTCCGTTAGCTCCTGATTTAACGAAGCTGTAGCCTGCGGCGTTATTTGAGATCATAGCGCCGTACTCGGGGTCTCCGAGATAGTTTGCCCAGGGTGCGGGAGTTGCGGGGTTAGTGATGACGTATTCTTTGTTTTCCAGATCAAAATGTCCGTACTGCATAATACCAATCTCCTTCATAGCTGCCGTTGGACAGTGCTTTCCGCGGGCAGAAAATATCATTCTAATTATAGCATTTAACAGGGGATTTGGCAAGGGGGTAAAGATGAACATATCGTTAACAACTGACCAGAAATTGCGATTTATCGATACTTATAGTAATATTGAATGAGGATTGTGCGGAGAGTTTATAATAAACTGCTGTCAGACCGCCTGTATTTTGCAGTTTTTGCGTCGGGCAAGCCGAGGGAAGAAGTACGTTGCAGCCGTGTGACATTGCTTCGCTCGTCACACTGTTTCTCAGGAAGGGCGCTGCCCTTCCCCGTACCCCCTTCCTGCTCAAGGGAGAGCCTCCCTTGAGAATCCCGATGCTGCGGCTTCGCCGCTCATTTATTTTTATGGCTTATTTATGCGCTGTTTTAAGCCGCCTGTTCTGTTTGTTCAGATAGTGACAAATGTCACTGACAAAATGACAATACTCATCTTCACATTTTTCCTTATCCGAGTATAATAAAAGCATAGGGTTGCGCAACACCTTGAACAAAGAAATGAAAATATACACCGTACATCTGCATTACCATTATTTTATTTATAAGGAGAATTATTATGAAGGTTAATTTTAAGAAGATCATTACAGCAATCGCAGCGACAGCTATGTGTGCAGTTCCAATGGCAGGTGCTATGTCAGCAAATGCAGCATCTTCCGATACATTAATACTTGCAGAGCAGGCAACATTCAAAAAGGCAGCAGTACAGAATATCGCGGAGTTTAAGAGTGAAGCAAAACTTGCCAAGGGCTGGCAGCATAGCAGTGAATATGTTGGCATTCTGGACAGTGCTTCCTTTAGCAGGATTACAGACGGAGAGGAAGGACGGTGCGGCAACGAACCGAAACTAAATTGTCCCCCAAAAAGTAGACAGTAAAAATGCACCCACCCTGCAATAAATG
>ERZ795031.1666-NODE-1666-length-22587-cov-6.817282_pt1 | contig 22587 bp, 11 predicted proteins | sample MGYA00375123_ERZ795031 | MGnify/ENA primary metagenome ERZ795031 (study PRJEB30166, sample SAMN05720159) | activated sludge metagenome | isolation source: anaerobic digester from wastewater treatment plant | place: USA | collected 2015-04-21 ...
TCGCAAAGCGGAAGCTGGAGGGGGTTTCTCAACAGCTCCACTGTCCCTATTTATTTGCGCCATCTGCGGACCGTCCACCGGGTTCCTCCGCGTGAGAACGGAACTCGGAAAACGGAAGCTGGGGGGGGTCTCAAGAGCTTCGCTGTCCCCATTTATTCAATACTATCATTCGTAATATATACACCAACCCTGGGGATAACGTTAGTAAAACATAGCACAGAGTCACCTCTGGAATTGCAGAAAAGCATAAGGCCATGGATCCATATAGGCTGTCGCGATATTTACAAATCCACGCCATTAGGAAACAGCATATAACAGATAGCGCATACAGCCAAAACGTGACCCCAAACATAAATAGGCAATAAAAGAAAGTTGGCAAATAGGCGCACCCCAATGCCAACTCAGGCAGTAGATCATAATGTATAAATCTTCTCATTCTTCACAAAGCCCCTCGTCATATATTCGCTACACATCAACCCTTTTCACATCGAACAAGATCAATACGACAGTTCTTCATTTCTACTTCGTGTTGCCTGTTATTATACTCTATGCTTTTTCCTCTTGCAAAGCGGCAAGCAGCAGCACCAGCACCGGAGCATGTTGAAACACAAGCAGACATACATATAAAATAGAACCATCCACCCGCTCCTCCAGTCGCAGCAACAGCAGCCGCACAAGAAAACATACATCCCAAGGTACACATTGGAACAACCGCTGCTAGGCATGAATGGTACTCAGATTCGATTTGCGAATTTCGATTCGTCCACCTCTTCATTTCACGACTTACACAACACGAATATTTCTCTCCGCAGGATTGCGGGCACGCGCAGGGATCGCCCAGAAGGCTATACAGTCCCAATGGGTCTGTGTTGTTGACGGGGCATGAACGACTATACCCATACACACTCGGCCCATCCACGAGTCCTGCGGGGTCGGGGCCGGTCCACCGGGCCATGGCGGGGGAGTAGTGGCGGTAGGGGAAGCTATAGAGCCCTGTGCCGGTGTCGTAGGGTTTGGCGGTGAACTGGTGGTGGGGCAGGGTGCCGGTGGCGGTGTGGCGGGCGCCGTAGGGCAGGAACTCCATCGTGCCGGTCTGGGTCTTGGTCTGGCTGAAGACGCCGCGCGTGCTGGAGAGATGGTCGAGGGCCAGATAGCTGTAGGCGGCGTTGGCGGGCGGCTGCCCGGACGCAACGGTCGCCTCGGCCAGGGGGTGCATGAAGTCCGTCATCACGTTGAACTTGGAGAACCCCTCCACGGCCCAGTCCGTGTCATTGTCCGTGTACTCGGCGACCGTGTCCCAGCCGAGGCCGTAGCGCCACCAGGTGATGGGGGTGACGCCGTTGGCCATGCGGTTGCGGCGGCGGCCGAGGCCGTCGTAGTTCATGGCGACGGAGTCCTCGTTGGGGAAGGTGGAGGTGACCTGCTTGAGCTTGTCGCCCCGGTAGGCGTAGGAGGCGGAGGCGGTGCCCGCGGCGCGGGTGAGCAGCCGGCCCCAGGCGTCATAGGTGTAGGTGGTGGTGACGCTGTTCGTCACGCTCGACGTGAGCTGGTTCGACGTGTTGTAGGCATAGGTCGTGCTCTTCGCCGCATCCAGCGCCCGCGCATGGACCGACACACTGTCAAAGCGGAACCCGCTCTGACCCGACACCCCCAGCCGCAGGGCGTTTGTTCCCATCGTCGTGCTCACAGCAATGTCTCCACCGAGCAGGCGCGGCGCCTTGCCCCTGGGGGCATGATACACCGCCAGCTTGTCAAGACGCACCTGGACCGCCAGCGTCTGCCAGGAGTCCATGGTCATGGAGGCGTAGGGGAACGAGGCAAGCAGCGTCTCCACACCGGCCACGGTCTCGAACACCCCCAGGGTGCCCCAGAACCAGACGATCCGCAGGTGGTTGGACGCGTCCACATAGCGGACATAGACGCTGAAGCTGTCGAAGATACCCTGGAGCGAGGGGGGCAGGTAATAGTCCAGCCGCAACTCGGGGGACCGGGTGGTGGTGGCGGTGCTGATGGTCCGCGTGCCCGTCGCAGGGACAGGCGCAAGGTAATACGACGCAGCGGACCAGGTGCCCGACTGCACCGTCCACGGCGGGGAGGCCGTGTAATTGCCGTCTGCGAAGGTGTCCCACACCACCTCTGTGAAGTTCAGGGTGGCCACGGAGGTCATGTTGTCCGCCTCGTCATACTCGAAGGCCTGGCGGAACTGCGGCTTGCCATTGTCGCCGAACCGCAGGGCGTGGATGAGGCGGCTGCGGGAATCGTACTCGTACTCCCACGCCTGCGACACCCCGGCGCGCGTGTCGGCGATGCGGACGATGTTGTCGTCCGCCGTCAGCTCGTAGGCCCAGCCGGCCTTCACCGTTGAGCCGTCCTTGTGCTCGATCTTCTCCAGCCGCCCCGCCGTGTCGTAGGTGTAGTGGGTGGACATGCCGTTGGGCCAGGTGTAGGAGACGGGCTGCCCGGCGTCATTGTAGGTGAAGCCCCACTGGCGGTTTCCGGGGGCGGTCAGCGTCGTGAGGCGGCCCATGGTGTCATAGGCGTAGGTGTGCGTGTTCCCCGCCTCGTAGGCCGTCATGGAGGTGACCTGTCCGTACGCGTCATAGGCCAGCGTCAGCTCGGCGTCGTCAAAGTCCGTGTAGGTGGTCACGCGGCCGTTGTCGTCGTACTCAAAATGGTGGCCGTCGCTGCCCGGGCCGCCCAGCCAGTCGTCCACCTGCACCGGCCGTCCAAGGATGTCGTAGCTGTAGTCTATGTCCTTGACGTCCGTGCCGTTGGTGAAGCGCTTCTTGGTCAGCTGCCCCGTGGTGTTGTTGTAGAAATACTCGACGGGGTCGCTGTAGAGATTCAGGGGGGACAGGGTGAACGCGCCGGTCTTTATGAGCCTTCCATAGGAGTCATACAGGTTCGTGAGGTATATCTTGGCGGGATCGGGATCCAAAAGGTTCGGGTTCCCGTGTATGGTCTGCCAGACGTCCCCCCGGGGCGAGTAGGTGTAGTTGATGATCTGCCCCTTGGTGTCCGTGACCTTGGTCAGGCGCCCGAGCGTGTCATATTCATTCTCCACGAGCGTGTCATCGTCGGCCGTGGTTCCGGGGTCGTTCTCCAGCCAGGTCTTCAGCAGGAGGCCCCGGTAGTCATACTGGTGGCGCGTGATGCGGCCGTCGGCCCCGGTGACGGCGACCGGCCGGCCCAGCTTGTCGTAGGTGTAGGACATGGTCCGGCTGTCGGGCAGGGTGACGGTGGTCGGACGGTCCATGCTGTTGTAGGCATAGGTGGTCGTCCGGTTCATCGGGTCCGTGGCCGTGAGGCGGTTGCCGTTGGCGTCGTAGGTGAACGACGTGGTCTTGTTGTCCGGCGTGGTGATGGTGGACACGAGGCCCGCCGCGCCGCCGCAGGAGGAGCAGCCGCCGGTGTAGGTGTAGGTGGTGGTGCGGTTTCCGGGGGCGGTGGCGGTGAGCACGCGCCCCAGGTCGTCGTAGGTGAAGGTCGTGGTGTTGCCGCCCTTGTCCGTGTGGCTGGTCCGGTTGCCCCGGGTGTCATACTGGAAGTACTCCACGTCCCCGGCGGGGTCCAGGACGGAAATCACCTGCCCGTAGCCGTCATAGCTGTAGGTGATGCCGTTGCTCCCCATGTTGGGCGGCTTGACATTGTATATGCGTCCCGCCGCGTCGTAGGTGTATTCCGTGACGGGTCCCTTGTCCGTGTCGCTGGACGTGCCCGGGCCGTACATGCGCACAGGATGCAGGTCGTTCCCCGCCGCGTATTCGTAGCGGTAGTAGACCCCGCCCTGCCACGCCTTCGTGACCCGGCCCTTGGCGTTGTACTCGTACCCCGCGCCCGTCATCCCGTTACCTTCAAAATCGTAAATCTCCGTTTCATCGTAATCATAGGTCCAGGTGACTGCGGTGCTCTGGGCGGGGTCCGGGTACATCGCGACGCTGGCTATCTGCACCCCGTGCGCATCGAAGGTGTAGAAGGCCTTGCTCAGGAGCGTTGCTCCATCGTAGAGACGAATAGTGGCCTCGTCACCCCCCGCCTTCTGAACCTCCATGACCACGCCGTCGGGCGCCTCCAACGTGATCTTGTTCGTGGAAAGGAACGATTCCCCTATCCCATAGGCATATTCAAAGGTGATTTCCGCCTGGGCACCCCGCTTGTCCGTGATTTTCCAGGGAAACCGTCCATATTGGGCGTTGTTATACTCCCCGGCGTCGTACTCGTAGGAGACAATATCCTGCGTGCTGCCGTCCCCCTGAACGGACCGCAGGAACGGCTCGCCCGGATAGGGGTCCTGCTCGTTCTGCTGCAGCGTGTGGCAGGGGCCGTAGGTGTACTCGACATACTTGATCAGCCCGGACGGGTCGGCGCTCTCCCTGAGTTCCACGCGCGACATCTGATTCCCCGAGTAGGCAAACGTGAGGTACCGGCCGTCCCCCGACGGGGTGTCCACGCGGGACAGTCTGCCGTAGTTGGTGTTGACGGGCGGATCGCCCTCCGTGATGATGCAGTCCGCATAGGTCAGGGTAACTGTGTTCCCCGAGCGGTCCCGGTACCACTCCAGACGACAATACTTATCCTCCGCGTGAATGGGCGCGCTGTAGTGATAGATCATGCCGTCGCCGCGGATCAACTCAAACCAGCCGGCCGACGGATCCTGGCGCAGCACCACGGACCGCTCCTCCCGAAGCGCGTTAGTATCCTCTTCGTCCACGCCTATTGGCGTCCGCGAATAGAGCCGCTTGCCGTCCTGGTCATAGGTGTCCGTGCGCGTGAAGTGCTTGGTGTTTCCATATTCGTCCAGATAGTACGCATAGCCGTCCTCAATAGACATGCGGACATGGGTGTTCAGGCTGTGCCACCAGCCACTCCCGAAGTTGTTCTTGTACGGGCGGTTCTGGTCCCTTTTGTACGCCGAGTGGTCGCCCCAGGGGTTGGAATAGAACCGCGTGAAGTCCAGCCGGAGGCCACCCCGGGTGGTGAGGGAAAGATCCGTATTCTTTATCGTGAGAGCACGGTGATTTGTGGTCATGCCGAGGTTGATCCCCGGCGGCGACCAGAGCATCTGGGGCTGTATGGTGGGGGTATTCAGCCGTTGCGGCAGCCCCGGCCCGGAAAAACTCTGCATGTTGGCGTCGCCCGCGCTGAAATTGGACCCCGTGGACTTGTCCACGGGGCACTCGGCAATGGCCTGCTGATTAATACACTGCAAATACCACTCGTTCAGGTCCGTGAAAAACTCCTCGCAGGCGCCCCGGACAGACTCCAGCACTTCCTGGGACAGCCACGGAGAATCCGGTCCCAGCTTCTGCGTGGTGAGGACAAAGCCGGAAAACGCGCTCTGGAACGCCTCCCGGGTAAGCCGCCGCTGCCCGGAGGGATCCTCCACCAGCACGCCATCCGGCTCCACGGCGCGGACCAGCACGAAATGATTGGGCGCGAGATGGGCAATCGCGGGCGTGCGCAGATCCGACAGGTTCTCCATGCGGGCCGCCGACAGGCCCAGCCCCCGGGCGGCGCCCGCCGCCAGCAGCCCGGCCAGCGACGTGCCCGACGCGTCGCTGCCCGCCTCGCGCGCGAGGGTGAGGACGTCCGCCTCCATGCCGGCTTCCTGCAGCAGGAGGGCCAGCGCGAAGGGACCGCACAGCCCCTCGCCGTGGTCGCCGCGCAGGCGGTCCGCGCGCAGTTTGTTCTCCATGCCGGCCGCAATGGCGGCCTCGCGGTCCGCGATGTTGGCCTTCAACTGCTCCGTCCAGGGAAGATAGGAGAAGGTCTCCGCCGTCTCGCGGAGCAGCTCCACGGACGCGGTCAGCTCGCCCGCCCGGTCATAGGCGGCCGCCATCCGCACCAGCGCCTTGGGCGTGTACTCGCCGCCCGGCGAGCGCTCAAGATAGCCGCTGTACGCCGCGACAGCGCCCGGGTAGTCGTTCGGGGCCGCCAGTTCCGTCAGATAGGCGGCCATGTACAGGGACGCGTCGGCAAGGCGCGCGTTCTCCGGGTGCTCCTTTGCGACGGCCTCAAAATGCCTGCGGGCCGTCCCGAAATGGCTCATCTGGAACCGGACGTACCCCAGGGCAAACTCGACATGCGCCCGGACGTTCGGCTCGCCGGTCTTCTCCGCCAGCATGCGCGCCGGATCGGACCCCTCATACTCGTCCAGCAGGCTGCCGCACTGCACGGCGGCTTCGGTGATGTCGTTGAAATCGCGGTGGATGGACATGGTCAGGGCCAGACGCCCGGCGAACTTGAGCATGGTCGTCTGCTCCTGCCCGCGCACCAGCGCCTTCAGGGTCTCCACGCCGTTTTCGAGCTCCTTGCCCCCCAGCAGACGGCAACTCCGGATGTAGTGGCCCGGGAAAAATATCTGGTAGGGCGACGCGGGCAGGTCCCGCATGGCCGCAAGGGCCGCATCCCGGCCCTTCTCCAGGTAGGGTTTTGCCTCCTGGTCTTTTCCCGCAAGCAGGATATTTTCCCCGGCAATCTGGTTGGCCGCGGCCACCCAGTAGGTGGACTTTTCCGACCGGCACGACGCATGGACGGGAAGGCTGTCCACGAAGGAAAGCAGCTGGACCGGGTCCACCGCCCCAGCTTCGGCGTCCCATGCGAGGGCGTTCACCACGTTGTCCAGCGCGGCGGACTCCGCCGACCCCGGAAACTCGTCCACCACGCGGAAATAGGCGGTCATGGCCTCGGCAAGCCTGTTCTCCCGAAGCAGCGTGTCGCCCCGCGCAAGCAGGTCCGCCGACCCCTCTGCGACCCCCTTCTCGACTGCGGCAACCGGGGCGTCCTGAGCGCTTCCCGAAGACGGGGTCGGCGCCGGGGCGGGATCCTGGGCACCAGGCCGGTACCGCCGCACATCAGGCCGTTGCGGACGGCCATCTCGTGCCTTGGGGGACCGGATGGTCCGCGCCTTGGCCAGCACCGCCTGCACGTCCTCCTGCGACGTCCTCCCCGCCGTCGGCATAACCTTCGCCACACGGGTCCAGTATTCGGGACTGCTTGTGTCCTGCGCCTCCGGCTCAGCGGTGCTGTCCACGACTGCACCTGCCGCGGGAACAGCATCCTGGGGCAGCAGTGGCGCGGCGGGCGAGGTTTCGGGCACCCGGGCAACCATTATCGGCGCTTCGGCGGGCGGGTTCTTCGCCGCAGCCACCGGCGCGGAATACCCCCACGGCTGGAGGGTGGTGGTGAGCAGGGCGACCAGGGTGACCACGGACACCCCCTCGCACAGCATCCCCCTACGAAAGGTCAAGTGAGTGAGTGAGTGAGTGAGTGAGTGAGTGAGCACACCCCGTGCCAGAACAACCGCGTCATCCGAAGTCTCCCTTCGCTGTTTCATCCCCCGCGTTACTGATAACCGCTACTACTAACATAACGGACCGTAACCAGTTTCTTTGTCCTTAATAGCACATCCTTTCCCGGTTGTCAATACCCCTGCAACATGAAGAGACACCTTCCCCCTCGCGGTCAAGGAAAAATCAGCGTGCCCCCCATTGCCAAAGGCGGCGGATGATGATCTGCCCCCTGCCTGTGTCCCAACCGTTCCGGGTCTTGCCCGAAGCCGACGCGCCTCCTAGAAGAAGGAGGCGACGAGGGCGAAGGCGGGGTTTGCGGGGAAGGCGTCGGGGTAGCGGACGAACTGGACGTGGCCGTCCATGTACAGAACGTTGGCGCCGCCGGGGAGGTGGTTGTACTGGGCGCGTCCGCCGCTGTTGGCGGAGACGACGTCCCACAGGACGGCGAGGTCGCTCTGGGCGCGGGCGGAGGCGGAGGCGTTGTTGATGTCGGTGATGAGGAAGCGCTCGACGCCCTCGCGGAGGCGGTAGAGGGTGGTGCCGTCGGCGTTGCCGAGTTTGGATCCGGGGGGCGATGCCATGAGGGCGAAGAGCATGTGCTTGGTCGCGTCGTCCAGGTTTTCGCCGAGTTTCCAGTCGTTGGCGGGGTTCTTGTCGCCGAGGGGGCCCTGGAGGAAGGAGACGCCCTGCTGGTAGGAGATGGAGCCCATGAGATAGGCGACCTGGGCGTTGACCTCGGCGCCGGGGGTGACGCCGAGCAGGGCGGTGTTGATGGTGGGGGCGCCGGGCCCGGTCTTGTCGAAGACGTAGCCGTAGTAGAGGTAGCTGGCGTCGGCGTTGGAGGGCTGGCCGGCGAAGGCGCAGGCCTGCCCGGGCAGGGCGGTGACGACGGCCAGCGGGTTGTCCTTGTAGCCCTCCGGGTCGGAGGGGCAGACCAGCACGTTGAGGTCGGTGAGGTATTCGGGGTGGAGCGCGCCGATGTGGGGGGCGACCTCGGCGGCGGCGTCGCCTTCGGAGCACCCGGCGGGGACGGCGGCGCCCCAGGGCTCGTCGCCGTGGCAGCGGGGGTAGGCGCCCCCGGCCTCGCCGGCGTACATCTTGAACACGACGCCCATCTGCTTGAGGTTGTTCTGGCAGGAGGAGCGGCGGGCGGCCTCGCGGGCGCGCGACAGCGCGGGCAGCAGGATGGCCGCCAGAATGCCGATGATGGCGATGACCACCAGCAGCTCGATGAGGGTGAATCCCGGTCGCTTGCTCATGTCCTTTTGCTCCTTATTCCGGAGTGGTCCTCGTCCGCCCGCGCGGGGCCGCGGCGCGATTTGCAGGCCGACAGGGCCTTATACTACCATCTTTCAGGGGACCGGCGAAACCGGGGGCTTCACACCCGCGACGCCCGCCCTGTCCATAAGAAACCATTTCCGGCGCCGGGGTGTTCCAAGACGCCGTGAATGCAGCCAAGCAGGGGCTGCGGCCGTCCGCGGCGTCCTGGAGCGGTTCTACACATGGAACGATCGGTGGCACAGTCCCTGGCGCGGTTGCTGGAGGCCCGGCAGGATGAGATTCTCGCCCCCCTGCTGGCGGAGAGGGACCCCGGCACGCGGGAGAAGCTCCGGATCATGGCGCAGAGCCTCATTCAGGAGCAGGTGGCGCTGCTGGGGTGCGGTCCGGCGACGAGCGACGAGACGGTTGTGGCCCTGGGGCGCATGACCCGGAACCTCCAGACGGCGGTGCTTTTTAATGAGCGCATCTCCTTTCTGCGCGAGTTCCAGTTCGAGGCGCTGCGCGGGCTGGACCACGGGGCGGGGGACGACCTGTCGCTGTACCGCCTGAACAACGACGTGTTCAGCCGGGCCTTTTACACGCTGCACCAGCGCGTGGCCCGTTTTGAGGAGCAGGAGCTGGCGGCGCGGGACCGGCGCGAGCGCCTCCTGATCGAGGCGATCGGGGACCCGTTCGCCCTGCTGGACACGGCGGGCATGGTGGTGCTGGCCAATCCCCGGATGGCCCAGCTGCTGGGCGCGGGCGAGGTATGCGGGCGGGACTTCACGGAGTTCTGCGACGAGGCCACGGGCGACCGGCTGCGGCGGGTGTTCCGGAGGCGCAGCGACCTGATGCGGGCGGAGCGCTTCACGGGCCGGATCCGGACGGCGAGGCAGGACCCGGAATGGGAGATGCTGGCCCAGCCCACCTTTGACGCCCGGGGCCTGCGCGAGGGCACCTCGCTGCGCCTGGAGAAGACGGAGTCCGGCCGGATGGAGGAGGGCGACGTGCTCGCGTACCTCAAGCACCGGTTCGCGGACATCATCCCCATCCCGGTGCAGCTGTTCGACGCGTCGGGCAGGGTGCTCCACGCCAACGGCATGTGCGGCCTCCTCGCGCTGCCCGGTTTCCGGGGTGACACGCCGTACTGCTGCCATTTCCACCGGCAGGGCGGGCACGGGGGGGCGTGCGCCTGCCGGCAGGTGTTCGCCCAGGGGCAGCCCTGGTCGAAGGAGGTGAGGGTCGGAAGCGCCGGCGCGGTGCGCTGGTTCCGCATGGTGATCATGCCGCTTTACGCGCCCGGCGGGCAGGTGCGCTGGGCGGGCTGCGGGCTGCTGGAGACCACCGCCGAGCGCCGGCTGGAGAAGCAGCTCGAAAACCGGCTGCTCGCCCAGCAGCGCAGCTCGGTCGCCTCGCAGGTGGTGCTTTCGGTGGCCCACCAGATCCGCACCCCGCTTTCGGTGATCACGGGCTTCGCCGAGATGCTTTCGCGCGGGGTTTCCGGCGAGCAGGCCCGGGAAATGGTGTCCGGCATCCTGCGCAACGGGATGCGCTGCCGGGAAATTGTGGAAGACCTCACGGCCTTCGGCCAGACCCTGCCCACGGACCGGGTGACCGCCGACCTGTCCGCCCTGCTGCATGAGTCCGTGCTGCCCATGCTGACGGCGGCCCAGGCCGCCCGCGTGGAGTGGCGCCTGCCGGCGGGCGCGCCCCGGGTGGAATGCGCCCCGGAACAGCTCGCCCGGGTCATCCTGGGGCTGCTGGACAACGCCCTGCAGTGCGGCGGGACGCGGGTTGTCTGTGTCCTGGACAGCGGGGACGGTCTGGCGCGGCTTGAGGTGTGCGACGACGGCCCCGGCATTCCGCCGGAACTGGCCGAGCAGGTGTTCGAGCCCTTCTTCACCACGCGGCGCTCGCAGGGCGGCGTGGGGCTGGGGCTCAGTCTGGCCCGTTCGGTGGCGCGGGAGCTGGGGGGCGACCTGGCGGCCCTGTGCGACGGGCAGGGGCCGCTGCCGGGGGCGCGCCTGGTGCTCACACTGCCCGCGCAGGCCGGCCCGCCGGCCGAACCGGAGGGACAGGCCCTTCCCGACGCCGCGGAGACGGAGGCCCCGCCGCCGCCGCGCAGGGTGCTGGTGGTGGACGATGAGGACGACCTGCAGAAAATGCTGGGGTCGGCGCTCACCATGCAGGGTTACGAGGTGACCGGGGCTGGCACCGGGGAGGACGCGCTGGAGCGCCTGCGGGCGGGCGAGACCTTTGACGCCCTCGTGCTGGACATCCAGCTTCCGGGGGCCATCGGCGGGCAGCGGCTGCTGGAGCTGGTGGAGGCGTCGCACCCCGATCTGGCGGGGCGGGCCATCGTCATCACGGCGGACGCCATGAACTACGAGACCCACCGCTTCCTGCAGGGGCTGAAGTGCCCCTACCATGAGAAGCCCTTCATGATCTCCGACCTGATTCAGAGCCTGGAGCTGGTGATGGGCCGGCGCGGGGAGGCGGCGAGATAGTGACCACGGCAACCCAGGCGCGTCTGAAGAACGCGGCGCATGCCGCCGCGCTGGCCGCGGCGGCGGTGCTGGTCCGCCTGTGGGGGCTGGGGGAGCAGTCCCTCGCGTGGGACGACTACAACGGGCTGGTGGGCCTCTCCGAGGACTCCCTTCTCGCCTCGGTGGCCCTGGCGCGCCAGGTGAACCCCGAGGGCGCGCCGCTGTACCACGTGGTGCAGTGGCTGGCCAGCCTGCTCATCGGGACATCCCCCCCGGCGATGCGCCTGCTTTCGGTCGCCCTGGGGCTGGCCGCCCTGCCGCTGGTCTATGCGACCGGGGCGCGGGTTTTCGGCCGCCGGGCCGGCCTCATCGCTGCCTGGTGTCTCGCCCTTTCCCCCCTGCACATCTACCATGACCAGAGCATCCGCAACTACCCGCTCTACGCCCTGCTGGGCGCGGCGGCCCTGTACACGCAGATCCGCTGCCTGCAGGACGGGGACAGGCGGTGGCTCGCCGCCAACTGGCTGTCAAACACGCTCCTGGTCTGGACGCATCTCCTGGGCGTCTTCTTTGTGGCCGCGCAGGGGGTGGTCTGGCTTTCCGCGATGCGGCGGCGGCGGACCGCCCTGCTGTGGGGCGCCGTGCAGGCGCTGCTGCTGCTCCCCCTGCTGGGATGGGTCGCCACCATGCCCCATGTGCCCGACACGGGCTACTGGCATTTCCACGCGCCGGATGCCCTGCGCGTGGCCGCCGGATTGGCCATGCCCGATTTCGTGCGCACCACCCCGGAGCTCAACCCGGCGGGGGATCCGTGGAGGGTGTCCCTGGGAGGGCTTTCAACGGACGGGCCGGCGGCCCTCTGGGCAATGGGCGCCGTCATGTCGCTGTGCTTCGGCGGGGGCATGGCCGCCTGGGCCGTTTGGCGCGCGCGGCGCGGCGGCCGGCCGCCGGGATCGCCCGACCCCGACGCCGTAGCCGCCCTGCTCGCCTGCGCGCTGCTTCCCGGAATCGCCCTCGCCCTGGTGTCCCATGGATGGCGGCCCATGTACTACCAGCGGTATCTGCTCCCCTCCACCCTCCCCCTCTATCTGCTCGCCGGCGGGGCGCTGTCGGTGCTCGTGAAGCCGAGAGGGCTCCGGATCGCGGCGCTTGCCCTGCTGGCGATGGCCGGTCTCCAGCAGCTCAGCCTCACGCTGCCCTGCGTCATGCGCACACCCTGGGCCCAGGCCGCGCGGAAGCTGGTGCAGGAGTCCCGCCCGGGCGACCAGGTGCTCGTGGGGGGGTTCGGCGACGGATGGACCAACCTGCGCCTGCTGGCGGCCAACCTGCCCGTGTGCGACCTGCCTGCCGCCCCGGCCCACACCCTCGACGCCGCCGTGATCAAGACGGCGATGCGGCTTTGCCCGGACGGGGGCGGCGGCGCGCCCGTCCCGGAGGGGGGATGCGTGTGGTATCTCTCGGGGCTTCTCTGGGGAAGAACCCGTCTGGACGGACTGGATGAGCACCTCCGGGCGGTGGGCTTTGAGGTCGCCCGGCAGGATCTGGTCGGCGACGAGGGGATCGCGATCCTCCGGGTCAGCCGGGGTGACAGGACACCGTCCACGTTCGCGGAGGTCTGCTCCCGGTACTGGGACCGCATTCCAGACCCTGGACGAACCCTCTCCGGGCTCAATTTGCGCGAGGTGCTGGACAGGTTCGGCGTCACAGAGGACCGGAATGCGTTTCTCCGTCAACTGCGCATGGTCTACGACGACGGAGACCTCCCGGAGGCGTGGCCCGACCGGATGGAGGTGATCGTCGGAATGCTTGACGACGAGGGGGCTCCGAATACCGTCGCCCTGCTCGCCAACAGCGGAGATGGGGATGCCGCAATCATCGCCCAGCGGATGAGGACGGCGCTCCTGCGCGGGGATGTTTCCACGGCCGCCGCCGGGGTGCGCAGCCTGCTCGACGCCATTCCACGGGAATTGACGGAAGACCAGGTTTTTATGGCTCCCCTGCTCATGACCGCAGCTTCCATCCTGGGGATGAACGGCGAGCGCGGGGACGCCCGTGCGCTGCTGGAACGGGCCGCGCCGCCGCCGGACGGACAAGAATGGCGCGTCAGTCTGGCACATCTCCTTGCAGAGGGGGACACCGCCGCCGCCCGGAAAGCCGTTAGGGAACTCCGGGCCCGGATACCCTCCCCCCTGCCTGACATTCCGCCGCCCCTCCTGTGCGCAATGGGTCTCCCCGACTGGGTGGTGCCGGCGGGGGAGGCCGCCCTCTGCGGCCCCTGACAGATGACGCAGACGGTCAGAAGGCGTCGTCCGACCCCATGTGGCGCTCCAGCTTGTCCCCGTAGTAGGCAAGCTCCTTCACCGACAGCTTGACCACTTCGGGGGTGGCATCGGCGCGGGGGATGTTGTGCAGCAGCGCCATGCGGTCCGGACCGTCTTTGGTCGGAAGCAGCGTAAAGGCGCCGTTGGCGATGCGGCTGTTGGTGCGGAGCAGCCACTCGAACACCTGGGGGTTCAGCTCGCCGCAGAAGGTGTACACCTGGACCATGCGCCGCTTGTCCTTGGTCTCGTGCGGCATGATGTAGACCTTCTGCGTCCGCTCGCTGGCGAGACGCACCGTCACCACAAACCCGTTCTCGTGGGGCTCCACCGTGCGCGCGGGCGCCCGCTCGCAGGAGACCGCCAGATCGCGCAGGGTGGGTTCCTGGCGCTTTGCGGCCCGCGAGGGAAGCAGCACGTTGAGGGTGTCCAGCGACCGCTCCACCTGAAGCCGCACATCCATGTCCGGGTCGTTCCGGTGGGACTGGAGGGCCATGAGCGCGCCCTGCGCAACCTTCCCCAGCACCTCCGCGGCGTCGCGCCGCGCCACCCAGCCGCTTGAGCGGTCTTCCAGCCGGCCCACCAACTCGCGAAATTGATCAAGCATGGCGGTTCTCCTTCTGCGCCTTCATTCTACCAATCCGCGGCGCGCCGCGCAACGCTTTGCGAAAGATTCGCGGCGCGGCGCCCCGAACGGACAAGTGCCCCACCGATTTCTGAATCCATAAACTGTCAGGCGTGTCGGTGCGAAGACCGCACTTCCGTTTCTTTCCGCTGACCCTGCATACACCGCACCCATACGAGATTCCATCGGACAGCCGCGGAGGGATGCCCTGGCAGACATATCACGGCCTCCCTTGAAGCGGCCGACAAGACTGCCAAAATCCCGCCCATGGCCGCCCCATGAAGTTGAAAAGTGATAAAAGGTTTGGTACAATGCCCGGACCTAACGAATGGTAGGTATACTCCCGGGCGCGGCAAGGGCTGGCCGCAAAGGGCCACAAAAACTGGAAAGTGCCGGTCGCCGGGAGTCCGCCCAACAGTTGAAACCGCGCGGTCGGCCCCTGGAGGGCCGGCAACGCCGAACGGCCGCAGGCGCGGCCTCCCAAACGCGGGGATTACGGCCCGCCGCAGTAGGACGGGTTTGATCGCCAGGGTTACTCAACCACGAAAGGACTGTGCACCATGGGGAACGATGAGAAGAAAGCCATCAGCTCGTTGATGACGGAGAACCGCACCTTCGCCCCGCCCCCGGAGATCACGAAGGACGCCCACATCAAGAGCCTGGAGGAGTACGAAAAGATGTGGAAGGCGTCCATTGAGACGCCGGACGCGTTCTGGCTGGAGCAGGCCAAGACCCTGACGTGGTCCAAGTTCCCCACGAAATCCCTGGAGTACAACTGGAACACCGAGGGCCGCGTCATTGAGCACACGTGGTTCAAGGACGGCCAGCTGAACGTGTCGGTGAACTGCCTGGACCGGCACCTGGGCACGCCGCGCGAGAACAAGGTGGCGCTGATCTGGCAGGGCGAGCCCGAGGACGACGTGGTCAAGATCACGTACAAGGAGCTCCACAGGGAAGTCTGCAAGTGCGCCAACGTGCTCAAGAGCCTGGGCGTGAAGCGCGGCGACCGGGTCTGCATCTACCTGCCGATGATCATCGAGCTTCCGGTGGTGATGCTGGCGTGCACGCGCATCGGCGCGATCCACTCCATCGTGTTCGGCGGCTTCAGCGCGGACGCCATCGCGACGCGCGTCGAGGACGCCACGTGCAACCTGCTGATCACGTCGAACGTGTCGCTGCGGTCGGGCAAGCACATCAGCCTGAAGGCCATCGCGGACGAGGCGCTCGCGAAGCCCGCCTGCGCGTCCATCGAGAAGGTGCTGGTGGTGAAGCGCAACGCCGAGCCGTGCACCATGGTCGCCGGCCGCGACGTGGCCTACGAGGAGCTGATGGCCTCGGCTTCGGACGTGTGCGAGCCCGAGGCGATGAACGCCGAGGACCCGCTGTTCATCCTGTACACCTCCGGCTCCACCGGCAAGCCCAAGGGCGTGGTGCACACGACGGCGGGCTACCTGCTGCACACCTCGCTCACCCACAAGCTGGTGTTCGACATCCGCGAGGACGACGTCTACTGGTGCACGGCGGACATCGGCTGGGTGACGGGCCACTCCTACATCGTGTACGGCCCGCTGACCAATGGCGCCACGTCGCTCATGTTCGAGGGCGTGCCCACCTACCCCGACGCCGGCCGCTTCTGGCAGGTCGTCGAGAAGTTCCAGTGCACGCAGTTCTACACCGCCCCCACGGCGATCCGCGCGCTCATCCAGAAGGGTGACGAGTGGGTCAACAAGTACGACCTGAGCTGCCTGCGCATCCTGGGCTCCGTGGGCGAGCCGATCAACCCCGAGGCGTGGATGTGGTACCACACGGTGGTCGGCAAGGGCCGCTGCCCGATCATGGACACGTGGTGGCAGACCGAAACCGGCGGGTTCATGATCACGCCGCTGCCGGGCGCAATGACCCTCAAGCCGGGCAGCGCGAGCCGCCCCTTCTTCGGCGTGGACCCCGTCATCCTGCGCGACGACAGCAGCGAGGTGGATGTGAACGAGGGCGGCAAGCTCTGCATCCGCAAGCCCTGGCCGGGCATGATGCGGACCATGTGGGGCGACCACGACCGCTTCGTGGACACCTATTTCACCATGTACAAGAACATGTACTTCACGGGCGACGGCTGCCGCAAGGACCAGGACGGCGACTTCTGGCTCATGGGCCGCATTGACGACGTGGTCAACGTGTCCGGCCACCGCATCGGCACGGCCGAGGTGGAGAGCGCGCTGGTGAGCCACCCGAAGGTGGCCGAGGCCGCCGTGGCCCCCATGCCGCACGACATCAAGGGCCAGGCCCTGTACGCCTATGTGACCCTGGTGACCGGCGTCGAGGAGAGCGAGGAGCTCCGCAAGGAGCTGGTCCAGCATGTGCGCAAGGAGATCGGCCCGATCGCCGCGCCCGACGTGGTCCAGTTCGCCCCCGGCCTGCCCAAGACGCGGTCCGGCAAGATCATGCGCCGCATCCTGCGAAAGATCGCCGAGAACGCCACGGACCAGATCGGCGACACGACGACGCTGGCCGACCCCACCGTCGTGGAGAGCCTCGTCGCCGAGCACGACCGCCTCGTGAAGAAGTAGGAGGCGCCCCAGAACATGAAACGGCCGTGCGCGCTTCTTCGGCATCCGTCGGCGCGCACGGCCTTTTTGCAGAGCGTTCCCGCCCCCGGCAGGGGGCCCAACAGGAGACAAAGCAATGGACAGCCCCGGAACAGTTAAGAACCACGGCTGGACGGTGACCCTCGCCGCGATCGGCATCAACCTGGCTCTGGGCATTCTCTACTCGTGGAGTGTCATCAGCAAGGCCATCCCCAAGGAGTGGGCGTGGACCGAGTCGGACAAGTCGCTGCCGTACGCGGTGGCGTGCCTGACCTTCTCGCTGATGATGGTGCCCGCTGGCCGGCTCCAGGACAAGATCGGCCCGCGCTTCGTCGCCAGCGCCGGCGGCGTGCTGGTCGGCCTCGGCATGATCCTGGCCAGCTTCTCCACCAGCCCCGTCATGTTCATGGTCGGCTTCGGCCTGCTGGCGGGCACCGGCATCGGGTTCGGCTACGCGTCCGCCACGCCGCCCGCGGTGAAATGGTTCCCGAAGGAAAAAGTGGGCCTCATCGCGGGCCTCGTTGTCAGCGGGTTCGGCCTCGCCTCCGTGTACACCGCCCCCCTGACCACCTGGCTGGCGGGCCAGTACGGCATCGGCCAGACCATGCTGATCCTCGGCGCGGCCTTCCTGGTCGTCGTGGTGCTGCTTTCCCAGCTGCTGAAGGCCCCGCCGGCGGGGTACAACCCCAACGCGAAGTCCGCCGGCGCGGGCGCCGCGGCGGCGCCCGCCGACGACTACACGCCCCTCGAGGTGCTGCGCACCCCGCAGTTTTATCTCCTGTGGTTCATGTACGCCTGCGGCGCCGGCGCCGGCCTCATGATCATCGGAAAGCTGGCCGCCATCGCCCAGCAGCAGGCCGGGCTGGCGCTGGGCTTTGTCCTGGTCGCGGTGCTGGCCATCGGCAACGGCGCGGGGCGCATCGCCGCGGGCATGCTCTCCGACAAGATCGGCCGCAAGCCGACCCTGTTCATCGCCTTCGTTTCCCAGGCCGTGCTGATCTTCCTCATGTCGCGCGCGGCGGCGGACAATTTCCTCGGCAATGCCGTGGTGCTCAGCCTGCTGTCCGCCCTGATCGGCGCGAACTACGGCGCGAACCTCGCCATCTTCCCCAGCATCACCAAGGACTTCTACGGCCTGAAGAACTTCGGCGTGAACTACGGCCTCGTCTTCACCTCCTGGGGCTGCGGCGGGTTCGCCCTCGCCTTCGCCGCGGGAAAGGTGTACGACGCCTACCAGACCTTCGCCGTGGCCTTCTACGGGTCCATCGTGCTGCTCATCGCGGCCGCCTGCGTCACCTTCCTCCTGAAGGCGCCCAAGCACCGGAGCGCCTGATTCCCCTGTGCCGGCCTTCGGGGCGGCCCGCTGAGACGCGGGCCGCCCCTTCCTTTTGCAGGAAGCCCCCCCGGACACTTCCATGTCCGGGGGGGCGGCTTTTATTCGCACGCGGGGAGAATCAGAAGGGCTGCTTCAGCACCGCGTACTTGAGCCAGTTGACGAACTCGCACTCGCGCTGGTCGTCCTCGACGATGCTGTCGTCAATCTTGAGCTGCCAGCGGATGTGCTTCAGGGTCGGGTCGTTGTGGACGGCCTCGAAGTTCTCCACGTACCGCATCATATCCTCGTGGTCTTTGAACCAGCCCTGCTTGATGAGGCGCTCCTCGCGGGCGATGATGAGCCGGGCGACCTCGTGCAGGTTGTACTCGGGGTGGTACTGGGTGGCCCAGAAGACGCCCTGCTTGAACTCGACGGCGGCGGCCTCCACCACGCTCCAGTCGTTCCCCGCGAGCAGCGTGGCCCCCTCCGGCAGCTCGACCACCTGGTCGTCGTGGCTGACGAAATGGGAGTAGACCACCGGCTTGCCGTCCATCATGGGGTGTTTGCGGCCCTGGTCGGTGAGCATGATCTTGGTGGCGATGCCCATCTCGCGGCCCCGGGGATGCGGCTCCACGCGCCCGCCCGCGACAAAGCAGGCAAGCTGAATGGCCCAGCAGCTTCCGAACTGCGGGATGCCCGCCTCGTAGGCGCGCAGGCACAGGTCCTTGTGCGCCTGCACGCGCGGGTCGTCGTTGTGGTAGATCGTCAGGTTGCACCCGGGCCAGATGACGCCCGCGTAGCCGGACAGCTCGGCGTCCGTCGGCGGCGTGGCGCCGGGGTCGCTGCTGAACCACACGTCATACTCCGCGCCGGGCAGGCGGCGCTGGAGCAGGAGGCCGTAGAGCTCGCCGGCGAGGGTCATCCCCACCGACTCAAACTGCTGGCGGCTCTCCAGGCTGTACCCGTCGGGAATCAGGAAACGCAGTTTCTCGGACATGACAGAAAACTCCTTTGCTGGTGGAAATCACAGTCCGGCCATGAACTGGAACGCCTGGTCCATGAATCCGGGGTAATGCTCGTGGGCGAAATCGGGGAACAGCGCCATCTCCTTCGGCGCGGTGATCCGGTTGTACGCGGCGAACTGCGACGACGGCGGGCAGATCTCGTCCATCAGCCCGACGGCCATGAGCACCTCGCCCTGGATGCGCGGCGCGAGGTGCTGGCAGTCCACGTAGCCCAGGCGGGTGAATATCTCCGTCTCCCGCTCATGGCGCGGGTCAAACCGGCGGAACCAGTTGCGCAGCTCCTCGTAGGCGTCCCTGGCGAGGTCCATCTCCCAGACCCGGCGGTAGTCGCAGAGGAAGGGGCACATGGGCGCGAGGCGGCGGATGCGCGGCTCCAGGGCCGCGCAGGCCAGGGTGAGCGCGCCGCCCTGCGACATGCCCATCGCCCCCACGCGGCGCGCGTCCACCTCGGGCAGCGCCATGACCACCCGCGCCAGCTGCACGGTGTCCAGGAAAACGCTCCGGTAGAAAAGCCGCTCCGGGGCGTCGTCGAGCCCGCGGATGATGTGGCCGTGAAGGGTGTTTCCGAGCGCGCCGCCGGGGTCCTGCGACCGCCCGCCCTGCCCGCGCACGTCCAGCGCGGCCACGGAAAACCCGAGGGCGGCCAGGCCCAGCTTGTCCTGCCAGTCGCCGCTGCTGCCGCTGTACCCGTGGAACTGGAGCACGGCGGGGTGGGGCACCTCCTTTGCGTGCCGGGGCCGCAGATATTTCGCATAGACCCGCGCCCCGCCGACGCCGGTGAACCACAGATCAAAGCACTCCGCAAAAGGCGTCTGGAATTCGGCGGGCAGAAACTCCGGCGCGGGGGCCGTGGCTTCCAGTTCCGCCAGCGCCGCCGCCCAATAGGCGTCAAAGTCCGCGGGCTTGGGGTTGATCCCCCGGTACACCCGCAGTTCCTCCAAGGGCATGTCTATCATGGGCATGGGGCGCGTCTCCCGCCGTGGAAAAGTCCCGAAATCCTACCACACCGGGGCCATGCCGCCAAAGCGGCGCCATTTTCCTGTTGACAGCGCCGCCCCGCCGGACGCACAATGAAGACGTCCTCCGGCGCGGCGCGCCGGGGGCACCTGCCGGCATGCACGGCTCCGCGCAGTCTGTGGAGTGTTGTTCCACTCAGGGGTGGGGCAAGGCGTCCCCCCTGCAAAGGAGACCCCATGGCGCACAGAACCCTCTCTTCGGCGTACCAGCGGCTGACGGACCGGTTGAACCGGGCGCCCCAGGGCGCGCCGCCTTCGGAACTCCTGCACGGCATCCTGAAAATGCTCTTCAGCGAGCGGGAGGCCGACCTGGTCTCCCTCCTCCCCATCAAGCCCTTCACCGCCAAAAAGGCGGCGTTGGCGTGGAAGATGGGCGAGGACGAGGCCGCGGGCGTGCTGGACGAGCTGGCGCACCGGGCGATCCTGCTGGACTATGAGCGGCCGGACGGCGTGCGGTCCTATGTGCTGCCGCCGCCGATGGCGGGGTTCTTTGAATTCTCCCTCATGCGCGTGCGCGACGACCTCGACCAGAAGGCCCTTTCCGACCTGTTCGAACAGTACATCACGCGGGAGGACGACTTCATGCGCGAGCTGGTCGGGCAGGGCGGCACGCAGATGGGGCGCGCCCTGGTGCAGGAGCCCGCGCTGCCGGAGGACGAGGCGCTCCACGTGCTGGACCACGAGCGGGCCACGGAGGTCATCCGGACGGCGACCCACATCGGCGTGGCCATGTGCTACTGCCGCCACAAGGCCATGCACCAGGGCCGGAACTGCGACGCCCCCATGGACATCTGCATGGCCTTCAACACCCCGGCGGAGTCCCTCATCCGCCACGGCCACATCCGCAGAATTGACCAGGCGGAATGTCTGGATCTGCTCCAGCGGGCCTATGAACACAACCTGGTGCAGTTCAGCGAGAACCAGCAGAAAGGTGTCAGCTTCATCTGCAACTGCTGCGGGTGCTGCTGCGAGGCCCTGACCGCCGCCCGCCGCTTCGCGCTGATGCGCCCCATCAACACGACCAACTTCCTGCCGGAGGTGGACGCGGAGGCCTGCACGGGCTGCGGCAAGTGCGCGGCCCTGTGCCCCGTGGAGGCCATGAGCGTCGTGTCGGCCAACGACCCGAGCGACCGGCGCCGCAAGAAGGCCCGGGTGGACGAGGCGGTGTGCCTCGGCTGCGGCGTCTGCGTGCGGCCCTGCCCCAAGAGCGCCATCACGCTCAAACCGCGCGGGGAACGGGTGATCGTGCCAAAGAACACCGTGCACCGCGCGGTGCTGATGGCCATCGAGCGGGGGAAACTCCAGCACCTGCTGTTCGACAACCAGGCGTCCATGACGCATCAGGCGATGGCCGCGGTGCTGGGGGCGGTGCTGCGGCTGCCCCCCGTGAAGCGGGCCACCGCGGCAAAGCTGCTGAACTCGCGCTATGTGGACGCCCTGCTCGCCCGGGCGCCGCAGTGACCCCTCACAGCTTGTCTGCGATGGCGGCCACGTCGTCGAACCGGGCGTCGGTCAGCGCGGCGGGATAGCCGTCGAGCACGCCCTCGCCGGTGCGCCGCCAGGCGGCCCAGAGGTTGCCCGTCTCCCCGGCCAGTTCCATCTGCCTGCGGACCAGCGCGCCCTCGGCGCGGGCAAAGGCGCGGCGCTGTCCGGCGTCCCAGGCATGCATGGTGCGGGCGAGGGACGCGAGCCGCCGGATGATCGCCTCGCAGAAACGCTCGCCCTCCGCGGCCGTGGCGCACTTCTTGGGATCGCGCCCGCCCACGCCGCGGTGCGGCTCGTCGCCGAGGCGGGACAGGTCCACGCTCTCCGGGAAGAGGTGCATCATGATGGAGGTCTCGAAGAAGGCCGCATGGTCGCCGTAATACTGCTCGTCGAGGGCGAGCCAGTACTCCGCCGTGCCGAGCACGGGAATGTCCAGCAGGGTGGTCATGCGGACCGCCGCCTCACGCACGCAGAGCTGCTGCGCCGCGCCGTAGTGGCCCGTCACGATGACCACGGCCCGGTACCCGTTGCGCTTCGCCTCGCGGCACCATTGCTCCAGCCACGGGCGCAGATACACCGAGCCCGCGGAGTCCTCGGGGTCGAAGATGAAGGTGTGGGGCTCGTTGAGACCGCCGACGCCGCCGTAAAGCGGCGGATGCACCACGCCGCCGCCGCGCTGCGCCGCGCGCACGCAGAGTTCGTGCGCCTTGACGGCGTCCACCCCGGCGATGTTGTGCAGCCCGTGCCACTCGATGGTGCCCAGGGGGATGAACAGGGTCGGGCAGGCCTCCCGGGCCGCCTCGATCTCGGCGGGCCGCATGTGTTCCAGCCGCACTTCCATGGGAAGCCTCCTCTGTTCGGGCCTAGCGCACGCCGCGCAGCTTCTTGAGCAGGGCGTAGGCCTCGTTCAGGGCGCGCATGGCGTCCTGGTCGCCGCCAAGGTCGGGGTGGTGAACCTTGGCCTTCTTGCGGTAGGCGCGCTCGATCTCCTCCCAGGGGGCTGAGGGGGACACGCCCAGCAGGCGGTAGCACACCTCGGCGTCGCGGGAATTCGGGGGCGGCTGGGGCGGGTCGGGGACATGCTCGCCGCGCAGCTCGCGCAGGGCGCGCATGACCGTGGGCCACAGTCCGGCCCAGCTCAGCACGATGATGATGATCGCGAGGAAAACCAGTTCTTGAAAGC
>ERZ795031.1681-NODE-1681-length-22482-cov-5.196370_pt1 | contig 22482 bp, 21 predicted proteins | sample MGYA00375123_ERZ795031 | MGnify/ENA primary metagenome ERZ795031 (study PRJEB30166, sample SAMN05720159) | activated sludge metagenome | isolation source: anaerobic digester from wastewater treatment plant | place: USA | collected 2015-04-21 ...
ATTCTTTTTAATAATTTGCATCCTTATCAGCTTCTATGATCTCAAGCCCGGCAAGTCCTTTTGTCGGGATCATAATTGAAATAACGCCCATTTCTGTTCCCATGCTGGCTATGGTAACCCTTTCATCAAGAGTCAGTTTTTCCATTTCGTCGCCGTAAAGTTCAACGACTTTGCCAAGGAATGTTCTTGAACCGAACTTTTTGAGCATGAAGAGAACGATGTCTTTTGCTGTAATATTATCATTTCTTTTCCCTTTCACAGTAAGCTTGACAGATTCAGGAACTTCAAACCACGTCCTTCCTGTTTTCCAGATATAGGCAATGTCAACATCACCCATTCCCTGACCGAAACAGCTGATAGCCCCCATTATATTGAAATGACTGTCTGTTCCTACAACGGTCATCCCGGGTTTTGCATAACTGTCTATTAAAATGTGTGAACCGATGCCTGCGTCAACATCGTAAACCTTCAAGCCCTCTTTTCTTGCAAAATTGCGGCATATCTGCTGATTTACTGCATAAGGAATCGTCTTTGCCGGAGCGACACAGTCAAAAGTGAACATTGTGTTTTTCTTATCGAAAACGAGTTCTCCGGTAAAACTTGTCTGAAGATTGTTGACGACATTAGCTCCTCCGAAATCGCGTGCTGTTTTGTAGTCAATATTTATCCAGACGATCGAACCCGGCGTAACCGGCTCATTTTTGTCAAGAAGATGATTGTAAAAGATTTTCTCAATGATCGTTTTTCCCATGATTTCCCTCTTTAGTATTTAAATAACAATAAAATTCACGCGGAGATAATAACAAACCAAATATCATTTGTCAAAAAGAAGTGAAAGATCAGATAGTTTCAAGAAATGCTTCGATCCTTGTTGCGACGCGGGCATCTACATTTCCTGCCGGCTTGTCAAATTCTATAGTTAATACAGGTGCTTCCAGTTTGAGTTCTGAAAGAGCCGTTCGGAGTATTATATCTTCAAGCTGGCGATGGCAGAATGACTGGACATAATGAATTATCCCGTCGGGCTTTCTTTTTTTTATTTCCGACAGTGCTTTTTCAAATCTGAAACGGGCGGAGTAGGGGTATGAATAGTTTGTGTACTGCAAAGCGAGTGAATCGCATTCATCAAGCATGGCAAATTCACGCTGGATCTCGTTATAAATGACGACAGCACCTTTTTTTTCAATGAATTCATGGATCGGCACTATCGGAGGAACGCCGAGATAAGCGATCTTTTTAATATTTTTCTCCTTAAAACCACTCTTTCTTTCTTCAACCGTTTTCAGAAAGTCATCAACATTTTTTTCAAATAAGACTGGATCACCGTTGAAATCTGATGAGCTGACAAGAAAAAGATGGTTCTCGACACCTTTGATAATACCTGGGAATTTATAAGACAACTCATCAATATATTTAAGTTTTTTTCTAAGTGATGAAAGTGAGGAACGGACCGATTCACACTTTTCTAAAGTTGTCCCCATAAACTTAGCAAAACGGTCAATTTCATCTGACATTTTAGCGGCATCTCTTTCGTAAGGATAGTTGAAAATGAAACTTCTGATCCCTGTTTTCATGGAAACTATCTGCTCAAGCACTTTTGCATTTGAACAGTCTCCCTCGGTCACAGCAATGAAAACATCGGTCAAGGGATCAAGAAAACCGCCTGTCATGACTGAATAAAGCCCTTTTATCCAAGCACAACTGCTTCCTGCAAAACCTTCAACTTCGGCTTTCTCAACAAGATCATAAGGATTTTGAGCACTTACGAAAATATTGTTAAGGTCGAGCGGTTTGAATCCCGCCGCAAGGATCACTTCAACAGGAACAGATGTTGTAAATGCGGCGGTTCTTTTCATGGCATTTTTATATTAAGAAATCTTTCAAAGTTGTCTTTCACTTTTTTCTGCATGCCGGAAACTTCAATATTCAGGAATCTGCTTGCAAATTCATATACATATCTGACTTTTGCAGGTGTATTTACCTTCCCCCGGAAAGGAACAGGGGCAAGAAAAGGGGAGTCGGTTTCAAAAAATATTCTGTCAACAGGAGAATTTTCTAAGATTTTCTGAAGTTCGATAGATCTATTGAAAGTTACAATTCCGGAAAAAGAGAGATGCCAGCCGTTTTTAAATATTTTCATGGCGGTTTCCAAAGACCCGGTGTAGCAGTGAAAAAGGACTTTTTTATCTTTCAGACCGTATTCCAGCAGTGTTTCAATGATCTCATCCTCACCGTTCCTTCCATGTATTATCAGCGGTTTTTGTAATTCTAAAGAGAGGTCTATCATTTTTCGAAGCATTTTTCTCTGAGTTTCTCTGGGAGAAAAGTCATAGTGAAAATCAAGTCCGATTTCACCTACAGCGGTAATTGAGTCACTGTTGTCTGAAATCCAGCGGGTAGGGGAATCGATGAATTTCTCTGCCTCATGAGGATGAAATCCAGCTACTGAAAAAAAAGAGATTCCGCTATCAGAAAAAGCACTCCGTATCTGTTGTGAAAAGATCAGCTCATCTTCGTTTCCGCATATATTCATCACTGCGCCCACACTGTTTTTTTTCATTTCATCAATTATTTCAGATATTTGACATCCTTTTTCCTTGACAAGCATATGAATATGGGCATGAGAATCAATAAACATTTCAGGAGTTTTCTTTCTTCTGATTGAAATTTTTTCTGAATTTTCTGTTCCGGTTAAATTTTTTATGATTATCGCCGCTCTTTTTCTTTTCCTGGTTTTCTCCGTTTTCTTCGCTCCGCTCTCCGGATCTTTTTTCACCCAGAAGCAGCTCTTTCTCTTTTGCAATAAATGGAATTATGTTCTTGGAATCCTTAGATAAACTGCTTTCTACCGGAGTGGCTACAGGGATTATTACCCATTTTCCGTTCTCCTTCCTAAGAGCTTCTTTCGGGAAAGTCTTTTCTTCGTTTTTTTCCTTCCTGTCATAATTCTCGCTGAAAAAAACGGTAAGATTTTTTGTGATTACATTGATCTTCCTGACAACGCCTTCTCTGCCGGATGCTTTTTCAACTATTCTTGTTTCTTCTTCAGGATAATCCTTTCTCATTTCTTCATAGGAGGGGTTTTCATACCCTAGACAGCAGAAAAGCCGCCCGCAAATACCAGATATCTTGTTGGGATTAAGCGACAGGTTCTGATCCTTAGCCATTTTTATTGAAACCGGAATGAAATTGTGCATATGCCTGCTGCAGCAGAGATCCATTCCGCATGGGCCGAGCCCTCCCATTATTTTTGTAGTGTCTCTTACTCCGATCTGCCTCATTTCAATGCGGCGTCTCAGTTCGTATGCAAGCCGTTTGATAAGTTCTCTGAAATCAACCCTTCCGCTTGATGAAAAATAAAATATCGCCTTTGAATCGTCAAGGGTATACTTAACCTTGATGATCTTCATTTTTATTCCAAGCTCTTTGTTGAGCCGTTCAATGGTCTCCCATGCCTGTTCAGCGTTCTTTTCAAGTCGCTTGGCTTTCTCCAGATCATCAGGACGGGCTTTTCTTAAAAATCCGTTCTTTATGAAATTTATCTTGTTCTGTCTTTTGAACTCGTCAGCACTTTTATTAAGAACATCGGCAAGTTCCATTCCCCGTTCACTGTATGCAACGATGACATCGCCCTGTTTTAGTTCATTTCCCTGATTTTTCTGTTCAGGATAGTAGTACCAGTAAACTTTTCCCGCATTCTGGAACTGAATGGCAATAACATCTTCAAAAGCAGGAAATTCATCACTATAATCAAAATAGACAGCGTTGCCGCCACCGAGAGGGGCAATAGGGGAACCGGCTTTCTTATGTTTGGGGTTCTCTTCGTCCTTAAAACCCTCATCATTTACTTCAAGTTCCTGTAATTTCCTGAATTCTTCTTCAGAAATATCGATGTTTCTGTTTATGTTCCTATTGTTCTTTTCCAATTTCATCTCCTATAATGTTATAAAAAACAGATGCATCAAACGAGAAGTACTGATTGTTTTTCAGAAACTGTGCAATTCTCAATGATACATCAGGGAATCTATTTTTAATGTAAAAAGAAAAAAAAGCAAGCCGCATTCTTATATACATCCTTTTATGGTATTCGGTTTTTTCAGCGGTTGACACATCATTTGTGCTACCAGCCATATTGCTGATGTCAGTTATTATTTCAGCCATTTTATCGATCCAGCCAAGAGAGTTGGGATTGATATTCATAGTTTCCATTTCCATTTTTTTCTTTTCCGCCATGACTGAATCAAGACCGATCTCTTCACCGAGAACTTCAAGAAAAGTAAAAAAATCAAAAGGGGTTATCTCGCCGTTATCACTTTTTTCAGGAGGAACGAATATCGCAATGCTCCTTGAAACAATTGTGGGAAGAAGGGAGTTCTTTTTATTTGCAGAAAGAATGAAATAGGTGCGGGCCGGTGGCTCTTCGATCTTTTTTAAGAGCGCATTCTGTGCTTGAGGAGTCAATGTTCCAGCATCCCTGATGAAAATGATCCTGTTGTCGGATTCGTAGGGTTGATAACAGATGATATTGTCAAGAGCCAGAACATCTTCGATCTTTATTGAACCTGTAGAACCTTTTGAAAGTGTAATGAAGTCAGGGAATGATTGCGATGAACAGAGATCGATGAATTTCTGAAAGTCAATTTCCCGTTTAGGTTTTATAAGCGTTTGCGCAAAAGAGTTGACAAGATTGAATATGGACTTATCGCTGGGTCCGTAAAAAAGTATTGTCTGAGGAAGGTTCTTTTTGTTGACTGCGGTCAGAATATTATCTTTTACTGTTTTCTGTGACATTTAGTTTACATAATATATGTTATGCGAAGTTGATGGGATGAAACGTCAATCATATTAAACCCTTCCTGGCTTTAGCAATTGTTGCAATCCTTTCATTTTCCCCTGCTTTCTTGAGTTTGAAGTACAGAGATCTGTATTCAGGTGTAAAACCGAAAGAGAAAACTATGAACTTGTAATTGATGCTTCCATTGGAGAAAATTATTTCATCTGCTGTGTCGCTGGTTATGATGTTGAGATATTTGTCAAAATCCATCTTTCTCCCTTTTATGAAGAATATGGCACTGAATTTTCTGAGTATCGCCTCGTCCTTGAAATGGACATCTATAAGACAGTTATGCTGCTGCGCAAAATATGTTAATGATATGAAATCATTCCACATTCCCTTCGGCGTTGTCCTTTTTGGTATCCAAAGGACCTTCCCTGAAGGATTTGTCGGGATCGTGCCTAGATCAATGATCAGTTCTTCCTCTTTATCGCTTTCAGTTCTGTTTTCAATGCACTCGCATTCAACGGTTTTATCAACTATTGATGTTGTTCTGTATCCGAATCTTTCGTTTCCCGGATCATTGAAAAGATACGGAGCCGCCTGCTGAAGATCGTTTGCAAGTGACCCCTTATATGAAGTGCTCGAAAAAAAGAATGAAAACAAACTCTTAGATGCTATAGTTCTTCCTGATCTTGATAGCATCATAAGAAGTTTTGATTCGTTTGTATTGCAGAAATCAATGGTTATGGACGGCTTTACCGTCCAGATGAATTTAAAGAGAGAAAAATTCTCTGACGGCTCTGAGTAGCTCACTCCGCCGCAGTTTACAACGGCCGTTTTTTCCGTGTCGCAATCAATGACATAAACTTTTCCCTGAGGATTGAACGAATCGCTTGAACACCATTTTAAAGATTGCTCAATAATAGAGATGAAATTTCCGGCATCAGTAAGGATCATTGTCGTAAACGGTACGATCCTTCTAACAAACTTCATAGTTTTTTGCTCTTTATGTCAATAATATCAGCTACTTTGTTAATGATGCCATTAACAAAGGAACTTGATTCCTTGCTGCCGAACTTTTTTGCGATGTCAATAGCTTCATTTATCGTGGCCTTAAATGGCACGCCGTTCGTTTCGTCTATCAGTTCAGCAACAGACATTCTCAGAATATTCCTTTCTATGAGGGCGATCCTTTCAATACGCCAGTTCGTAGCGGCCTCTTCGATGAGCCGTTCTATTTCAGAAAGATTTCTGCTTACTGTGTTAAGAAGATAAACTATGAAAACATTCTCCTCTTCAGGAGTTTCATTGTCACAGTTTTTCGAGGAATTTATATTGAAATACTTAAGATATATCCCAACTGCTTCTTCCACGGAGTTCTTCCTATTGAATTCCATACTGTAAAGGATTTGGAGTGTCTTTTCTCTGGATCGTCTTCTAAGTCCCATGATTAATTCTCAAATTTTATCAGTTACATTTAACATTTCTATTGCTGCAAGTGCCGCGTCAAACCCTTTGTTGCCCGCTTTTGTTCCGGCCCTTTCAACTGCCTGCTCTATTGTGTCTACCGTAAGAACACCGAAGCTGATATAAACGCCGGTTTCAAGTGAGACATGAGCTATTCCTTTTACTGTTTCAGCAGCGATATATTCGAAATGAGGAGTACTGCCCCTTATTATCGCACCGATACAGATGATCGCGTCATACTTTTTTGTCAAAGCCGCTTTCCTTGCTGCAAAAGGGATCTCAAAAGCTCCGGGAACTTTTATTATCTCCGCATTTTCAGCTCCGTGTCTTTCCAGACAGTCAATTGCTCCGTTCAAAAGCGCTTCGCTGACAAAACTGTTGAAGCGGGAAACCACTATCCCGAACTTCTTTCCTTTTGCTGTAAGTTCTCCTTGAAAGGTCTTAGTCTTCATGTTCATCTCCCTTGGAAAATATTTTGTGGCCCATTTTATTCTGCTTGGCCATGAGGTATTTTATATTTTTCTCCTGAACTCCGCAAATATTTGGTATCTGGTCTGTTATTTCAAGACCGTAACCGGCAAGACTTACCATCTTTTTCGGGTTGTTCGTCAGAAGCTTTATCCTTTTCACCCCTATCTCTTTAAGTATCTGGGCGCCTATGCCGTAATCTCTCATATCGGCGGGAAATCCAAGAGCGATGTTGGCTTCAACTGTGTCCATGCCGTTATCCTGAAGATGATATGCTTTTATTTTGTTGCCAAGCCCTATTCCCCTGCCCTCCTGTCTGAGATAAAGGATCACTCCCCGTCCTTCCCTGTCAATTATCTCCATGGCATTCTGAAGCTGATATCCGCAGTCACACCTGACACTTCCGAGTGCATCTCCTGTCAGACATTCCGAATGAACCCGCACAAGGACAGGTTCAGCGGTAGTGATATCCCCTTTTATCAATGCAACATGCTCAAGTCCGTCAACCATGCTTTTAAAAACCTTTATGTTGAAATCGCCGCCCCATTTTGTGGGAAGAACAGCATCGGCCATTTGTTCAACAAGTGACTCTGTCATAAGACGGTATGCAATAATATCTTCAATGGTTATGATAGGTATATCGTATTTAGCTGAAAATTCCCTGAGTTCTGGCATTCTTGCCATTGTGCCGTTATCATTCATTATTTCACATATTACAGCGGCAGGTTTCAGTCCGGCGATCCTTGTAAGATCAACCGAGCCCTCTGTCTGGCCGGTTCTTACAAGAACTCCGCCATCCTTTGCTCTAAGCGGAAAAACATGACCAGGCCTTGCAAGGTCCGTTGGAACGGCTCCTTCCTTTACAGCGGCCATGATCGTTGTAGCCCTGTCTGCGGCTGAAATTCCTGTGGTCACTCCGCACTTTGCCTCTATTGAAACAGTGAATGCCGTTCCGAACCTCGACTGGTTGTCAACGACCATCGGAGGAAGATCAAGCTGGTCAGCAATGCTGTTCTCAAGAGCAAGACATATAAGTCCGCGACCGTTTTTTGCCATGAAATTTATGTTTTCAGCATTTGCAAACTGAGCGGCTATTACGAGGTCTCCTTCATTTTCACGATCTTCGTCATCGACCATTATAACCATTTGTCCGGCTTTTATCCGCTCGACAGCTTTTTTTATATTTTCGACCAATTCAGGTCTGTAAGACATAATAACTCTCCGTCACTTCATAAGTTGAATAAACTCTTTTCTGATTATCGTCTCCTCCCTTCCAGGCCCGACGGAAACTATTGAGACGGGAACACCGAGCATTGTCTCAATAAGTTCCACATATTTTCTGGTCTTTTCAGGAAGTTCTTCATATTTTCTTATTTTGGAAATATCCTCTTTCCATCCCTCAACTTCGATATAAACCGGCTCGATGTTTTCGAGCATTTCTATCGAAGCAGGAAAGCCGTTTAATTTGCGGCCTTTGCAGTTGTATCCTGTCGCAATTTTTATCTTCTCAAAGTTGTTGAGAACATCAATTTTTGTAAGTGCTATCGATGTAAATCCACTCATGTCAAAGATATATTTAAGGGCAACCATGTCAAGCCAACCGCATCTTCTCGGTCTTCCTGTGGTCGTTCCGAACTCGAAACCTGTTTTTCTGAGCTCATCACCGTCAGGTCCGTGATCTTCAGTCGGAAATGGTCCTGCCCCCACTCTCGTTGTGTACGCTTTTACAAGTCCTATGTTGTCAGAGATCCTGTCGACCGGAATTCCGCAGCCGACACCGAAATAACCTGAAACGGTGTTTGAAGAAGTTACGAACGGATATGTTCCGTGATCTATGTCAAGCAGTGCTCCCTGAGCACCCTCCATGAGTATTTTCCTCTCTTTTGAGAACCCTGCAAAACTGAAATCGGGTTCCTGAATGTAGGGTTTGAGCTTCAAGCCGAGTTCAGAATAAGTTAGGGTAAGTTCTTCTGAATCAAAAGGATCCTTCTTGTAAAGGTCTGTAAACAGTGCATTTTTCTCTTTCAACGCCGCTTTTATCTTTCTGCGGAGATGGTCTTTGTCAAGAAGGTCGATCGCTCTGATGCCGATCCTTGATATTTTGTCTTCGTATGCAGGGCCGATACCCCTTCCAGTTGTTCCTATTTTGTTGTCTTTTTTGGCTTCCTCTCTGCATTTATCAAGAATTTTATGATATTCCATGATTATTGCCGTTTTTGGGGAAATGAGAAGTTTCGAAGGTGAAACATCTATCCCTTTACTTGCGAGTTTTTCCGATTCCTCAATGAACTGTTTCGGGTCAAGGACTACGCCGCTTCCGATAAAACTTATCACTTTTTCTCTGAGTATTCCGGAAGGTATCGCATGCAGATCATATTTGACACCGTCAACAACTATCGTATGTCCTGCATTGTTGCCGCCCTGGTATCTGCAGACAATGTCGACCTTTTCGGTAAGAATATCAACTATTTTACCTTTCCCTTCATCACCCCACTGGGTTCCTGTAACAAGATGTACTGTCATTTCGGGTTCTCTCCGTAACAAATTTTCATTCTTCGTTAGCATCAAGTACTGCCAGAAATGCTTCCTGAGGTATTTCCACATTTCCAAGCTGTTTCATTTTCTTTTTTCCTTCCTTCTGCTTTTCGAGAAGCTTTCTCTTTCTTGAAACATCACCGCCGTAGCATTTGGCGGTTACATCTTTTCTATATGCTTTGACTGTCTCTCTTGAGATTATGTTCGACCCGACCGCCGCCTGAATCGCGACATCATACATCTGTCTGGGGATCACTTTTCTCATTTTAGCAACGAGCGATCTGCCCATGTAATAAGACTTTTCCTTGTGAACTATGACAGAAAGAGCATCAACCGGATCGCCATTTATAAGAATATCCATTTTAACAAGATTTGACCGTTCATAGTCAAGAAGTTCATAGTCGAGTGACGCAAAACCTCTTGAGATGGATTTAAGTTTGTCATAAAAATCATAAACGATCTCGCTTAGAGGTATTTCATATTCAAGTATTACCCTGTCAGTTGTCTGATAAGTAAGATTTTTCTGCCGTCCGCGTTTATCAAGACACAGTTTGACCAATCCGCCGATGAATTCAGCCGGAGTGAATACTGAAGCTTTGACAAATGGCTCCTGAATGTGGTCAATCAACTGCTGTTTAGGAAGCTTGTCAGGGTTTTCAACAAAAACCTCTTCACCGCTGTTGAGAATGACTTTATATGAAACGCTCGGAGCTGTTGTGATGAGTTCAAGATCAAATTCCCGCTCAAGCCGTTCCTTAACAATTTCAAGGTGCAGCATCCCCAGAAATCCGCATCTGAAACCGAAACCGAGAGCACTTGAATTTTCGGGTTCGTGAGAAAAACTTGAATCGTTAAGTGCCAGTTTTTCCACAGCTTTTTTGAGTTCTTCATATTTTGATGTCTCTACAGGGAATATTCCGCAGAACACCATCTGTTTCATCGGTTTGAAACCGGGAAGCGGCAAAGGAGAGATATCGTTCTTCAGAGTTATTGTTTCGCCGATATTGACATCGTGAATAGTTTTTATCCCTGCCGCTATGACCCCTACTTCACCGGCATTGAGTTCGTTCACTTTGACTGGATGAGGAGTATATCTGAGTATTTCGATCACTTCATATTCCATGTTCGAGTGCATCAGATATATCATGTCGCCGTTCTTTATGCATCCGTCGAACATTCTCACAAGCATTCTCACACCGACATAGGCATCAAACCAGCTGTCGAATATCAAAGCCCTTGTTTTCATTGCCGGATCTGTTTTGGGGCATGGTATATCGGTCACTATTTTGTCAAGAAGCTCCCTGACTCCGAATCCCGTTTTGGCAGAAACTTCGAGTGCATCGGTTGCATCTATTCCGATTATTTCGATGATCTCGTTCTTTGCTTTTTCAGGATCTGCACTCGAAAGGTCGATCTTGTTTATAACAGGAATTATTTCCAGGTTGTTATCTATCGCCATGTAGACATTTGCAAGCGTCTGGGCTTCGACACCCTGAGTCGCATCAACGACAAGAAGAGCTCCCTCGCAGCTTGTAAGCGCTCTGCTCACCTCGTAAGAAAAGTCGACATGTCCGGGAGTGTCAATGAAATTAAGCTCATAAACTTCCCCCTGATATGTGTGAAGAACAGTGACAGCCCTCGCTTTAATGGTTATTCCCCGTTCCTTTTCAAGTTCCATATCGTCAAGAAACTGTTCTTTTTTTTCCCTTTCTGTTAAGCTTCCTGTCATTTCGAGGAGACGGTCGGAAAGAGTGCTCTTTCCGTGGTCGATATGGGCAATAATCGAGAAGTTCCTGATATTCCTGATGTTTTTCATTCAAATTCCCACAAGGCCGAAAAAATTTCAATCTCAACAAACAAAAACGCTCGGTTTTATACAATAACATAAGAGAAATTACAAGAATATTGTTTGTCAGTTCTTAAAACTGTTAATCTCCGAAATACTTTCCAAACCCTTTTTCGAATGCGGTGGGGTTGGTTAAATCGGATGGTTTTTGTAACTCGCTGAGTTTATAGAAGTTTTTTACTTTGAAAAATTTCATGATACGGGGTGATATTGCGTTATTCGGGCATTTGTAGATGCATCTCATGCAGATCATGCACTTCCAGCCGAACCGGGGTCTGCCTTCTTTGTCTGCGGTGATGTTCATTTTCGGGCATATTTTCATGCAGAGTCCGCATTTTGTGCAGTCGTTATTCACTTTCAGGTCTTTGCCGAAAAACGATGAGCCGAATGTTTCAAGCCGGCTGAAAAACCATGTCGAGAAACGCATCCAGAGAGGGTTTTTGTGAAGAACGACAGTTCCGTTCATTATCTCTGATGATGCTTTTGCGATCTTTACATCAGCAACTTCGATCAGTTTTGAAATGAAGCTGTCACGGTATCGCATAAAAACATTAGCGGGCATGACTACAAGTGATTCGTGAGTCACTATGTATCCGTTCTTATTTAGTATTTTCCTGATTTCCGTTGTTGCTCCGCCGTTAAAGAAAGGGTCTCCCGGACTTTTCACGATGAAAAATTTTCTCCCCTCACCTTTCGGCAACGATTTTTTAAGGAAATTCAAAACATTGGCGGGCGCGTTCAGGGCATGAACCGGATAAATTACCCCCGCAACGGCAAAATCATCACCAAACCCCTTCCCCAACCTGTCAAATTCATCAATGTCAACAAGTTCAACACCGTATTTTTCCAAGAATTGCAATGAGAACTTTTCAGCGACATATTTTGTGTTTCCGCTTCCGGAAAAGTAGAAAAGAGTGAGTTTCGGTTTGATAGTTTCTGACAATTTTATAACTGATGATTATTTAAGTGAAACCTGCTCGATACCGTTCCAGTCCCTTGCCACGAAAAGGTCGTCGCCTATAACTGCGGCACTCAGACTGTATGAATAGTAACCATAAGTCTTTTCTGCAAGTTTGAGCTCTTTTTCAACGCCGTCAGCAGAGATGTAGATCATGTTGTTCGAGTTAGTGTAACCGTAGTAATAATCTTCATTTTCTTCGATCGAAAGAAGGAATCCGCCACCTTCAACAGAGCTGTATCTTGCACCGTTTTCGTAAGTTTTGTTGAACAGTCTCTTTCCGTCTTCCGCCCTGAAGATCCGAATGTTCATCGAATTTTCACGATTACTGTAATACCAGTAGTTGCACTCCTGCTGTTCGTAATTATAGAGAGTTTCGTTAGTTCCGATGAAAACCTTATCGTTCTTAACAATAAAATCAGACCATGTGTAACGGTACATGCTTTCTGTGCTCTCGTATTCATTTGTAACACTTATCTTCTTGACAACACTGACTTTTGTCTTGTCATCATTGAACTTCAGAATGTAAAGGGTCTGGAAATATGTTGAGTTATAGTAGTAATCATCATCTTTGGAAACTTCATCATTCCACATGTAGTGATAGGTATAGAGATATTTTCCGTCATCGCTCATTCCGATGATCTTGCCGGGGATGTTGACCTTTTTCCCTTTAACTGGCTTTGCAGGATCTTTCACATCAACAGGAACAGCATAGCAGTAAAGAAGTTCACGGTCTTTTTCATCAACACCTTTTCTTTCACAGTCGGTGTACCAGAAAGTTGTTCCGTTCGCGATGATCTTATTGTCGTAATCAAGAGTTCTGCTGTTTTCCGTTATTTTGACAGGCACAGATTCGTATTGACCTTCGCCGCTGACATCATATACCAAAACAGTCGAATTATAAATGCTGTAACCATCTCCTTTGGCGACACAGTCGGTCTCTGAATCGTAGCAGTCACTTTCAGGATAGAAATAATCCCAACTCTGTACAGTTACTCCGAAAACTCCATTTTGTGTCACGGCGCTGCTGTTAAAGTAAGCGCTATATGAATCATCAGGAGCCATAAGCGGAACAAAAGCATATTCTGCAGGATCTTTTCCGTCGCTGAATTCAAATATTTTGAGGAAGCTGATCGCTGTTCTGCTTTCTGTCTCCGATTTAGGTTCTGCCATTTCTCCGTCTTCAACTCCGTCATACCATCCGTATGAGTTGGAGAACATGTATCCTTTATTCCCTGCTTTTAAAATGTCAGCATACCCGAAATCAGCAATCATGTTTCCGCTTCTCCATTTTACAGGATTCGTATCGTTCCCTGCTTCGTAAATTACAAGTGAAGCCGGCTGGCTGTAATAATTGTTGTCAATCCCGCACAACTGTCCGCCGCATATATCAAGATCTTCAACATAATATGCCATAACTGCTGTTGAAAGTATTTCCGGTTTGTCTCTATCTGCGGCATCAATCATCATCACATGTCTGTCACCGATGCTGATGATCTTTTCATTTTCAAGAGCGACACCTCTCATTACAGGGCTGTCAGAAACAACTGAACCGCGCTGTTTAAGCCCTTTTGCAAGATCAAAATCAAGAAGATAGAGCTTATACATATATCTCCATGTGTTCTCCTCATATTCATTTACAGGAAGAAGAATGAGACCAAGATCATCATATATCTTGAATGCTTTCCAGTCTTGAGTCGCTTCAGACCATGAATAATTGGAACCGATTGCTATCATTGACATTTCTTTTGGATTTTCAGGATCACTGACATCATACATGCTCACTTTTGTCTTCCAGCCGTCAGTATCATCAATTCCGACAGAAAGTATCTTGTCGCCTCTGATCTCAAGATGTGTCGACCAGCCGGGAACTTCAAGCTGACCAAGTTCAATGAGATTTGCAGGATCACTGATATCAATGACATGAAGCGGGTCCTGCTGAAAATATGTCACTGCATACATCCTGTCCCCTTCAAACTTTGTTCCGTAAAGCTGTTGACCTGTCATGAATGTAAGTTTATTTATCTGTTCGATGTTTTCGGGGTCGCTGATGTCAAAACTTTCTATCATGCTGTCTCCTCCGCCCCACTGGTCGGAAGTGCTGACTGCGAAGAAAACATCCCCTTTTTCATACATTTTCCAGCGGTCGCTCATGAAACCGTCAGTTTCAAATTCACTTTTCTTGACGATCTTTCCATCAGGGTCACTTATATCAAAAAGTGTTACCGGATACTTCTGATCATAGTCATCATTCCAGTAGTCGTAGTTAGCTTCTGCGACATATATCGATTTCTGTGAAACATAAATGGTGTATGCTGTTCCTTCAAGAGAAACTTCATCAACTTTTTTGATGTCAGCGGGATCGGAAACATTTATTGAAATGAGTGTGATCTGGTCTTTACCATATTCATCTCTTGTATCGCACCAGTACCAGTAATATTTATACTGAGTTGCCGCAACATAAATAACATCCCCCACCTGTCTTGAATCAACGATAGTGCCGTCCAGTTCATAACTTCCGATGACTTTAGGTGCAGACGGTTTTTCAGTATTGACGACTATTACTTTTGACATGCTTCTGCCGCCCCAGTAACCTTCTTTGTCGTCAAGGTCTTTGCCGTTAAGTCCTGTTACAAGAATATACGCTCTTCCTTCCTGAAGATACATTTCTCCGGGAATTCCTTCAAAAGGAGCTTTTCCTACAACTTTAAGTGCTTTCGGATCCTTCATGTCGATCGCGATAAGTCCTTTGTAACGGTTCACAACCCAGATGGTCGTTCCTTCTACCTTATATATATCTGATTCAACGATCTCCCTTTCAGCGTCATCTTCCGCACCGCTGTCCTCTTCCTCGCCCGGTTCTTCGTTTGTGGAGTCGCCGTAGTCACCTTCACCTTTGTCATTGCTGTTGTTCGCACCGGCAGTAATGAATTCGCCGTTTTCATCTTTGTCAAGCACATTCGGATCGTCCGTCACTTCTCCATCAGTGAGATTTTCGTCATCAACCTTCGGATCGGTTTTCTCGTCATCGCAACCGATTGCAACAAAAAGAATGAAAAGGATAACAACAAGCGTTTTAAGAATCTTTTTCATTTTGCCCTCCAAGCGAAAATTAATCAAAATAACGGACATTTAGTGTATTGTAGTATGATTTTTTATTTGAGCAAGGTGATTTTTTTTAATCTTTAAGTTTAACACCCTTGCAATTTTCGTGTTTTTAACAACAATCATTCCTTATGATAGGCGAAGCAAGGACATATAGATCATTTCATAACACTGAAAGGTTTAAATTCTTTAATGTAACCGTTTTTGAAAGCGATCTTCATATCGGTGTCGATGCTGCATCATTTGATCTTTCTTTAATTGAATTTGTGACTTGCGAGGTTGAGCGTATAAGGGAAATACTCAATAAATACAACAGATTGAACAGCACATTCTTTTCATCTCTCAAACCTCTTGCACTTGATGATTCAGCTGAAACTGAAGTAAGGTCAATGCTTAATGCAGGTCTTCTTGCAAATGTAGGTCCGATGGCTGCCGTTACGGGGCTTACAAGTGAAACTGTGGGAAAAAAACTGTCTGAAAAATTTCAGATCAAAGAGATCGTTGTTGAAAACGGCGGAGACATCTGGGCAAGTGTCAATGAGCCGCTCCTTGTTGAAATTCTTGCAGGAAATTCGCTACTTAGCGGAAAGATCGCTTTAAAGATCCCTCAAAACAGAACTCCACTTGGAATATGCACATCATCAGGAACTGTGGGGCATTCACTCTCTTTTGGCAAAGCGGATGCCGTTGTGATCTGTGCTCATGACGCCGCAATTGCCGATGCATTCGCCACAGCGGTCTGCAACATCGTCAAAACTGAATCAGACATCGATAAAGCCCTTGAATTCACTTCACAATTTAAGGAAATACTATCAACTGTCATAGTCATCAACGACAAAATAGCCGTATCCGGAGAATTTGAGATAGTGCCTGTCAGATAAGTTGTTCTGCACTAATCTTTTAATTTTTTCTGATATTTAAAAAGAATATAGAATCCGCACAGAACTGACAATATTCCTGAAAAAGCATACATTGTAAAGTGAGATACTGTCCCGTAAAATGGATTGTCCGGCAGTGGATAAAATGGCTCTATATCAGTATAAAGGGGCGCATCCATCAAAATGTGGAAAAATCCCCCAATTATCCCGGAAAAAACAGCTTTCCAAATAGAGGTTTCATATTTAAAACCGCTTTTTCTAAAAAGAGAATCTAAAGGTTTTCTCGTTAAAAACAGAGCGGTTCCCAAGAGAATTCCTGCCAATGCAGCACCAATAAAAGTGTGTATTTTACCGTGTAGAGGATATGAAAGATCAAAAAACATAACCAAAAGAGGCTCTATATCGATAACAACGCTAACAAAAACAAAAGAAATAATGTCTATCCTTTTTTGAAATGGAATTGCAATACAGACACTCGGTCCGAAATGAAATGGAGTAAACGGCATGCAACCTCATTCTAACAAAATTCAGAATTCTCAAATCCTTCTGAGCAATGCGTCTGAAGTATAACTTATTTCATCGTTGTTTGGAAGATTTACTTATAAGATTCCAGTTTTTTGATTGAACGGCTTTCTGTCAGCAGTTTCATCTGGTGGATTGCGATTTTATTCAGTCTTGAAAGTCTTTCCGGCTGGGCAAATCCTTCTTCAATAAAATGGGCATTGAGATTTTCAAGGTTTGAGAGACAGACAAGCTGTGATATTTCAGCATAATCCCTTATATTTCCTGTTTTATCGGGATTTTCATCACGCCACTGGCTGGCTGTCATTCCGAAAAGTGCCATATTCAGAACATCTGCTTCTGTCGCATAAATAACATTCATCTGCTTTTTTGTGATTTCCGCAGGAATGAGATTTTCTTTGATCGCATCTGTATGGATACGGTAATTTATCTTTGCGAGATTTCGTTTGATGTCCCAGCCGAGTTGCTTCATTTCATTTTCTTTTAACCGCTGGAACTCTTTTATTAAATAGAGCTTAAACTGAGGAGATATCCATGCGGCAAATTCGAAAGCAATATCCTTGTGAGCAAAGGTTCCGCCATATCTGCCCGCTTTGGCGATGATGCCCTTAGAGTTTGTTCTTTCGACCCATTGCTTTACCGACAAAACAAACCTGTTAAACCCTGCCTGATTTCTAATTCCCTCGAATTCGGGGGAATTAAAATCAGTATTATACATCTCTTCCCATATTCCTATAAATTCAATAGTGTTTTTGTTCCGCAACCATTTTTCAATTAAGGCCAGACCATTTTCAATATCCTTAACCATGTCTGTCAACGAAATATAATCTTCATCATTTTGAGCAATTACTGCTATCTCTTTGCCCTGAACATCCATTTTTGAACTTTTCAACTATTCCTCCATTTCTTCTCAATGACTTCTATTAACCTTTGCGATTCTATTTTTAAAACAATTAATGTCAAGATATGCATTTGTAATTATTGAGCAAATTCGCTATAGAGAATTTTTGTTTTTCCAATCACAGGGTTGTCGTCCCTTCCACTCCTGTTTTCACCATGAGATTAAGTTAATTAGGACACATCACCAACACGTATATAGATCTTTGATACTTTGTTCTCTGTAAAATGGATCTCAAAAGAACGAAATCTATCGAACTCTCTTTCTTTTCCATCTTTTCCTTTTAAAGATATTGGCACATTAAACGAGTATACAAAAATTTCCTTATCTTCATAAGTAGTGTTGTCACCAAGAATTTTTTTAACTTTCTTACTGTCAATATTCAGCATTAAACCATTTGTAAATGTCATATTTTTATTCACGAATTTTGAAGGAATACATTTTTCTAACGATGGAAAATCATTTTTGTTTAAATAAATATCTACACCGTCAGTATAATTTCCATATCCACCCATGGCTCCCGAGAAGAATAAAACAAGAGTATTATCACCCTTCTTTGAAGAAATATAACATTTTTTATATTGCTCATCTGCACTACCAGTGGAAATTTTAAATGATTCACTTTTCCCAAAATATTCATCAAGTAGATCATATTTTTTTTCAAGCCATTCTTTCCCATTAAGTTTAAGCTTTTCAAGAGGATATTCCTTAGAAATGTCTGTAATATATACAACCTTATTGTTACTCAATGTCATTTTCATCGGAGTATTTCCCACAAGCAAAAAAGTCCCCAGTATCAATAAAAAAAACATTGTTCTTTTTTTCATGCTTTCTCTCCTTTGTTACCAAGGTTTCACTTTTAATGTTCCGCCACCATGATTTGCAATAGTTTCTCTAGGATTGTATTAGCCTTAAAATCCTTTTTAATTTGAGCAATTATCCTTTCCAGCTTTCTCAAATCCTCCTGTTCAATGCGGATGCAGTATAACTTATTTCATCATTATTTGGAAGATTTACTTTGAGAAGGTCCGTGTCAGAATTATCATCCGCCGAAAGTGAGTGAAAAGAGGCGAAGCGGGCATGCTTTTACGCAAAGTCCGCAGGCGACACATTTTGATGAATCGAATTTGAGCTGCCAGTCGGGTTTTTCAATGATGAGTGCCTGTGAAAAGCAGACTGCTGTGCATCCGCCGCAGTTGACACATTTGACTTCATCGAACTTTATCCTTTTTTCGACCCCTTCAACTTTGACTCCTTTACGGATAAGATATTCAATTCCTTGAGATATTCCTGAATTATCACCTTCAACTTCGATAAGCAGCTCCCCTCCTCTTCCGGGCAGTATTTCAGCTTTCAGAATGTTTATCGAAAGGCCGTATTCCTTCACCAGATTGAATGTAACAGGTGTATCCGCAAGTTCGGTTGAAAAATTGAGTACAAGACGGCTTTTCATTTTACACCTCCTGAGCTGATCCCGAGTTTTTTAAGATGAGCAGGTGAAACATCAAACAATTCTACCGGTTGAGTCATTTTAAAACTGCCGTCCGACACACTTTTTTTCAATATTTCAGCGATTTTCAAAGCAGTGCTCAAACTCGAAAGAGGGGCCGTTTTAACTTTTTTGCCAAAAATATCTATTTCGCCGCTTTGAAGCTCTTCATAATTCACTTTTCTTAATGTTTCTCCACCTTTACCGTAATCAAAGACAAGTGTTTCAATTTCACGGTTCTTTATCGAAACTGTTTTTGCGATCTCTTCATCAAGAACCGGAATGGGAATACCTATCCCCACAAACAAGGTTATTCCGTATTTTTCAAAAACTGCTGCCTTGATAAACTCGGAACTCATTTTTTTAAGATCTCCTGTAACAGCAAGCGATGCAGACGGTCCAAGCGGAATTCCGCAATCATTCCGGTCTCTTCCTCTGTTGAACTGAGTTCCTGCACTTGAGACGAAACCCCTCGCTCCGCCAAGGAATATCGAAGTTCCAACCCCTATCGTTCTGCAATATGGATCATTTAAAAGCGGACTCAGCTCGCCGCTTGTAGAATAGGTGCAGTTGGTAAATTCGGGAAGAAGCACCCCCATGTAGGTGTATATCGTCTTTTTTGTGCTGTTTGTCGCCGACGCATAGTTCTGATAACAGTTTCTCGGGTTGAACATCGTGATCTCGTTGACACTTTCCTTGTTTATGTAACCTTCCCAAATTCTGCCCGGATAACAGTCTGTCCCCTTTCCTTTCGCTTTGAGATAGATCCCTTTCCCGTTTATCAGATCTTCAATGACATGTGCTCCACCGTATTCCTTATCGCCCGGTTTTTCAGCAGTTGCACCGATATATGCATCAACTGCCGCAATGCCTCCGTAAGCAGGAACATCGTTGAGAGTCAGCTCCTCCATCCTCATTGCCGGCTCAGTGTGTCCGAAGTTTATGAATGCTCCGCTTGAACACATCGGGGCAAAAGTTCCCGTTGTAACCACATCAACTTTCTTAACAATTTCAGAAGGTTTCATCTCTTCAGCAAGGGCTGACACTTCACTTGCCGTTAAAACTACAGCCGTCCCTTTTTTTATTTTGTCGTTAATCTCATCAAAACTTTTATATGTTCCCATTTTTTCATCTCCAAAAAAAATAATGTCAAAAAAAACCGCTATTTGTTTATTTTATATCAGCCGGAACCCCTCCGCAAAACGGTCAGGAAAGCTGCGCATTATCATAGAATGTATCTGCGGGATAAAGGTCATAATCACCTCAAAAACTTAAAAACGCTACTTTTTCTACGGAATTTATCGGAAAAGTCAATGAAAATCACTTCATGGAAAGGGAGATCCTTTTCCGTTCGAGGTCAATTGAGAGGACTTTGTATCAATTACCCTCTTGTTATTTCTTCAATGTCGGCGAGATCTTTTAATCTTCCTGATGCCTTTTTGTTTTTGATGTATTCATTTTTTCCAAGATATTTCACTGGTATATCACCGTAAGTGCCTGCTGCTGCTCCTTTTTGTGCTTCATCCCATGTTACCCCGTCTATGGAGGTTAGAAAATCAATTCTTATCGGGGAAAATCCCAGCTGTATAATGTTGTCAGGTTCAGTGAAATCACATGGTTTCAACCCCAGAGATTCAAAACCGAATTCGTTTAGTGTTTCAATTATTTTTTCTGCATTTTCATCTGTGGAATTTACCAAAATATCAATATCCCCGGTAAATCTGGGATGACCGTGAAAAGCTAAAGCGTATGCTCCGACAATGAGATATTCAACTCTTTTTTCGTTTAATAATTCTAATAACTCTTTGTAATCTTTCTTCACTTCCAGCATATTGTCTCCTTAATTCTTCAACTGCAAGTATTCTTTCATCCGGCGTTTTGGAAAGCCAGTAATTTAAATCGCTTTTGTCATTTTTAAGATCACCGAGCTTCTTTTTTGTAACTACTTTCTTTATTTCACCCATAAATTCCCCAAATCAGAAAAACAATTATATTATATGTAAATTGATACGAAAATCAATCATTACCTGCGATATCATCCGCCGAAAGTGAGTGAAAATATTCTCACTTCATGGAAAGGGAGATCCTTTTCCGTTCGAGGTCAATTGAGAGGACTTTGACTTTTACGATTTGTCCTATTTTAAGATAGTCGGCAGGGTTTTTGACAAATTCATTAGCGATTTCAGATATATGGACAAGTCCTTTGTCTTTTATGCCGATATCAACAAAGCAACCGAATGCAAGAATGTTGTCAACAACTCCGTTAAGTGTCATGCCGGTTTTGAGGTCTGTGATCGTCCTTATCTCATCGGAAAACTGGACTGTTTCAAATTTCTTTCTGGGGTCAAGCCCTTTTTTTCTGAGTTCATCAATGACTGATTCCGGCACGATCTCTTTTGCATCAGTGTTGCTTTTTATGATCGACGGGGCTTTTAAAAGCTCTTCAACCGTTGTGCCGCACAGTTTCGCCGCTTTTTTTACAATTTTATAACTTTCAGGGTGAACTCCAGTTGAATCAAGGATCTCAGTTCCGTCAAGTATCCTTAAGAAACCGGCACACTGCTCAAATGTCTTTGCCCCTATCCCTTTTACTTTTTTAAGTTCGTCAATGTTGGTAAATCTTCCGTTCTGCTTTCTTAAACTGCTTATTTCTTTAGCTTTTTTGGAATCAAGTCCCGAAATGTAGCTAAGCAGATAAGGGCTTGCAGTGTTTAAATTAGCCCCCACTTTATTAACTGCCCATTCAACAGTACGCGTTAGTTTTTCTGAAAGCATTTTAGCAGGAATGTCATGCTGATACTGCCCTATTCCAAGCGATTCAGGTGCGATCTTGACAAGTTCTGAGAGCGGATCCTGAAATCTTCTCCCGATCGAGATCGTTCCTCTCACGGTGAGATCAATGTCAGGAAATTCTTCCCGGGCAGTACCGCTTGCACTGTAAATTGATGCGCCGTCTTCATCAACAAGAACAACTGCGGCATCTGCACCAAAGTAACCACTTAATATTTCATGCGTTTCTCTGCCGAATGTTCCACTTCCGACTGCTATCCCTTTCACATTATATTTTTCTATCCACCCTTTTATTTTCAATGCCTGGGATTTGTCGGTGCTAAGATGAAGAACTGTGGAATCAATATAATTCCCGAAACCGTCAAGAAGAACCGCTTTACAGCCAGTTCTGATGCCGGGATCAATGCCGATGACTGGCTTTTCTCCAAAGGGCGGCGAAAGAAGTATCTGCTCAAGATTGCTGTGGAAAAAAGACAATGATGCTTCAATTGCAAGATCTCTTATCTCATTAAATATTTCAGTTTCAATGCTTTTACTCAAGAGCCGGTCATAACTTTCAACAATGCAGTCATTAAAAAACGCACCTGTTCTTTTATTAAAAAATGTTGCGGAAATCCTCGCTGATATTTCTTCAAAATCTTCAACAGGAGAAATCGTCACATTTAGAATTGCTTCCTTTTCACCGCGGTTTATTGCCATGACCCGATGAGGTGCGATTTTTGAAACCGGCTCGGAAAAATCAAAATAGT